>Ga0307373_10007826_pt1 | contig 16515 bp, 14 predicted proteins | sample OX2MG_FD_202534 | JGI IMG/M metagenome (GOLD analysis project Ga0307373, IMG submission 202534) | Soil microbial communities from Risofladan, Vaasa, Finland - OX-2 | ecosystem: Environmental > Terrestrial > Soil > Coastal area > Acid sulfate soil | place: Finland: Risofladan, Vaasa | collected... | reverse complement strand
TGGTGGTGTCGGAGGGGTATGTCCCCCGCGGCCTGGCGGTCGGTGACATCCTGGCCACGCCGGTGACCGGCGCGTACGGGCACTCGATGGCCTCCAACTACAACAAGGTCCCGCGGCCGGCGGTGGTCTTCGTGGCCGACGGCGAGGCCCGGACCGTCGTGCGGCGGGAGACATTCGACGATCTGGTCCGCCTGGACCAGTGACTTGGCTCAAGCGGTAGCGTTGCCGGGTGATCTCGGCGCCCCTGTCTGATCGTGTCGTGCGTCTTGCCGTGCTCGGGTGCGGGACCGTGGGCTCCGCCCTCGTCGGCATCCTCCAGGACCGGGCCGCCGCCTTGGCCGTCCAGAGTGGGGCCAGCCTGGAGATCGCCGGCATCGCGGTCAGCGATCCGTCCCGGGCCCGTGCCCCGCATATCCCCCGGCACCTGCTCACCGCGGACGCGGGGGGCCTGGTGGCCGACCCGTCGATCGATGTGGTGGTGGAGCTCATCGGGGGCATGGACCCGACGGAAGCTCTGGTGCGGACTGCGTTGCAGCTGGGGAAGCCGGTGGTCACGGCCAACAAGGCCCTGCTGGCCTCTCCCGAGGGCGTCGCGCTGCGGACCATGGCCAAAGAGCACGGCGCCGACCTCCTGTATGAAGCCGCCGTGGCCGGAGCCATACCCCTGGTCCGTGCCCTGCGCGAATCCCTGACCGGGGAGCGGATCCACCGGGTGATGGGAATCGTGAACGGGACCACCAACTTCATCCTCACCAAGATGGGTGAGCAGGGCGCCGACTACGCGGACGTGCTGGCCGAGGCCCAGGCGCTGGGATTGGCCGAACGGGACCCGACCGCCGATGTGGAGGGATTCGACGCCGCGGCCAAGGCGGCCATCCTGGCCGGGGTGGCCTTCGGCTACGACGTGGCCGGGGCCGATGTGATGCGCGAGGGGATCACCGCCATCCGGGCGGTGGACGTCGAGTTCGCCGAGCGGCTCGGATACGCGGTGAAGCCGCTGGCCGTCGTGGAGCGGGCCGGGGAGGACGCCCTCTCGGTCCGGGTCCATCCGGCCATGGTGCCCAAGTCCCATCCGTTGGCCGGGGTCCGCAATGCCTTCAATGCCGTGTTCATCGAGGGCGAGGCGGCCGGGGAGCTGATGCTCTACGGCCAGGGTGCGGGCGGCCGCCCCACCGCCAGCGCCGTGGTCGGCGATCTGATCGACGCGGTGCGCAACCGGCTCGCCGGGACAACGGCGCCGTCGCCCGACCGCCAGCCGGCGAGGCTCCTGCCCGAGGACGACCTCCGGTCCCAGTACTACGTGAGCCTCGATGTCACCGATCGACCCGGCGTGCTGGCCGCAGTAACCAAGGTCTTCGGGGACAACAATGTGTCCATCCGTTCCATGGAGCAGGAGGGCTATGCCGACGAGGCCCGCCTGTTGTTCGTCACCCACTTGGCTCGCGAAGGGGACGTGCGGACAACCATCGCGGAACTTGCGGGGATCGACACGGTGGAGCAGATCGGAGGAGTCATGCGCATCGTGGGTGGTCGCGAATGATGACCGCCATGGGCGGCCGCGGGTGGCGCGGGGTCATCGAGGAGTATCGCGAGTTCCTCCCGGTATCTGACCGTACGCCGGTGGTGTCGCTGTGCGAGGGGGGGACACCGCTGCTGCCTGCTCCCCGGCTGTCGGCGCGGCTCGGCGTCAGGGTGCTGTTGAAAGTGGAGGGCGCCAATCCCACCGGCTCCTTCAAGGACCGGGGGATGACGGTGGCCATCTCCAAGGCAGCCGAGGAGGGCGCCAAAGCGGTCGTGTGCGCATCAACGGGCAACACCTCGGCGTCGGCGGCCGCGTTCGCGGCCCGGGCCGGCCTGACCTGTGCCGTACTGATCCCCGAGGGCCACATCGCCCTGGGCAAGCTGGCGCAGGCGCTGATCCACGGCGCGCGGGTGCTCCAGGTCAGGGGGAACTTCGACCAGTCGCTGACCATCGTGCGCGAACTGGCGGAGCAGGCACCGGTCACCGTGGTCAATTCGGTCAACCCCTATCGGATCGAGGGTCAGAAGACAGGGGCGTTCGAGATCGTCGACGAACTGGGCGATGCGCCCGATGTGCACTGCATCCCGGTTGGGAACGCCGGCAACATCAGTGCCTATTGGAAGGGCTACCTCGAGTTCAAGGAGGCGGGGCGGTCCACCCGGCTGCCGCGCATGCTGGGCTTCCAGGCCGCAGGAGCCGCCCCCATCGTGGAAGGGCACCCCATCGAGCATCCGGAGACCGTGGCCACGGCCATCCGGATCGGCAACCCGGCTGGTTGGTACGGCGCCACCTCTGCGGCCTCCGAGTCCGGTGGCGGGATCACCGCGGTGACCGACGAGGAGATCCTGGCGGCCTACCGGTTCCTGGCCGCGGAGGAGTCGGTCTTCTGCGAACCGGCGTCGGCCGCGTCGGTGGCCGGTTTGATGAAGACCGGCCTGCCTGAGGGTTTGGGTGGCGACGCCACCGTCGTCTGTGTGCTCACCGGTCACGGCCTGAAGGACCCGGACATCGCCATCAGCCAGATCTCCGTTCCGACGGTGGTCGACGCCGACCTCGGCGCGGTCGTCGCCGAGCTGTCGCTGTAGCGGTTTTCCGGAGTCCCTCGAATCTGCGGTGGGCGAGGCCGGCCCGGCGGCCCGAGATCCCACTCCGTGAGGGGGTTGTTGCCCGGGTGCCCCGCCCCCTGTAGTATGGGTGCACCTTCGCTTCCACAACTTGCCCGTTCGGGCTTGTGGGCGGGACCTTCTGGTTCGCATCCTGACGACGCGACCAGCTCCCACTAGGCGTCGGGGGGAGTGGCAAGCGAGAGTCGATCTCGAGACTGGCAACTCCCCACCCCTGATTCCCTGGCAGAGGGAGTCAATCCACCTGCCAACGAGGACATTTCGAAACGAGGAGGCCGATGACTGCCGAACAGCAGCTCGAGCGCTCGGTGCTGGAGGGCAAGGAGCGGGACGAGCTCCATGCGATCGCACAGGCTCTGTCTGTGAAGACCAACACCAGGACGAAGAAGGCGGACATGATCGATGGCATTCTGAAAGCCACGGGCGTATCCGTCGATGACAACCATTCCGGAGGCCCCGGGCCATCCAATGGCGACAACAGCATGACATCACGCAACGGGGACGCCCCGACCGCGTCCACCACCGATGGTCCCGAGGAGCCGGCGGTGCGCAGGCCGGGGCGCCGGAGGCCGGCGGTGCAGTCGTTCGGCCCCACCGACGATGCCGAGCAATCGGGCACGACCGTCGAGCTGGAGGACGACTTCGAGGTGGCGACGGGTGCCGACAACGGCTCCGAGCTGGCCGAGTCGAACGGGTCCGGAAGCGAGCCAGCCGGCGAGGGGAACCGACCGGGGCCGTCGTTCGGCGGCGGCGGCCAGGGGGGCAACCAGGGCTCCGGCCAGGGGGGCAACCAGGGCAACCGCAACAGCCAGGGCAACCGCAACAGCCAGGGCAACCGCAACAGCCCGGGCAACCGCAACAACCCGGGCCGCAACAACCAGGGCAACCGCAACAACCCGGGTGGCGGAAATGAGGACATGGGCAATCGCCGGAGCAATCGCCGCCGCCGAGGTCGCGATCGTCAAGGTGGTGGGTCCGAGGGTGATCTCCAAGGTGCGGGCGGCGCCCAGGAGCAGCAGTACCAGGGAGAGCTGATTCCGGTCAGCGGCCTCCTCGATCTGCGGGACGAGGGCTACGGGTTCCTCCGGTGCGAGGGCTACCTTCCCTCGGTCAAGGATGTCTACGTTTCGATCAGCCAGGCTCGGCGCTTCGCGCTTCGCAAGGGTGACAGCATCGAGGGGTTCTGCCGACCGGCGGGGAGCACGGAGAAGTTCCCGGCGCTGCTGCAGATCGACGCCGTGTCGTCAGTCGACCCCGAGGTTGCCCGCAATCGCCCGCGTTTCGAGGACCTGACCCCGCTGTTTCCGGACGAGAAGCTGCGCCTCGAGATGCCCGGCGAGCAGGAGAACATGACCGTGCGCATCGTCGACCTGTTGTCGCCGATCGGCAAGGGTCAACGCGGGCTCATCGTCTCGCCTCCCAAGGCCGGCAAGACGACCGTGATGAAGCACATCGCCCATTCGATCGAGGCGAACAATCCGGACGTGCACCTGATGGTGCTGCTCGTGGACGAGCGTCCCGAGGAGGTCACCGACATGCGCCGCTCGGTGAAGGGCGAGGTGGTCGCCTCTACCTTCGACCGGCCTTCGGAGGAGCACACCGCAGTGGCCGAGTTGGCCATCGAGCGGGCCAAGCGCCTGGTCGAGTCCGGCCGTGATGTCGTCATCATCCTCGACGGGATCACCCGGCTGGCCCGTGCCTACAACCTGGCTCAGCCGGCCACCGGGCGGATCATGTCCGGCGGGGTCGATTCCGGGGCCCTGTACCCGCCGAAGCGGTTCTTCGGTGCGGCCCGCAACATCGAAGAAGGCGGCTCTCTGACCATCTTGGCCACGGCCCTGGTGGAGACCGGTTCGAAGATGGACGAGGTGATCTTCGAGGAGTTCAAGGGCACCGGAAACATGGAGATCCGACTGGACCGCAGGCTGGCCGAGCGCCGGCTGTATCCGTCGATCGACGTAAACGCCAGCTCGACCCGACACGAGGAGTTGCTCTTCGACCGGTCCCAGCTCCAGCAGGTGTGGAAGCTGCGCCGGGTGCTCAACGCCCTGGCCAACGAGGGAAGCGCGGCAGCCGGCCTCGAGCTGCTCATGGACAAGATCCGGACCACCAAGAGCAACGACGAGTTCCTGGCCGAGATCGCCAAGGGCCCCGCCACCTGATCGTTCGATATATCGGCTGCCTGTCCGGGATCGGCCGCTGGATCGGTTCCGGTACACTCTGATCCGCTGCGAATCGGTTCCCGTTCGACACCGGATTCGTTCCAACTACGGGAGACTCCTATGAAGGCTGACATCCACCCCCCCTACGTCGAAGCATCGGTGCGTTGCTCGTGTGGCAATACCTTCACCACACATTCGACCAAGTCCGACATCCACCTCGAGCTGTGCAATGAGTGCCATCCGTTCTTCACCGGTAAGCAGAAGCTGGTGGACTCCGGTGGGCGCGTCGAGCGGTTCCAGCGTCGGTACGCCAAGACCGGATCCCGAAAGAAGGCGGCTCCGCCCACAGCCTGACCCCGTCGGTGCCGCCGCCCGCCCGCCGTGGCGCGGGCCTGGAGCGCGGCCCCGGGCCCACCGGATCGTTGGGGGTACCCTTTCCCCGTGTTCGACGACCGGTTCCATGACCGCCTGACGGAGCTCGAGCGGGAGTACGAATCGGTGCTGGCCGAGCTGAGCGACCCGAGCCTCTCGTCTGATCCGGCCCGCCTGCGCGACGTCTCCCGGCATCATCGCGACCTCAAGGACGTAGTCGACAGCTGGCACCGTCTGCAGGCCGCCGAATCCGACCTCGAGGTGGCGCGTGAGATGTTCAACGACTCGGCCGGCGACGAGAGGGACCTGGCCCAGGGCGAGGTGGCCCAGGCCGAGGCGGACATCGCCCGTCTGGAGGAGGAGCTGCGACTCCTGCTGGTGCCCCGGGATCCCAACGCCGGCCGCAACGTCATCATCGAGATACGGGGCGCCGAGGGTGGTGAGGAGGCGAACATCTTCGCCAAAGACCTCTTCGAGATGTATTCGAAGTACGCAGCCACCAGGGGATGGGGGCTCGAGGTGCTCTCTTCCAGCCCCTCCGAGCGCGACGGCCTCAACGAGATCACATTCGTGGTCAAGGGCGAGGATGCCTGGCAACGACTCGAGCACGAGGGCGGTCCCCACCGGGTCCAGCGGGTGCCGGTGACCGAGTCCCAGGGGCGCATCCACACCTCCTCTGCTTCGGTGGCGGTACTGCCCGAGGCCGAGGAGGTCGACGTAGCCATCGACCCGGGCGACCTGAAGATCGATGTCTACCGGTCCACCGGCCCCGGTGGACAGTCGGTGAACACCACCGACTCCGCGGTACGGATCACCCATCTCCCGAGCGGTGTGGTGGTGGCCATGCAGGACGAGAAGAGCCAGATCCAGAACCGGGCCAAGGCCATGGTGGTCCTCCGCTCCCGGCTGCTGAAGGCCGAGCAGGACCGCCAGGCGGCCGAGCTCTCGGAACAGCGGCGCAACCAGGTGGGTGGCGGCGGGAGGTCCGAGAAGATCCGGACCTACAACTACAAGGACAACCGGGTGACCGACCACCGGATCAAGCTCACGCTCCACAAGCTCGATCGCATCCTGATGGGCGATCTCGACGAGTTGACGGCCGCCCTCATGGCCGACAAGCGCTACCGGCAACTGAACGGCGACTGAGGTGCCGGCCACTCGGGCCCGCATGGCCCCCGGGCAGCCCACGCCCGCTGCGGAACTGCCACCACCGGACGCGGGATGGTCGCGCCTGGTGGCGTCGATCGCCGAACGATTGGGCTCGACCCGGGAGGCAGCCTGGATCGTCGAGCAGGCCGCAGCCGAGGTGGGGCGAAGCCGCGGCGATGACCGGGAGGCCGGCCACCGCACACTCGACCGCCGGCGGTTGGACTCGATTGCCCGGGGGCTGGCCGACCGGCGAGCGGCCGGCGAGCCACTCCAGTACGTCCTGGGCCACTGGCAGTTCCGGTCGCTCGAGCTGAAGGTGGATCCCCGGGTGCTCATTCCCCGACCGGAGACCGAACAGGTGGTCCAGGTGGCGCTGGACCAGCTGGAGCGTATGTCCGCAGGCCCTCTGGCCGGCTGCGACGGTGGTGGGGCGGTGGGAGGCCCGGGCCTGGTGTGTGTCGACCTCGGGACCGGCTCGGGGGCGATCGCCCTCTCGTTGGCCGCCGAAGGTGCCGCCGGCGGTCGGAATCTGGAGGTCTGGGCCACCGACCGGTCCGCCGATGCCCTACAGGTGGCGGGCGAGAACCTCCGTGCGCTTGGCGGCTCCGACGGCGCTGCCGCAGGTCGGGTCCGCCTGGTGGAGGGATCGTGGTTCGATGCGCTTCCGTCCGAACTTGCCGGCCGGGTCGACCTCATGGTCTCCAATCCGCCCTATGTGTCCGAGTCGGAGTATTCCCGCCTCGAGCCCGTCGTCCGCCACTGGGAGCCACGCGGCGCGCTGGTGGCATCCAGGGGGCCGGGTGGCGTCGGGGGAATGGCCGCCATCGAGACGATCATCGCCGGTTCGTGGCGCTGGCTGCGACGGTCCGGAGCCCTGGTCGTCGAGATCGCCCCCTCCCAGGCGGAGGCATCGGTGGAGGCGGCCCGGCGGGCCGGTTTCGGCCGCGCCGGCACCGACCGGGACCTGGCCGGGCGGCAGCGGATGCTGGTGGCCCGAGACTGAGCATGGCCAGGTACTCCCGGGCCTCGGATCCGGAGGCGCTGTCCCTGGCGGCCGAGGCGCTGCGGGCCGGATCTGTCGTCGCCCTCCCGACCGACACCGTCTACGGGCTGGCGGTCGACCCGTCGATACCCCACTCGGTGGAGAGGCTCTTCGCCCTCAAGGAGCGGCCTTCGGAAGTCGCCCTTCCCCTGCTGGTCGGTACGCGGGCACAGGCCGGGACCATTGTCCGGCCATTGGACGGGGTCGCCCGCGGCCTGGCCGGGCGGTACTGGCCCGGACCGTTGACACTGGTCCTCCTCCGGAGGAGGGGTCTTGACGTCGACCTCGGTGGCCCGCCGTCGGCCCGAAAGACGGTGGGTGTCCGGCTTCCGGACCATGCGCTCGTCGTGAACCTGTGCACGGAGTTGGGCCCGCTGGCGGTCACCAGCGCCAACCTCCACGGAGCTCCTCCGGCCACGACGGTGGAGGAGGTCGTGGGCACGTTCGACGAGGGCGGGCGGATGGGGGGCCAAGGGATCGCGGTCATCCTCGACGGTGGGCGGTGCGACGGGTCACCCTCGACGGTGGTCGAGTGCCTGGGCGGTTCGGTCCGGTGCCTGCGCCAGGGCGCCATCCCGTGGAGTGAGATCCGGGAGCAGTTCACCGGGGTCGGCCTGCCACCCGCTGACCCGTGAGATGGGCCTCGGGCACGGCGTCGGCTGGCGGGGACCATCGGCCCGCCATCCACTACCATCCTTGGTCCGGGGACCAACAGGTCCCTCGAGCATTGGGGGAAGTCGTGTTCTCTAGCATCGTGGTCGGGACTGACGGATCGGAGACCGCAGGAGCGGCGGTGGAACTGGCGGTGCAGATGGCCCGCGAGGGGAAGGCCACGCTCCACCTGGTGGTCGGCGTGCCTTCCCCGACCGCCGTCGCCGTGCCCGGTGGGGGTGCCAACGTGTCCGACCCGTCGGGAGAGTCCCTGCTCCGCAGCGCGGCGCAGACCATGCTGGAGAAGGTGGCCGGCGGGGTCGAGGGGCTCGACACGAAGGTCCACACCGGCATCGGGGACCCGGCCGACGTCATCGTCCGGTATGCCGACGAGGTCGGTGCCGACCTGATAGTGGTGGGCAGCCGGGGGATGCGGGGAACCCGGCGGATACTGGGCTCAGTGCCCAACAGCGTCGCCCACAAGGCCGGCTGCCACGTCCTCATCGCCAAGACCACCTGATCGGGCTGCCCGGGGACAGGGCCGAAAAGGGGGTGGGGTTGACGGTTCCCCTCCGGGCAGGGGACACTGGTTGTCTGATGGAAACTCGATTTGACGCGGCCGGCTCCGTATTCATTATCGACTAGGCACATACCCACCCGGTATGTGCCCCGACCGTCCACGTGGTGGGCGGTTTTTCAATTGCAGGGCCTTCCCACCGGGCCGGCCGCCGACAGCGACCGCAGGGAACAGCACCGCAGAGAACAGCACGGCAGAAGGGCATGAGAACAGTGACCTCGTACAAGGTGGGCCTCATCGGCGGCGACGGCATCGGCCCCGAGGTCGTCGCGCAGGCGCTCAAAGTGGTCGAAGCGGCCGGAGTGACCCTGTCCACCACCGATTACGACCTCGGGGCGGACCGATATGTCCGCACCGGCGAGATCCTTCCCGACCCGGTGCTCGAAGAGTTGCGTCAACATGACGCCATCCTCCTCGGAGCGGTCGGGCCCCCGGTGGGTTCCGGCACCGTCCCCGCGGGGGCGTTGGAACGGGGCCTGCTCCTCCGTCTCCGCTTCGAGCTCGACCTCTACGTCAACCTGCGCCCCTTCACCGGGGTGCCGGGTTCCCTGGCGCCCGACTGCGACTTCGTGGTCATCCGGGAGAACACCGAGGGCACCTACGCAGGCGAGGGCGGATTTCTGCGCAGGGGCACCCCTTTCGAGGTGGCCACGCAGGGATCGGTGAACACCCGCCACGGCGTGGAGCGGTGCGCCCGGTTCGCCTTCGGGTTGGCATCGGGGCGGTCCCGGCGCCATCTCACCCTGGTCCACAAGACCAACGTCCTTACCTTCGCCGGCGACCTCTGGCAACGAACGGTCGACGAGGTGTCGGCTGACTACCCCACCGTCACCCGGGACTACAACCATGTCGACGCAGCCTGCATCTACCTGGTCGAGCACCCGGCTCGCTACGACGTGATCGTGACCGACAATCTGTTCGGGGATATCATCACCGACCTCGCCGGTGCCATTGCCGGCGGCATCGGGTACGCCGCCTCCGCCAACCTCAATCCGGACCGCACCGGGCCGTCCCTGTTCGAGCCCGTGCACGGGGCGGCCCACGACATCGCCGGTACCGGCAGGGCCAATCCGACTGCCGCCATCCGGTCGGCAGCCCTCATGCTCGACCACCTCGGCGAGACTTCGGCTGCCGAAAAGGTGACCCACGCAGTCGCCGAGTTCATCACCTCACGACCCGACCCGACCCTGTCGACGACCGCAATCGGCGACGCCATCGCAGAAAGGCTCTAGCCATGCCCGTTGACCCTTCCGACAAGATCTGGATGGACGGCGAGTTCGTCGACTGGGCCGATGCCACCGTGCACGTGCTGACCCACACCATGCACTACGGGTCCGGCGTCTTCGAGGGCATCCGTGCCTATCCCACCCAACGCGGCGTGGCGGTGTTCCGTCTCCGCGACCACATCCAACGGCTCTTCTTCTCCGCCAAGGTGTTCATGATCGAGATCCCCTATTCGGTCGAGGACATTGTGGAGGCCACCCGCGCCCTGGTCCGTGTCAACGGGCTCGACCAGGGTTGCTACATCCGGCCGCTGGTGTACCTGGGCTATGGCGAGATGGGGTTGAACCCCATGCCCTGCCCGGTCAACGTGTCGATTGCCGCCTGGCACTGGGGCACCTACCTGGGTGACGAGGGGGTGGCCAATGGTGTGTCCACCAAGATCAGCTCCTGGCAGCGGCACGACCCCAATGCGGTCCCCACCGCGGCGAAGGGCACCGGCATGTATGTCAACTCGTCCCTGGCCAAGGTGGAGGCGCTGAAGGCTGGCTACGACGAGGCCATCCTCCTGGCTCCGGACGGTCGGGTGAGCGAGTGCACCGGGGAGAACATCTTCATCGTTCGCAAGGGACGCCTGATCACCCCGCCCACATCGGATTCGGGCGCCTTGGAAGGCATCACCCAACAGTCGGTGGAGACCATGGCCCGGGACCTCGGCTATGGCGTGTCCTACGAGCCGATCATCCGCACCGACCTCTACACCGCTGACGAGGCGTTCCTGACCGGTACCGCCGCCGAGTTGGTGCCCATCCGGTCGGTCGACGATCGACAGGTGGGCGACGGCAATCCGGGCCCGATCACCCAGAAGCTCCAGCAGACCTATTTCGCCACCGTCCGCGGCGAAGTCGACCAGTACAAGGACTGGTTGGACTATGTCGAATGACGGCCCCACGCTGAACGACGAGACGGCCCGCGGCGGGCGACCACAGGCCGGGCACGCCCATTCGCACGGGAACGGGACGAGCCATGTCCATCCCCTGACCCCGGGACAGCACGCCCACGCTCGGCGGAAGGGTGGGGAAGAAGCACTGTCCGCAGGTGCCGGGCACGACTTCGACCTGCCGGCCCTGCCCGATGCGGTCGACGTCTTCGACACCACCCTGCGGGACGGGTCCCAGCAGGAGGGTCTTTCGTTGACCGTGGACGACAAGTTGCGGGTGGCCGAGCAGCTGGACCACCTCGGGGTCACCTTCATCGAGGGAGGATGGCCGGGGTCCAACCCCAAGGACGAAGAGTTCTTCGCCCGGGCCCCGACCGAGCTCTCGCTGTCGCGGGCGACCCTGGTGGCGTTCGGCGCCACCCGCCGTGCCGGCGTGAGGGCCGAGGACGACGAGACGCTGCGGCACCTGGTCGACGCCCAGACCGAGGCGGTCTGCATCGTCGCCAAATCGTCCGAGACCCACGTGGTCGATGCCCTCCGCACCACCCTCGACGAGGCCGTGGCCATGGTGGCCGACTCGGTCGCCTTCCTCCGGGCCAACGATCTCCGGGTCTTCCTCGATGCCGAGCACTTCTTCGACGGCTACAAGGCCAATCCGGAATTCGCCAAGCGCATCCTCCGGGCCGCCGAAGAGGCCGGAGCGGAGACCCTCGTGCTGTGCGACACCAACGGGGGGACCCTTCCGTACGAGGTGGAGCGCATCGTCGCCGATGTGCTCAGCGGGTTCGAAACCCAGCTGGGGGTGCACTTCCACAATGACAGCGGGTGTGCCGTTGCCAACTCACTCGCCGCTGTGGGGGTGGGGGCCACCCACGTCCAGGGCTGCGTCAACGGGTACGGCGAACGGGCGGGCAACACCGACCTGTCGGCCGCCATCCCCGACCTCTCCCTCAAGCTGCGGGTGGGCACGATCCCACGGGAGCGGCTGGAACTGCTCACCCCGGTGTCCCACCACATCGCCGAACTGGTCAACATCGCACCGGATCCCCAGCAGCCGTACGTCGGCGCCTCGGTCTTCGCCCACAAGGCCGGGCTCCACACCTCGGCCATCGCACGGCGGTCCGATGCCTACGAGCACATCTCACCGGAGCTGGTCGGAAACGGTACCCGGTTCGTCGTGTCCGAGATGGCCGGTCGTTCGACGCTCGCCCTGAAGGCCGAGGAGTTGGGGCTCGAGCTCGATTCGCAGGCCATGTCCTCGGTGCTCGACTCCCTCAAGCGGCTCGAGCACGAGGGTTACCACTTCGAGGTGGCCGACGGCTCGCTCGAGCTACTGCTGCGGAACGCAACGGGTTGGCAACAACCCTATTTCGAGCTCGAGTCCTATCGGGTCATCGCCGATCACGGCGAGGGCCGGTCCACCGAGGCCACGGTGAAGATCCTGGTCGGGGACGAAAGGACGGTGGCCACGGCCGAGGGCAACGGACCGGTGAACGCGCTGGATGGAGCCGTACGGGGAGCCATCGGAGCCCGCTACCCGGCGCTGGCCGACGTGCACCTCGTCGACTACCGGGTGAGAGTGCTCGACTCGGCCAAGGGCACCGGATCGGTCACCCGGGTACTCATCGACTCCACCGACGGCAACCGCACCTGGACCACCATCGGAGTGTCGGAGAACATCATCGCCGCGTCCTGGCAGGCCCTCTCCGACTCCATCGTCTACGGTCTGCTCCACGCGGGAGCGCCCTCCGGCAGCTGACAGGGCGGCAGATCCGTTGCAGACCGACCATCAGGAGTCTTTGCCGTGACCCAGCCCAGCTTTGTGCCGATAGTCGAGGCCGACCAGGTCCGCCCCGCGTATCGGCTCAAGGTGCCGGGCGCCTGGACCCAATCCCGGCCCGCAGAGCTTCTGGGGGCTGAGCAGCCCGTCGGTCCCCGGCTGGGCAGCCCCGGTCCGGACCAGGGATTCGCCCTGAAGCTGGCCCGCCGATTCGAGGAACGCCTGGAGCTCGGGCCCGGAGAGTCCACAGAGGACGCCATCGCCGGCTGTACGGCGGTGGCCATGCGCCGCTGCGCGCGCTTCGGGCGGGCCCCGGTCGTCTACGACCTGGCCTTCGGGTTCACCTTGTGGGGGTTCCTCGGAGGCGCCCCTTCCGACCTGGTCGATGCGCGCGGGCCGCTCTTCCGATCTGCCGCCCGCCACTACCAGGCGCAGCGGGCCATCGCCGACAGTGTCGTCGACTCGGTGCTGCGGCTCACACCGGAGGCCGTGGCCGGACGGATCGGCCGCTGGCGGGAGCTGCTCGCCATTCCGGCACCCGGCGGGCACTGAGAGCCGGTCGTCAGCGCCCCTTGCGCCACCTGCGCTTGGCCGGCGCTCCGGCGGTCGGGCTGGTGCCCGACGAGGAAGACGCGGTCGCCCCGCTCCTCGCACCGGCCATCGACCGGGCAGCGGCAGGAGCGGTGGCATTGCGCTCATCTTCGCTGCCGTACTTCACCGAGATGTTGTCGGCCAGGTGCGAGCCCTCGAGGGCCTTCTTGAAAAGGTCGGGGAATTGCGGGCCGACCTGGGTCGACCGCTCCGACTGACCCTGCCACCGGTGCGGCTCGGACCCCGCGGCCACCTGGGCGGGCGCCCGGGCGGGTACCTGGACGCGGGAATCGTCCCGCACCGACGGGTGCAATTCAGGTGGATACCACTTGCCGTCGCTGGCGACCCACCAGCCTGGCCCCTCGGGTCTATCACTCATACGGTTGCCTCCACTACTCTGCGTGGTAATTGAATAATGATTTATGGTAGCCCGGCGAGGGCTGAAAGTCATCCGGGTTCATTGTCGGCCGATTGAGATGCCCACTTGAGCACCCCTGGTCAGGGCCGGTCACCTGGGAGACGCCCCGGCTGTAGGGGCCTGGTGACACGATCCGGCACCCCGGTGGACCGGTTTGCCGGCCACTCAGGGTGTTGCCACCGGTAACGCTGAGTACCTTTGTCGGGATGGATGCGCCACCCTTCGCCCTGACCGAGACCCACCGGCAGTTCCGACGAACCCTGCGCAGATTCGCCGAGGACCGGATCGCCCCCGGCGCCGCGGAGGCGGATCGGGAGGCCACCTATCCGCAGAAGTCGTTCGACGCCTGTGTCGAGCTCGAGCTCCCCGCCCTGGGCATCCCGGTCGAGTACGGAGGAGCGGGAGCCGACATGGTGACCCAGGCGATCATGGCCGAAGAGCTGGCCCGCGTCTGCGCCTCGACCTCACTGACCATCCTGATCTCCAAGACCGGGATGTTCCCGCTCATCAACTGGGGGACCGAGGAGCTCAAGCGGAAGTACCTCCCGCAGGTGGCGTCCGGTCTGCACCAGGCCAGCTACTGCCTGTCCGAGGCGGACGCGGGGAGCGATGCCGCCGCCCTGCGCACCCGGTCGGTCCGCGACGGCGAGCACTACGTCCTTTCCGGGACCAAGTACTGGATCACCAACGCGGGGGTCTCGGACCTCTACACCGTCTTTGCGGTCACCGACCCGGCTGCCGGTCGCCGAGGTATCAGCTGCTTCCTCGTCGAGGCCGACTGGGGTGCCGAGGTCGCGCCACTCGAGGACAAACTGGGACTACGGGGAAGCCCGACTGCCGCAGTGAGATTCGACGAGGTCAGGGTGCCGGTGGCCAACCGCATCGGTGAGGAGGGGATGGGATACACCATCGCCATGCGCACGCTGGACTGCAGCCGCCCCACCATCGGCGCCCAGGCCGTCGGCATAGCCCAGGGCGCCATCGACTACGCCGCCGGCTACATGAAGGAGCGCAAGGCCTTCGGCCGGGCCATCGCCGACCTGCAGGGGCTGCGGTTCATGCTGGCCGAGATGGCCATGCGCACCGAGGCGGCGCGGACACTGGTGTACCGGGCATGCTCCCTCATCGACGGCGGGGATCCCGAAGGGGAACTGTCCATGGTGGGAGCCATGGCCAAATGCTTCGCCTCCGATACCGCCATGGCCGTCACCACCGATGCGGTCCAGTTGCTTGGTGGGTACGGGCTGACCAAGGACTTTCCCGTCGAACGCTTCATGCGGGACGCGAAGATCACCCAGATCTACGAGGGCACCAACCAGGTCCAACGGGTGGTGATCGCAAAGAAGCTGCTCGGATAGGGTTTCTGGCTCTGCGGCTCGGAGCGAAATCGATCGATTTCAGCTTTATCCCTACTCAACTACGGTGGGGCCCGCTTAGATGTGGATCGAGCCGTCGGGCTGAAATGTCCCGCCAGGATTGTGTGCCACCTCCCACACGTATCCATCAGGGTCGGCGAATGCCCCAGTCGTACCCCCCCCAATCGGCGACGGCGGCGTTGACTGCACACGATGACCGGGGTAGCTCCGGGGTGTGCCCGACATCGCCCGGGAGCGGGCGACTATAGAGCGGGGTCAACCGATACATCGTCTCGAACCGATGACGCTCTCCAGAAGAACTCAAGCTGGATGTTGTCGGGATCCCGAAACGTGATCATGGCATTATCGGTATACCACAGGTTCTTGACACCCGAATGGACAACCCCAAGCTCATCGAGCCGGTTCGCCCACTCCTGTAGCTCGTCATGGCGAGCCACGAGAAACTCAAGGTGATCGAGGCCCGTTCGGACCTCATCGAACGGTTCGCCGTGATTTGATGCATGCCCTACGAGACACAGCACAAACCCACTTCTCGGCTCGATGAGGGAGATGTAATGCATGTGGCCATCGGCCGATGCGAAGTCGTACAGCTCCTCCATGTCCAACAGCTTGCTGTACCAGGCTGCGCTGCGATGTAGGTCTCGAACGGTGAGATTGACCTCCACTCGGCCCGTGATCGAAGGCATCAGGGAAGTCTGTCACTCCGGCAGCTGTGCAGCTCCGATGGCGAAGAGATCCGATCTGTATCAAGCGGTTGGTGCAGGGCCGATGGGTGTGTCAGAACGCCTGTTATACAGGTGACCCACTGCGGCACTCCTGCCATACCGGCTCTGTTGGTGGGATGGTGCCACGAAGGTGGGAGTCGCCGTACGTGAACTCTCCTGATAGAACGCTGGGCATGGGCAGGATTCCAGGGGACGATTCGGCTGGTCACAGGAGTCAGACCCGTGATGCGTACGATCAGCTTGCCCCAGTATGGGCCGACACAACCGACGATGGGCCGTTCAACGGGCATCTGGAACGCCCCGCCCTGCGAGGGCTGATCCCTCAACCTCTCACGGGACAGACCGTGATGGATGCTGGGTGCGGATCCGGTGCCCAATGTGAATGGCTGCTGGAATGTGGCGCCGACGTGATTGGGTTTGATCTCAGTCCGGGGATGGTCGAACAGGCCCGCCGCCGCTGCGGAGAACGAGCCCGCCTGTTTGTCGGCGACCTGGCGGAGCAACTCCCTGTCGACGACCGCTTATTGGACGGGATCACCTGTTCATTGGCCCTCCACTACGTCGACAATTGGGCAGTGCCGCTTCAGTCGTTCGCCCGTGCGCTCCGCCCCAGTGGATGGCTCGTTGTGTCGCTTGATCATCCATTTGGACCACCACTACCAACGCAAACGGGTGGCTATTTTGATACTGAGCTCGTCTCCGACACATGGGTCAAGCAGGGAGTGGAAGTTACCCAACGATTCTGGAGACGCCCACTGTCCGCTGCAATCGATGCGTTCTCAAATGCCGGGTTCCTTGTCGACAGGGTTGTTGAACCTCAACCCTCACCCGACGCACTGAGGCAGTTCCCCGAGGAACTGGGCCG
>Ga0307373_10007825_pt1 | contig 16515 bp, 12 predicted proteins | sample OX2MG_FD_202534 | JGI IMG/M metagenome (GOLD analysis project Ga0307373, IMG submission 202534) | Soil microbial communities from Risofladan, Vaasa, Finland - OX-2 | ecosystem: Environmental > Terrestrial > Soil > Coastal area > Acid sulfate soil | place: Finland: Risofladan, Vaasa | collected... | reverse complement strand
GCTACAACTGGGGCTGGCAGACGCTCAAGCGCATGACGGCTTGGGGATTCAACTCCGTGGGCCAGGATTCTACCGGGACTGTCCAGCCCTGGCAGACCTGCTCGAATTGCGTCTGGCCGGGCGGCAAGCAGCCGGTTCCGCTGCCCTATTTTGCAGAACTCAGACCTGCCGAGTATGCCGCAGTGAACAAGTTCGGCTACCTTACGGAACCCATGAAGGACGAAATTGCTGGGACCAACGGCAATTACACCACTTGGCGCGGCGGAGCGATGTTCGACGCGTTTGACCCGAAGTTGGATTTGGAACTCAAAACGGAGTTAGCCAAGCAGCTTCAGCCTTCTTACGTCAAGATCCGTAACAATTATCCTTACTTGGCGGGCATTTTTACCGATGACTCGGATTGGTTTCAGGGCTTCGGCGCCGGTCCTGATTTCAACAACGGATATAGCAATCCCAACATGGCGTACGTGACACTAATCACGTCACCCGTGCAAACCTTGAATCGAACCCCTCAGTATGGTTCAAACAAAATATTCTTGTATCAAAACACGCAGGTATACTCCAAAACGCAAGCCACCAATCCGACGACACCGTGTTCCATTTCCAACCCGTGCAGCCTGCGCGATTACCTCTGGCAGAAATACGCAGGGAGCATATCCGCACTCAACAGCGCCTGGGGCTCCCATTACACGACGTTTGACTCGATGGGCACGCCAGTCACCGGCGAGACCCTTGGTACCGGAGATGGAACCACCACCTCGTTTACGCATACCCTGGCCCATGCTCCGGTTTCTCCGCTCAGCATCCTCGTCCTTGTGGGGGGAACTGCCCAAGCCGGGGATTGTCCATGGTTCCATCCTAATTGCAATAACTCCGCAAATAGCGGGAGTCTCTACAGTCCTACGCCTGGCTACGTCTCGTCGAGCACGATCAATTATAGGACCGGGGCCATCACCCTTACTTTCGGAACCGCCCCCGCGAGAGGCGCAGCGATTACGATCAATTATATCCACAATGGCTGGATGTCTGGCGGTACCGGCCTGATGGATGAATCCGGATCGAATAGTTGGGTAGGCACGAATAATTTCTGCTTGGAGGGAGCCAACCCGAATTACCCCACTTACTTTGCTTGCATTGGTGGAGGCAGGGGCAACAAGCATGTGCCAAACGCAAATCCAACCCTAGGAGCAGATTTGGATAACTGGGTTCCAGAGTTTTCGGCGAAATTCTTCAAGACCATGCACGACGACCTGAAGGCCGTAACGCAGATTCCCTATTTCGGTCTGGATAACCTAGGGTCTTGGGGAACGCCCGCCTATAGTAAAGTTTTAGAAGGAGCGGCGCCATACATCGATGGTGCGTTTGTAAATATCCAATACTGGTTTCCAAGGCCCAGTCCCGCATTGTTCTATACGGCTTATCAGTATCTGACCCAGTACATCGGCGACGTGCCCCTGATGAACTTCAGTGTCATCTCCGCCCACGCGGATTCCTCCTACTACTGCCATGCGGCTGGCCCTAATGACCAGGCCAATCAGACCGTTCGCGGCCAGATGTGGTACAACACGGTGAGCTACCTGCTGTCGACTCCGGGACATAACGGCACCTACCCGTTTGTGGGCTTCGATTGGTGGAGTTGGCAGGACTTCCAAAACATCAATCAGGGACTCGTCGATTTGCATGACAATGCCTATGACGGGCATGAGGATGTCTTGACGGCTGTGCCTTGCTCTAATCCTCTTCAGGCTCTTACCTGCGGAGGAGACACCGGCAACTATGGCGACGTGATTACTCAAGTGAGGGCAGCAAACTTGTTCTGGCTAACCCACTAGACTAAGAAAGACCGATCACCTCGGATGCTCCAGGGCAGAAGACAACTGCGCCTCTTGTGGTTCCCCGCCTGTGATGTTCGCTGTCGTTGCATATCCCAGTGTTTTCATCACAGGCCCCCACGCCGTCTCAATCAGTGATACTTGATCCGCGGATAGGGTAGTGCGCCAACCACCGGCCGTTGCCGTCCGCACAAAACGAACATCCTTGCGCTTTGTTTTAGTTCCGATCCACAGATTTTCATCCCGCTTCTCGAGTTCGCGCATCCGCTCCGATGAACTCATTTCAACGGCTCTGGTTAGACTCTCGTGATCATAAGGGATGCCCAGGAAATCTCCGACTCTCGCCAGTTCCCGGGCCGGATCGGCTTTCATATCTTCATATTTCATCAGCAAGAACCCTGGCCGACTCCCCCTCGTGGCGACCCAGCTCATTACGTTCTCGCCCCAGGAAGCGAAAATGGGATCAACGCCCCCTTCGACAAATCGCTGAATGAATTTCCCGACGGGATATTCGTCCTGGATGTATCCCTGTTTCAAATGGAAATAATAGTAGGAAATGGCGACGTCGCGAGGATCTCGGACAATATAGATGACCTTCTTATACCGAGGGTCGAAGTATTCGTGACTCTTGATCAGGCGCGGACGAGGAACCTTCGCAAGGCGACGGCGGGTGATATTAAGTATGTCGGGTATCAGATAATCGATATTGAGGAAGCTGACCTCTCGGTCCCGAAAAAGGAGATTGGCTATCAGGAAGCGAGTCCACGTATTTCCAGACCGTGGATAGGAAACTAAAAAGGTGTCGTCCGGAAAGACAGGAAAGTTCCGGCCACCCCTGTTTAGACCCAGCAGAACATTTACTCCCCTTCTGATCCGCTCGAAAGTACTGGAGCTTGCCGAACGGACCGAGAATGGCGTTTCCATTTGTGGACTACCCATTTGGCTCCTTATCTTTGTCGGCACGTGAACAGTCCGTCCCGCACCAATTGAGCGTTCGGACTTTCCCTAACGCCATGAGAACACAATCCGTAAAGGTTCAATAGCAATTCAAAGGCCCATTTTCGCGAGCTGCGCGGGTGCAACAAGCAACTTCGTAAGCATAATACAATAAATGGTTTAATCGAAAAGGAGTGATTTCCACAGTGCAGAGAACGAGCTGAGTGCAAGTCCTTGCACAACCCGAGGGTTCTGTTCCCAGCCAAGTAGTTACCTTTCGACAAGTTCGGAAAAAGAAAACCCACTCTCACCCCTTGACGCGTAGCATTTACAACATGATTCTATGCTGCTGTCTTATGTGGCCAGTCCGTTCGTGGTTGTGGATCGAGATCCGTAGAAACTCGTTCGAAAACCCTTCATGCGAGTGATCGTTGCACTTGATAAGGATGCTCCGACCTGGGACAGTTACGTGGCCCTCCACGACCGCTGCGGGAATTATCATCGTTGGGCATGGAAAAGCGTGATCGAACAGGCATTCGGGTGGCGGACTTTCTATCTAATGACCGAGGAGAATGGGAGAATCTCCGGCATTCTGCCGCTCGTCTGGCTGAAGAGCAAACTATTCGGCAATCTACTATGCTCGCTGCCATTTTTAAGTGACGCGGGACTAGTCGCCGATACGCAAGAAGCCTGCGAAGCGCTGCTCGCGGAAACGATGCGGATCGCGCACGACGTAAAAGCCAAATACGTTGAGCTTCGCCATCGAGCGTATTCACCTGTCTGCTGGCCGGCGAAGACAAACAAGGTAACCCTAGAGTGCGATGTCTCTCCTGATGCCGAAGAGAACATGGCGCGTCTTTCCACCAAAATGAGGACCAATGCGCGAAGATCGCTGAAACTGGGACTCGATGCTCAATTCGGCACGCAAGAGTTCCTGGTCGATTTCTATGGAGTCTTCTGTCTGAAAATGCGCGAACTGGGCACGCCCGTCTACGGGCGCAAATTCTTCGAATCCATTCTCGAGCATTTCCCCGGCGAATCATTCATCTGCCGCGTCCAGCACCAGGGGAGGACAGTCGCGGCGGGATTTCTGACTGGCTGGCGGGACACGATGGAAGCCAACTGGAGCGCTGCTTCGCCCAACGCGATGAGTCTCCGCCCGAATATGTTCCTGTTCTGGCAGATGCTGTGCTTTGCGGGGCAAAAGGGCTACCGCATTTTCGATTTTGGCCGTTCCTCTATTGATTCGGGAACGTATCAATTCAAGCAGCAGTGGAACACGCGCGTTGTGCCGTTGTACTGGAACTATTGGGACGCGTCCGGCCGGGGAGCCATGGAATTGAATCCGGAGAATCCCCGCTATCGCGCGGCCATCTGGGCCTGGCAACGTCTACCGGTTGCTGTTACGAAATGGATCGGACCGCCGCTTGCCCGCTGCCTACCGTGAATTACGCTGCACCCATGGAGAGCAAAGTTTGAAAATGACGAGTTTTGACAAAACGGGAAATCCTTACACGGTGTCCGTCATTATTCCGACTAAGAACCGTGCCGCTGATCTTACGCGGACGATTGAAACTCTGCTCTCCCAAACCGTCAAACCGCTGGAATTAATCTTAGTGGACCAGAGCGCGGAGCAAACCTTCGTCAAGCCAGTCCCTATTCCCATACGCTGGATTCACGACCCGACATTGTCAGGCGCATCCACGGCACGGAATGCGGCGTTCGAACACGCTCGTGGCGATGTCTGGCTATTCCTCGATGACGACGTTCTCCTCGAGCCGGATTTCATCGAGCAGATTCTTGAGACGTATGGCCCGAATGTGACCGGAGTTTCCGGAATTATCACGAACTATTCCGCTCCGCCGCTAAGGCAGCGTGTTTGGGAGACTATCTTCCAAAAAGGGCCCTTCCGCGATGAAAGGCAACGCATATATCGCCGTGCTCAATGGCTGCGCGATTCCGGCCCGATTCGTGTACGTCAATTCTCAGGATCGCTGATGAGTTTTCGCGCTTCCGCGATTCGTCATCACAGATTTGACCCGAATCTCACCGGGGCTTCTCCTGGAGAGGACATTGATTTTTGCGCTCGCCTTCCCAAGGGGGGTATCCTGCTGATCGCGTCGAAGGCCCGGCTAATTCACAACCGGAGCCTGGAAAGCCGCGATCCAACGCATTGGATCGCCGTAGATGCGCAAGTCTCGAGCTACATGCGCGAACGTCATTGGAAAACAGGGGTATGGAACAATCTCTGCTACCTCTGGTTGAGCGTGGGTTATGCCACGATAGCAGTGGTTTCCTCATTAAGGACAGGGTCGGCGACTCCCTGGAGGGCATGGCGAGAAGGAGTTCTCAAAGGCAAGCGGATTGCGAGAGGGATTGGGATCACACCGAAGGTTCTCGACCATTAATCATACCGTCTTCAGATCACCCCGGATCGACCCCTTTTCCATGCCGACAGATCCCGGCCGAGCATTCCTTCCAGCGCCTCAACTTCCGACCGGAAGAACTGTCTCAAACGCGCGTCCGTTTCAGCGCGAATTGGCTCGAACCCCGGGCCGCCGCTGAACAGAAAATTGCGAAGGCCCGTTTTCTTGAATAAATTCACCAGGCCGTAGGATCCACGTTTTTGGAGACGGTCCCTCACAATGCGGGCCGTTCGAGCCAACCGCGGATTCCTCGGGAGGCTGGGGATCGCGTTGACTAATTTATCTTGCGACGCGGAATTGGCGAGCGAAATTCTGGGAATCCCAATGAAGTCGCATGCTTGATCGAGGAAGTTCCGCGGGCTGGCCTTCAAGTCGTCTTGAATAAGGACAAGCACCCTTTCCGCGCCGAATAGGCGGCGCCACGCTCCGACATGAGTGGCGTATTTCGACCATTCCAGCGCGTCGGGGCGTTTCTCCAGGCATTCTTCGAAACTGCCGGAAAAGTATTCTCCCTCGCGCATCTTGCGGTAGTGTGAATACGTCCGTTCCACAGGGTCTCGGAGCGTACAGATGATCTTGCATCCGGGAAGATCTTTAGCGATACGCTCGCGCGTTTGCGTTCCCACAAAGTAATTGGGGCTAAATTCGCCAATCGGCCGGTCGGGCAGAGAATTACGGAAGTGCGCCGCGTACCATTCCAATCCTTTGCTGTATTGCCAAACAAAGAAATCGGTCTCCTTCACGCCTTCGGGAAGTCCAACGTGACCGGACAAAACCTCATGCAGCCAGGTTGTTGCAGTACGCGGCGGTCCGACGCCAATAAAATCCGGCAACTTCAACGAATCAGTCGCTGATTTCATGTCTGGTCCAATGTGGGGAAAAGTTGTTCATATTGGGCGTAATTCGCACTATCTCGAATTCGGCAGCTCCATCTGAGCTATCGGCGAGATTGGAGGCTCATGCTCCCATCTCTTCTGGGATCGCCACAGTTGGGGTTATCGAGTGTGGGCCTTTCTCCCGTGGCTCACTAACTCGCACTGGGAGAAATGAAGGCAACACCATGGATAAGAACATCCATAGCCAGAAGATCTTCATATATTCGGATGAAAGAAAGAAGGCGCCCGCGAGGTAGCCAGCGAAACCTGCCTGGATGCCCGTGGCTGCCAGATACAAGAGAGGTGGACCCGAGTCTGAGGCCCGCCGGCGCACTCGGCTGAGACTGCGGTACGTGAAGAACAGCATGGCTATGAATACGAGGAAGTTAGGCAGCCCGGTCTCTGCCGGCACCTCGATATAAGTGTTATGAGCTATGGACGAAAAGCGGACACCTGGGTCGGCGTAATAGTCCATTTGCGGCTTGAACTCGCCCAGCCCGATGCCCGTGAGAGGATGGCGCTCAATCATCCGCAGTCCCGCTTTCCAAGCGATAAGCCGATTATTCTCGCCGGTCTTGTCGCTAGGTTCCGGGTGGATAAAGCGACGGAGCGGGGAGAACGGAGACAATAACAGGGGTGGGGTTATCAAGATCAGCAAAATAACGATGCTGCGCAATCGGCGAGGCGAATGCCACACCAACCAGAGGAAGGCTACTCCCAAGGCAAGGAAACCTCCTCGTGATCCTCCCAAAAAAGTGCTCCCAATAGTCGCGATGAGGCAACCGAGGGCAAAAATTCGTTCCCATTGAACACGCGAGCGCCACACGAAGAGAAACGCCACGGGCAGTATAAGGCACGCATCCAACGCAAAGTAGTTGGCATCTCCGGCGATCGAACCCGGACGCCACTGAGGATCCTTCATCCACTCTCTCACAACGAATAAGGAGGCCCAGCCCATCGAACCCACGGCCGTAAGGAGAGTCCAACGCAGGCGCGAATTCGTGTCCACAATGCTCAGCACAACGAAGAACAGGAAGGCCATTGAAAGATAGCTGATGATCGGGCTGGTACGGATGGAAAAATTGGAGCCCATAGTCGAGTACGAAACAAAGTCGAAGAACAGGAAGACCAGGAAGAGACGGGCCTGCACAGTATTCAGGTAACGTGGCCGGGAGCGGCGCGCCACAAGGTGCAATATGGCGTAGAAGACGCAGGCGAGGCCCACATACTTGATCAAGGTTGCGGCCCCCAGAAATCTTCCCCACGTAGGGTCCTGGTCCAGAGGCATCTGAGATATAAGAAAGTAAAAAATAATCATCGGAATCCTTCATCACTGCCGCCGGAGCATCGGCGATTACCGTCCCGTTCCCCCAAGCCTGCGACGCAGCCGCCGGCTCCACTGCGGGAGACGCGTGGGCCCCCCTTCCTGAACCTTGCCTCCTGCGCTCATAACCTCATAACTGTGGGCGTGCGCGATGACGCGCCATCCTCGTTACAAGTCCCGGCCGCCCTTTTTCGAGATTCAGCCAACGCTTCATCGTAGTTCGACTGATTGGCCTGCGATCTTGGTGAATGCGGCGCAACCCCGTGACGCCGTCCCAGATTCCTTGCAGGAATGAACGGTAGGAACCGGCGCGAACTGTTAGATAGAGCATCATGGCGAGCTTAAAACCGAGGAACCGCGCCCCCGCCCAAAAAGGATAGTCCTTGTACGCCATCCAGATAAAGTTTCGTGTGAAATAGTAATACTGGCGGTGGTTTGTGCGAGCTTCTCCAGACACCCCGTGCCAGACGCGGACGTGGGGCGTGTAAATAATCTTAAAACCCCGGTCCATGACACGCAACTCCATATCCAGTCCTTCCGCGCCGTAAAAGAGCCGCTCGTAATACCCGCCTGTCTTTTCGAAAACTTCGCGACGCAGAGCGGACGCTCCTTCACCGAAGTGGTCGGTCTCAAACTCGGTGTCGGCGAACTCTTTCCAATAGCGCGGGTGGCACCAGTCACGCAAGCAAAGTTCTCCGGTGGCCGGGTCACAAATCCGAAAGGCGACAACGTGGACGTCAGGCCGCTTGTCAAAGATTTCCACGAGCTTGCTCAACTCGAAAGGTGACAAAAAGCCGGCATCGTCGTCGAGAATCACCAGAATGTCGCCCGAGGCAGCGCGGGCGCCTGCATTGCGTGCAACGCACGCACCGCCGTTCTCCGGCAGCTCGATGAGCTTGATCCCAGCCTGTCGCTCGGAAATTCGCTCCCTGACACCATCTTGAGAATGATTATCCACAACGATGATTTCCTTGTTGTCATACTCCTGGCTGAGAACTGTATCGAGCCCGCGCTCGAAAATCTCGCCTCTTTTGAAATACGGAATGATCACACTGACACGCGTTGAACCCAAGTACTAGCCTCTCCTAACATAATCTGACAAACGCCGAGTCTTCATAATTATTTGCTTACCGTGGCCGGTTGCTTGAGCCACCGATATCGCAGGACCCCGCAGAGGTGACTCGCAATTGCCACGGGACGATGCAGCAAACCACGCGAGAGCCGCCTTGCATAAGGCCATAAATTGCCTGTAAGGAAACCGTTGAATTCCTCGGTTTGGACTTCTCGATGTAGAGTTATTCGGGTAAGTACCGTGGAGTCGGGGCTCGCTGGCCAGCAACGGGTACTGCAGACCGCACGATATTCAAGCGCAAGGGCCCTTCGAACCACACGACGATCCAACAATCCGTGCGGCGCCGCCAAGAAATCTACTTCACTACCCAGCCGGTCTTCCAAGCGACGCTTGGATTCGGTGAGCTCTGCATCGAGTTCCAGGGCTGGGAGCACGGTGAGGTCCACATGACGATGGCTATGAGATTGAATGGACATCCCATGACGCCGCATCTCCTCGATTTGGGTCCAATCCAAATATCCCGCCTGCCCAATCGTCGTTGTGTTCAAAAAGAAGATGGCCCTCATACCCATTTCCTCAAGCAAAGGGAAAGCTATTTCGTAGTCCGACGCCAGCCCATCATCGAACGTCAAGATCACGGCTGGCATTTTAGATGTGCGATCTTTCAGTTCGCCTAGGAGAGCCGTCTGAAAACCCTGATCGCGAATGTGAGCCAGATGAGAACGAAACGTAGTGGGTGATAGCCAGTATCGTTGCGCAGCTTGTGAGGTCTGGTGCGAAAAAGTGTCAGCTAGACCATGATAGTTGAAGATGGGAACTCCAGGCAGATTTAACCCAATGGGGCGGGGAGCTTTGCCCGGTGAATTCTTGACGTCGCGCCTGTGCTCTACCTCTAAGTTTTTCACGTGCGCTCCCAAACCGCCCCATCCTTTCTCGCCCGGAAAGAAAGATGAGGAAAAACGCCGTCTTCCTCCCGTGTGATACAGACTGGCGAAAAATCTCCGAAAACCGGCATCCGTACGACCGTTAAGCCTTCCTCGACGCGTTAAGCGTGAAACTATAAACCCATTGGTATCAGTCGCTTGGAATGCTTCCCGCCGATCGCTCCCAAACCTGCCAACTGCCGCAACGGTAATACAACGAGCACATAGAATGCCAAACAAAAATACCATAAACGTGCCCAATCAGTCGGGTTCTACTGAAGGAGCCTTGGTGCTCGCGTAGCCCTTGAAGATCCGTTTCCACTCACTTTCTCGAAGAATCTCGCGTCTGGGAAGTACTGTCAGTATCGGGCTGAATACCCGCAGAGCCTACACGGGAGAAAGGAATGAACCGGGCAAGGCCTGGAAATCGCAATCGAAGCATCCTTCGGTCAGACGTGTTGAGGCCTACCCCGTACGCCAGCAGCAGCAGCACCAAGCATTGCCAGCTAGCTGCCCCCAGGAGATGCCACACACTGCCATCCGCTTGAAAACCATTGATTACACTGCAGAGGCCGACAAAAAGTCCGCAGAACGCCAGCGGCCTGGCCAACGCCTTGCCAAAGTACTCCGCGAGCGACAGATTTAATACGCGCGTTACGTACCAAGGTTGCAAAGTTAGTTTAACAAGAAGGAGGGGGACTGCTGTTCCCAACGCCACTCCGACAATGCCGTATCGATGCGCCCAGATAATGCTGAGAACAAGATTGGCTGCACCCTCGCCCATTGTCCAGAGGCCATAGGCGCGATGGCGGCCCTTAGCGATCAAGGTGTGAAGCGTTACGAACTGCGCTGATGAAGCAACGCTGCCGACGGACAGCAGCACGAGGATGGGATAACTCGAAACGTATCGTGGACCCACCCATAGAAGGAGCAGCGTCCGCCCATGCAACACGAGCATTGAACCGATGGCCAGTGAAGCTAGGGCGCATACTCGTGTCACACGCAGGAAGAGGCGCCGGATTTCCTCATCGCGGCCTTGGCCATCGAGTTGGCTCATTCGAGGTAGTAACGGACTGACTATGCTCGTAATCACGGGGCGGAAATAAGCCACCAAGCGCGAAGCAACGGCGAAAGGAGTAATCAGCGCCGCGTTCAGGACCCGCCCGATGACAATGGAATCCGTCGAGTCCCGCAGAAGTTGACCGCCGTTATTCAGGAATGTCCAGAAGCTAAAGCTTAATAACTCACTCGCCATCCGCAGTTTGACCAGCCGGATGGCAAACTTCACTTCCGAATCGATTCTCCGAATCATCCACCAGTTGAGCGGCACGCAGATTAACGTCGACACCAGCACGCACTCGGCAACGGCGAGCACCCCCTGACCGCGTAGCAACACGACCACAATCAAGATGACCCGCATTCCCTGCCGAATTATCGAAAGGATGTTATACAGATCAAAACGGTGCAACCCGCACAGATACGACCCAAATAGTCCCGACGGAAAGCCCAGTCCCACGTTTAGTCCTAGAAGAATCACCAGCCGGGCGAACAAATGCTGCTGCGCCGAGCCGAGCTTGAAAAAAGAGGGTAAAACTCTGGACAAGCCAAAGAAAAGTATGATCGCGAATGCGCCTGCCACAAGGGTGACGGCCAGCGCCGTGCTGAACACCGAACTAAACGCCTCACGGTCCTGGGTATCGCTTAGACGCCCCACGAAGCGCTGCAGTGTACTGCGGATGCCTTGTGTCAAAATGTCAAAATATCCCACTGCGGAGAAAGCCAGGGTGTACATGCCAAATTGAAAGTCGCCGAGACGATGAATCATGAACGGCGTGATCAAGAACGACATCAAGCCGATCGTCAAAAGGCCAACCCAGTTGCTAAAAATGTTTCGGAACATTGGCTTGAACGTCGTCGCCTGTTAGACTGCCACTTGCTTGAGCTAAACCCAGACTGCCTGATATGATAAGTCAAAAGTTAGCGAAAACGGACTGGTGGATCTGGCAGGATTTCCAAAACTTAAATCAAGGCTTGGGTCCATCAATGATAATGCCTACGACGGGCACGAAGCAGTTACCGCAAAGGTCCCCTGCTCCCCTCCCCTCCAGGCATATTCCTGCGGAGAACAGCCGGGCAATTACGGTGACGCGATAAGCAAGGTGAAGCAAGCCAACATGCTTTGGTACAAATTCCTACCGTGACGGTGCGCCGAAAAAATCGTTGACTCCGCCCAAACGGAAGTTCGCACGCGGTTTCAGTAAGTCTCAAAACATCCATGCAAAACGCCGTGTCACCCGCCTACCACGCCTGCGCGCCGGAGCATCTTCACTACGGCGCGCACCGGGTAATATACCGTGTCATTTCCCAAGATGTATTTCGTGAACCACCGGTACCTGCTGAACTTAAACATGAGCGTGTTCAGCCGGTCTTTGGGCGGAGGCTCAAAGTGAGTCGCGTATTTCTGCCAGTCGCCATCCACGTCAATATCTTGTGCCTCGATGTGCCCCAGGCCTTGCTTTGCGGCAAACACCACATGCCTGGATAGATTTGGTTCAAGCCCAATCAAGCGCATGCATGTGGCGTCTAGTGCCACGCCGTCCTGGCTTGCCAAAATAAGATCCATTCGCCGGGGTTTCCCTGCCACGGGGCCACGGCCTTCCATGCACACAGTCGCGTCCATGACCGAAAACTGCGGATGGAACAGGCGGTGCAGCGAGGAAAGCATCTCGTGGATGGCGCCATGGCGTTGGATGCGATCTAAGGCGCTTGGCACGCAGCCCCACTGGTTTTTCAGGACGCCTGTAAAGTACGTGAGCGCGTGTGTCTTTAGCACAGGGATCGAAATGAATGTGTCGCACTCGAGAAGCATTCGCGGAAGCGCAATTTCCCCAATCGGCTCGCACCGGCAATTGACAGTGGGCGTCTTCGAAAGATTTACGAGTGAAATTCCGTATTTCTTCTCAAGCTCCATATAGCCCGTCGCCTCATAAACGTGCTCCGTCGTCTGGCGGATGTGGTCCGCTTCGACCACGGAAATCCGGCTCGTTTGCTCGAGCAAGACCTCGCAGACGGCAGCCGTTACCTCGAGCTTGGTATTCGATGATTCGATTTGTTCCGGTACAGCTGTGCATAGGTTGGGTTTGAGCACAACTGTTCCATTGCGCGGAACCCATCGCCGCCACTCGCAAAATTCCATACACTCGCGAACGGCCGAACGGATTCCCTTATCTTGCGTACCGCGAAGGATTACACGGCTCTTTTCTCTTTGTGTCATTGTGGAGCTCGATCCATTGTCAATGTGTCCCAATTCGGCGCCTATTATTCAGGCGCGAGTATTTTGCAAAAACTGACCATAATTCCACAGCACATCACCCACGAGTCGCCGCCATACGGCGTCCCCGCGCGAATTCGATTGGGGTGCCCGCTCTGGCAGAAGTGCCTGAATTTTGTCCCAAGCTACATCCAATCGTGACGCTTGGCCGCTGTGCTTCACCAGGCACGGCAACCGAAACGCGATCTCCGCAGCCACTTGATACACCAAATATCGCGGTGTCGAATGGAAGGCAAGGCTTGCCCAGCGAGGCCACTGAGGGCTGCTTTTCAGCCAGCCGCGTCGTTTGACGAGCGAAATCCATCCGCGAAGTCTTTGTTCCATTCTCTGCTGGCTTGCGAGGCGTGCCGAGAGGCCCGCAATCGTCAACTCGTCCCGGCTATTCGTGAGTTGAATCATTTCCCACCGCCATAACCGGCGCATATAGTTAATCGCCTCGCGCCACAGTTCCACGCGACGATCGCAGTCTACTTCGTCACCCGTGAGCTTCCAGGAAGTGCATTCCGCAACACGGATCGCAAACTTCTTCAACGGAAACGGAGCATCGTTGCCGGCTTTCTCGGCAAATGCCGCCAAACGCTCTGCTCGCTCGCGATACGTTGGCGCATAGTTCCCGCAAAACGCCAAATAGGACGTCGCCATGTCGAGATGAAGTTTTATTGTTGCATAGTGTAGACGAGGTGTCAGCTGCAGTGCCGATCTCTCCAGCTCATCCACGAATTCCAATTGCTCGATCATCCGATTGCACAGCAATCGCCAAGCATCTTCCCGTGAAATATCCCTGGCGGTAAATTGCGGAATCAACCCCAATATCCCCGGATGGCCCAATATGATTCTCCCGCAGGCGCGTAACTCATAAGAAAAAATATGAGGAGGCAAATTCTTCAAATAGGAAACATCCACGACGGCGAGGTCGATGGGGACCTCGATTCCCTGATCGGCCAGTTTCTTTGCACTGTCGCGCTTGACGGCTTCCGCGCAGGCAGCGTCCGCGGTGCCGCTCCTTCGTCGAACAACCACGAGGAACTCTGCATCGCCTAAAAGCTTCCAGTTGTTACCGGAATTGACGATTGTTGCTTCACCGCGCGCTGCGCTACCTGTGATGATAAGAGACACAACACGGTCGCCAAAGGTGGCATTGCATTCGGCAGCTACGGCGCCGCAGATGCTCTGGACCACATCGTTCTTTCGTATCACGAAATCATCTTGGGTCCTGCGATTAAGGCACCAACTCCTTTCGTCCAGCGCAACGCTGTGTTTCGTATCGGATCGCTCGAAATCCAAGGGCTTCCGCTACTAAACCCGCTCGGATGATACAGTCTCTTCACGTAACGATTGGGCATTCGAGCTTGTTTGCCGTAGCCACTCGGACAGATAAAGACTTGACGTTTGCTCGATTTGGCGTTGAATGGTAAAGCGCTTCAGAACCCAATCCCGCCCCGCAAGAGCGAATTTGCGACGCAACTCCGGTTGGCGTGCAAGCCGACCGATCGCGTCGGCCAACGCAGCAGGATCTCCGGGAGGAACTAAAAGCCCTGTCTCGCCGTCAATGACAACTTCGGGAGTTCCGTCCACTGCTGTTGCTATGAACGGTATTCCTGCCGCCAAGGTTTCGACCGCCGCGAGCGAGAGGCCCTCGTAAAAGGAAGGAAGAACGCTGATATCCGCCGCAGCCAGCCAATCGCCGACATTTGCTTGGAACCCGACAAAGCGCACCGTGTTCTCCAGCCCCAAATCCCGAGTCATTTTGCTCAATTCATCTTTCAGTGCGCCTGAGCCGAGGCAGATGAGCCGGATGCTGGGGAACTCAGATTGCAGTAGCGACAACGCCTGAAGAAGAATGCGGTGGCCTTTTTGCGGTTCCAACCGCGCCATGACAATTAACACTAGATCGTCCTTGGAAAAACCAAGGCTTTCGCGGATTCCCTGGGGATGGGCCTTCGACGGATCCACTCGCTCCATGGAACAGCCATTCTGAATGACCGAGACTTTCTTCCCAGGTATCCTTTTTTGCTCGACGAGATACCGCGAATTAGCCTCGGAAACAGCAATGTAGCGATCAATCAAATGTCCGACGGCTCGGTCGACAAAAAACTTTGATTTGAACCAGCCCGTTCGCCACGTTTCCCGCACGTGCGTCGTTTCGATAATGACGGGGACGCCGCAAAGTTTTCCTACAGGAGAGGCAAGCAGGCTGGCGCGGAACATGTGAGAGTGGAGGATGTCGATCTTCTGTTGCCGCAGAGTCCTCGCCAAGCGCACCGCGCCGCGAATATCGGAAAGGTGTTCGAGCATGATCGGCGTCACGTACACGTCTTTCGGAATGTCGTTGCCATATTGCTTCAGAAGGACATCCGGGCAAGCCAAATGAAGCCGGAAGAGACGGCGGTCCAGCCCGCGCAGCAACTCGAGCATATGTTCCTCGGCGCCGGCTCGCACAATAGCGCTCGAAAACATCAAAACCGAAATGGGCTTGTCGCTCATATTGCTTCGCGTTGACTCCCTTTCCACATCCATTGATAGACATCCTGCACTGAATTAATCGCGAACTCAGGCTTTCGATTGCTCAAGAACACCCCATCGGAGTACGGGTCGTCGGGATGGTAGCCGTGCATTCCGGCAGGCTTCCAACTCGAACCATTGAAATCGCTGCGGGAGAACAACCATCCGGGATGCAAGAGGAAAACGATCTCGCCGAATCGTCGATCCGAGAACAAAACTCCTAGCTGTTTCAGTTCGACATCCGACAGCACTCGCCCGCAAGGAACTCCATCCAGCATGGCGAGTACTTCTTTCCGAGCTTGGTCGTTGAAAAACCAGAAACGCGCCATGGTCGAATCAAAAACCGCCAAATAATCCTGCGGCATCCGGAGCTTCAAATCTTCGAAGTGCTTGAGCAGGTCGTACCTCCTGCCGACCGGGGTCATCCCGTGGTCAGAAGCGATCGTGAAAGCGGCGTCGGCGTTCACCTCCCGTGCTGCGGCAAAAATCTTTCGCAGGCCCTGGTCATACCACCGCAGGCGCTCTTCGATCATTTCCGGCTCGCCGCAATTCATGTGCAGAAACATATCCATTTCACTCAGATACAGAAAATAAAACGACGCTACTTGATTTCGAATATCCTGTTCCGCATGGCGCAGAATTTCGACATCCGTCGAGTGGTGATAAGTGTACACGCGATAGGACACATTGCTGTCATGGAGCTGGTCAAAGATGGATGGTGCGCCCGAGATGCCACCGCGCTCATATATGTTGCGCCGTTCGACCCAGTTGAAATAAGGCATCAGGCGCGGAGATACACAGCAATCGAACAATGGGCCGAGTCCGAGCAAACGCTTCCCTGTTTCCTTCAAAAGCTTCCGCGTGACCCTCTGTTCCAAAACCCAATCCGGGAGAAAGAGGAAATGTCGGAGCCAACGAAAGGGCGAGCCTTCCGGATCATAGTAAAAAAGATTCCAATGACCGTTCACTGCGGGTGGAACGCCGGTCAGCATCGCCGGAATAGCCCCCGAGCTGAAACCCAATACCGTCCGCAACGGCTGACGGTAAGTCAGCATGTCCGTCAGAAACTTCCGTCCTTCGACGTACTTCCAGCCAAGAGCATCAATCAACACGAATACGCTTAGCGGTTTCTCTTGCTTCGCCTGCGCATCCGGCAACACGGGTTGCGCCATGAGGCTCATGTCTCGGCAACCTGCTTCAGAAAAGCCACGGCCTCGCGAGCAGTCTCTTCAGTCGTTCGTTCCGTGAGCGGGAGATTGACAACCTCTTTTGCCGCTCGTTCACCCTCCAAACA
>Ga0307373_10007821_pt1 | contig 16518 bp, 10 predicted proteins | sample OX2MG_FD_202534 | JGI IMG/M metagenome (GOLD analysis project Ga0307373, IMG submission 202534) | Soil microbial communities from Risofladan, Vaasa, Finland - OX-2 | ecosystem: Environmental > Terrestrial > Soil > Coastal area > Acid sulfate soil | place: Finland: Risofladan, Vaasa | collected... | reverse complement strand
TGAGGCCACCCGTCCCCCCAAGCCCGGCGCCGGAGGCCGCGGTCAATGTGGCGGAGCCGGACGCGGCGGCGGAATAGGTGACGGAGACGGAGTCGTCGGCATAGACCGTCACCACTGATCCGGTGGACGTGCCCACGGCAGAAATGTGCGCCGCGGCGAGCGATTGAGTCTGGTTGATCGCTCGCGCCAACGCATGTGCGGCGGTGGACGTGCCATCCGCCGCCGTCTCTGTGTAGCTCACCGTCACAGGCGACCCGGAGACGGAAGCCGAGGTGAAGGTCGCGGAGAGCTGATTCCCTGCCGCAGCGGTGCCGCCGACAGTGAAGGTCTCCGAAGTGGCTTGCCCCCCAAGGAACCAGTCCGGGTTGCTCGAATTGCTCTGGGAGGTCGCGACATCCCGGAAGGTGGTTTGGCCGCCCGCCTCGGCAGATACCGGGAAGTCGGACGATGATTGGACGCTGCTGATGTTCGTCGAACCGTTGCCTATGGCCCGGATACCAATCGCATTCGTTTCCCCGTTGCCGGCGCTGTCGTCCCACTCAAACCAGCCGTTGGTGATGTTCCAGCCTTCGCCAGCTACCACCAGGCTATTGGCATACATGAACGAGAACAGGCCCGAGAGGTCTCCGCCGCCGTTCGTGCCTGCAAGCCAGAACGCAATGCCCGGGCGCGCCCAGGAACCGCTGGTGCTTGCTGTGCCGAACGCATAGAACGGCTCGAACCGGATGCCGGAGAAGGTCGAGCGATCGCCGGGATAGTAGTCCACATAAAGACCGTCGTAGTCGTCGCCCCACAGATCCCGGACCGTCACCTGCCCGCTCTGCAGTAGCAGCCCGCGGTTGAAGCCTTCCACAAACACGTTGTCGATCAGGTCGCGGCCAAGGTTCGGCGGGACTGTGATGCCAACGCTGTTCTCGCTGCCCCATTGGCTTACTGCGGCGAGCACCTGCGCAGCAGTCGGATTGACCGTTAGGCCGGAGCGCCAGACGCCGAGGTCTGCCAGCGTATCGCCGTCGCTCAGCAGAACGGTGTAGCTCGGGTTCAGAATGAAGCCGCTGCCGGTGGGCTGGCCCGATACATTCTGCGGCAACGGGCTGCCAGACCCGACGATCGCAATACCCGCCGGCACCACAAGGTTCGCCGAGTTGATGAGGTAGAACTTGCCGGCCGGCAGATAGACCGTCGTGCCATTCGTCAGCCCGGCGAAGAAGGTGTTGATCGCTGCGGTGTCATCGGTGGTGCCGTTGCCGACTGCGCCGGACGCCGCCATGGAGACGAACCCGGGGGCCGAAAGCTGCCCCTCCACATCGACGCCGGCCCCCCCCCAGCACCCCCCAACCTGAGCGGCGCCCTCGCATCCGAACCGGAACCGCCGACCGAGATCGAAGGGCTCGACCCAGAAGGCGCGGCAGAAATCACGACCTGATTCACATATCCCGACGACCCACTTTGCAGGATTTGCGCGTGCGCCGGAACCGCAAGTAGCAACCCAGCAACGAGCATCCAAACCGATTTCATCACTTCGCACCCTTCTGTGTCGGGAACCGCATCGGCCCCCGCAGCGCAGCGTTCGCCCCGAGCGCACGTATCTGCCGCACCGCGTTGTCCACCACCGATTTTGTGAAGCCGCCACCGGGAACCTTCGCGAGTAACGCGCGAGCAAGTTCCGGATGCAGCATGGCCTCCGTCACGAGATCATCGACCCGGCGGATACCTTGCTGGCGCATGGCATTGAGGATCGGGACCGCGACTACCCCGGCCACTTTTGCGAATGGACCAGCAAGATGGCCGGCCCCCTCTCCGGCGGCTTCCATCCAGGCGAGGGTGTTGACCAGCGACGGCTTATGCCCCCCATGCTTCACCCCAGCCGCCAAGTCCTGCGGGGTGTTCGACCCTCCCGGCAGCTTCGTCCCGATCACCGACCGCTGCGTCCGCTGGATATCGGTCGCGACATCCTCGATCGCCTTCACCTGATCGGGTTTGAAGATCTGCCGCAGCGCCGGCGATGCCTTCCGGACAAAGGTCTGGAACGCATCGGCCTTGAGTTGCCGGACGCCAGTATCGCCAGCCTCGGCATTGCTCCGGAGATCGCCCAGGATGTGCTCGACGACCGCTTTTTGCAGCCCGGCGCGCGCAACAGGATCGCCGGCGCTACGCCGCGCCAGGTCGCGCATCGTCGCCTCGGCGGTGTTTGATCGGAGGATGCGACCAACGATCGCCACCGGATCACCTTCGCCCAGGAACTGCCCCGCGGCGGACTTCTGGAAAGCGGTTCGCTCCGCGGCGCGTCGGGCCGTGGCGACATCGAGAGCGGATTGCGCCTTGGCGACGGTATCGAACTCGGGCGCGATGCCGGCGGCATCCAACGCCTCCCGGTTCTGGCCGAGCCAGCGTTCCAACACCGGGGCCTTGAGGGTGCCATCTTCCTTTTCGGCCGCAGACCGCAGCGAGAAGGCGAGATAATCCTTGACCTGTGCGGCCGTGCCGCCGGCCTTGAGGAAGGCGCCGACGCGCTCGGCTGCGCCGCGGCCGGGGGCGAACAGAAGACCGGGCACGGCGGACTCCGGGGCGCGGAACTCACCGGCGCGGGAGCCAGGCGCAAGGGCCGCCGCGACACCGGGCGCGGTGCGCTGGTCGGTGTAAGTTTGGTGGTAGCGGGCGGTCGCGGCGCGGGCCTCTTGGTAGCGGGCTTGGGCCGCGGCGTCGGAGTTGGGCACTTCCCCACCTTCGCCTCCCGGAAGCGCCATCTGCTCGGCCAGCGGCATGCCGTGGCGCCCGACGGCGTTCATCTCGGCATTCCGCTGTAGCGCGGCCTCGGTGCTGGCCCGAACCGCTTCCGTCACCGCGTCGTGGTGGTCCATGCCGCCGGCGATCATCTGCGCGGCGTGGTCGGCCTCACCCGGCGCCAACTTCACCCCGAGATCGTCGGCCGCCCCATGCGCGTCGAAGCGCGCGCTGTTCAGTGCCGCAGCCTGCCGATCGGCCTCCGTGCGCCCGGACCGCCATTCCGCCGCCAGGGGCTCATCCTCAGGCCGGTAAACCGGACGCCCGGCCATCTCGTGGTGTAGCGCGTCCTTGAGGCCCTGGATCGAGTTTTCGGGCAGCGGAAAGCCGGCCTGGACCGCAGCCTCGCGGGCATAGTCGAGCGGGACGCCCTTGGCGTTGAGCAGCCGACCGCCCTGCCGGTGGTGGACGGTCTGCGCGTCCATCGCGCGAAGATCGCCGTCCTGATCCTGGACGCCGCCGTGGGCGATCAGGAAGTCAGCCAGCGATTGGGGTTTCGTTACTTGAGCTGCTGGCGCAGCCGCCAGGCTGCGATTGCCCGCACCATCTCCTCGTCCCTCCGCTCCCGCGCTCGCCGTTCGGCCCCCGCCAATGCCGACAGCCTCTCCGGGGCCGGCAGGCTGTCCAGCCAGTACTGCACTTGATCCGGCGGCGGGAGTTCCCAGGGTTCCAGGCGCGGCATTTGTCCGCTCCGTTTGCAGCCTCCCCAGGATAGTATCGCCAGGCGCGCGAGCGCCAGATGCCACAGCCGCACTGTCCTGGGCCGCGCGCTGCTCGACGCCCTGCGTCAAGGTGCCATCCACCGCGCCAAGCAACTGCGTCATGCGCCGGTACGACTGCGACGAGCCGTTCTGCGCCAACTCAGCCCGCATGGCATCGGTGACCCGACTGCGGAGCGCCCCCAGCTCGGCGAATGGCTGCACGGCCGGCAGCATCCGCGCCTTCCCGAAGATCGCCGCTTCCTCGCCGGCCATCGGCGCGGCGTTGGCTGGCATCGCCTTGGCGATCGTCGTTGCCGCTTCCCGGATCGGTGCCATGCCGACGCGCAGGGAACCGTCCGGATCGACCCGGGACCAAAGCGCGCGCTCCTGCGCCTTTGCGGTACCTGCGGCGCCAGTGAGCGTGCCCCGAAGAGCGGCCCCGTATTGCTGCAACGCCGTCGCCTGCGCCCCAGGGCCGACCGGAGGTTCCCCGCCCAGCGGCGCTACCACATTGCGCACCGCCTGCTGATCGGCCGCAGTCCCGGCGGCGTGCTGCGCGTCGAGGCCGGCCAACTGGCGCTGAAACGACGTCACCACGTCCTGCGGGGACGCGCTCGCTGGCACCTGCGCGGCGATCTGTCCTACCCGCGCCTGGTTCTGTTCGGCCGCGCGCTGAATGAACCGATCCGGGTTTTCCTTGGCGGAAGCACGTTCGAGATTGCCGAGGCCCTGATCGCCCGTGAGTTGGTAGGTCGTCGGCGCCGAGCCGGGAACGATCTGGGTGCGCTGCGGGGCGATCTCGGAAAGCCGCTGCTGCGCCGCCGCCTTGATCTCAGGCGCGGTGCCGGGGTCCGCAACCGTTGCTTCCAAGGGCGCGGCCTCGGCGTCCGCACCCGCCGCATCCTGCAATGCGCCCCGCACCGACCCGAGGTCTGTCGCCGCACTGGCGATGCGTTGACCGGCCGCCTGCTGCACGCCACCGGCCGCCAGCTTGTCCAACCCGCGCCCGATCAGCCCGGTAGCATTCCCCTCCCGGAGCGGTTGCAGGTAATGCGCCGCAGCCCCACCAACCGCCGGCAACGCCGCGTCCACAGCGGCCCGCGCGGCGAGCGGGATGCCGCCCCCCACCACATTCCCCAGCATGTTCGCCAGCGGCTTCAACGGCGCTGGCGCACTGTCCTGCGCTTCCTGTCCCGCCGCGCCGCCGGTGAGGCCTGCCGTCGCCATCGTTGGCGCGGTCCCGGCGCCGGCCATCTCTTGCGCCGCCCCGGCAAGCCCCGTCATCGGCGCTACGGCATTCGCAGCACCCCACGGCAACAACATCGAGGCGGCGCCGGCACCACCAGCCCGGGCGATGCGGTCAAGCTCGGAAGGTGCCCCCACAGTGCGCGGGTCGGCGTTGATGCGGCCGAATTGAGACTTGAGCCAGGTCGAGCCGCCGACCGGGTTCTGGATCGTCGGAATGTTCGTTCCCGCCACGGCATTGATGCCGCGCGGGATCAGGTTCAGCGCGCCGGTCGCGAGATCGACCGGCGCGCCAAGGGTATCGGCCGTCGCTTCGCTTGTCCCGGCCCCGACGTTGGCGAACACGCCGGGATCAGCGGGCGGTCCTTTCGGTGCGGCCATAAGCAGCATCGCCGAGGTCGGTTGCGCGGTGGGAATCGCGTCCATCCAGGAGGTATCGGGACTGGACGCCGGCGCGCCCACCACCTGACCCGGTTTCGGCCGCACCGTGAGGGTTGTCATCTGCTGCGGCACCGCAGCGGGCGCAGGCGTCGGGGGCGCTGGGTTCGGCACCGGCTGCGCGCCCGAACCGGCGCCCATTTTCATCGCCGCCATCATCTGCATAGCCGTCGTCGGTTGCGCGGTGGGAATCGCGTCCATCCAGGAGGTGTTGCCCGACATCACGGCTGTTCCTGCGGGATTACCTGCCGGTCCAACCACTCGCGGAGATGGTCGGCGCGCACCAGCACCGAGCCGCCGATCTTCGTAAGGGCAGGGCCATTCGGAGAGTGCAGAAGCTGACTCGCCTTGCGCGGCGAACACCGCGCGTGAGCGGCGAACTCCTCGCGCGTCAACAGGTCGGGAAGAATGGATGCCATGGGGCCTCGCATACGAACGACAGGATGGGTCCCGATCGTTTCGGGACACAGCCGCCCGTACGGGGCGGAGCGAAGGCGCGGGAGGCTGCCCACGTCACGCAGAAGGTATGGCCTCGGGCCACACCACGCCGAAGCGCCATCGTTGGCGCAGAGAGAAGCTTAGACATATTCGGAACGATTTACAAGAAGGCGCTGCATATTCTCCGGCAGGAAAATGCAGATGCAAGCAGCCCCGCTACGACGATGGGCCCCGCGCGCTATCTTCGGAAGCCGCCAGCAGCGCAACCACGCGGGTCAGCGGCACTCGGTCGAGCAGAACGCCGAACGCGGCCGCGATTGCCTGGCGGTTCGCTCGCCGGTCGGCAGGGAGAAGGCCGGCCGCCACCAGCGCATCAACCTCGGCGTCGCGGACCTCGACGGTGATGCACCGCAGCCCCAACCGCTGCCGCTCGCGCGCTTCCCGTACGCGCTGTGCCGCCGAGGACCGACCAGCCTGCGCCACCCGTGCCGGAACATCGTTCATCGGCGCAATCCCCCGGAGAAACGCGCAACAACATGGCTGCACCGCCAGACCAAACCGCCGCGCTTGTAATGCGCAACGTCAGCCGGTGCGCCGGGCATCGTGTTACGCATTGCGCCGGGCTCCCGATTGCTTTCCGGGCTGCGGAAGCGCTGCCGCCGCCTCGATCGTGATGGTCAGCACGGGCCGCACCGGGTCAACCGGCTTGCCGTCGGCGCCGAGGGTCTGTTGCCGCTCGACGAACATCCCGAGATGCCGCGCCACCATCTCCGTCGCCCGCATCTGATCGTGCACCTTCACCTCGATCCCGTCCTTCGTGGTCTTCACACCCGCGAACAGCAGGCGCGCATCGCCCGTCAGCCGCCTCGTGTCGCGGAACCATGGCTGCACGACACCCTCCCCGTGGCACTTCCCGCAGCCGGGATTCGGTTCGTCAGGGGTCCCGCAATCCGGGCACGGCGCGCGCCGCAGTTGCATGAGCTCTTGGGGGTCCGCCGTGGCGATCGCCCACCACCGACGCAGCACCCGATCGGCACTGATTTCGGTGCGCTCCTCGCGCTTGGCCTGAGCTTCCCGAACTGCGGCAGCAATCCTGACATTCGCCAACAGCCGGGCGGCTTGCTGGTCTGCCGTGCGGGCACTGTAGCCGGCCCGGATCGCGGCCTGGGTTCCGTTCAGATCGACAAGATATTCCTGCACGAAGCGGGTTTGGCGCGCGGTCAGCGGCATCGGGGAATCCTCAGTTGAACGAAGGTGGCGGTGGGTCGGCCGCGGCAGGCGCCGAGCAGGCCGGCGTCGGGGTCGAGGGTGCTCGTGGGCAATCTCCGGGCACTGGCGGATGCGGTCACTGCATTGCCCCCGGCGGTGTGACCGCGGCAGCGGGTCGAGCGTGACAAACGTGCTTCACACGCGCGAGGGGACAGTGGGAGGAAGAAGGAGAAAAAGAGCAAAACGAGTCTCCGTTCGCGCGTGAAGCACGTTTGTCACGTTTTCCCACCCGACGGCGCTTACGCTCGCCCCGCGCGCCCCTCTGGACTCCTACCGTTCTGAACTTCGTCAGCTCGGCCGCAGCCGGCATGACGCCCGCAGCGGCCGACGTGGCGAGGGTGTTCACGGGGATGGTCTCCCGCGCCACCTTCTGCACGAGGGCGGCTGTGCCCGCGGGATCAGGGGCCATCGGCGACATCCCCCACGATCAGGCGCCGCACCTCACGCCGCCGGATGGCCTCTTGCGCCGCGCGAGCGGTAAACTGCTCATGCACCGTCGAGGCGACGGCCCATGCGGTCGGGTTGAACTCCCGTTCCGGTGTCAGCCAACCGCCGGCCACGAGGGGTGAAACCAGCTTCTGCACTTCCTCCACCGCGAGGCCCCGGCAGACCCGGACATTGCGGGTCAGGTCAGATGCCAGGACGCGCGCTACCCCTTTCACCAGCAGGAAGCCGGCGATCGTCTTCGTCGCTTCGTTGTCGGCGCCAGCGCCTCCGGTGGCGGCGTAAATGCGCGCGGCGTTCGGCAGCACGCTATCGAAGATCAGGGTGCGGGCGGCGATGGCGGTGCGCTCCGGCACGATGAAGGGCGCCCCGGGTTCGGGATCGAGCAGGGTCAGCACCAGGGCGAGGCGCCCCCACAGCCCGTGCATTTTGCCGCAGAAGGAGGCGAACCGGGCGCCGAGGGCTTCCCCCTGTTCAAGCTCGAATGCCCGCTTCTCCACGTCCAGGCGGATTGCCTGCGCGGCTGCGGACAACTCCATCCGCATCTTCGGGTCCAGTTGCAGCAGCCAGTCCACGGCGGCGGCGTAGTCGGTCGCGGCCCGGGTAGGGCGTTCGTCGCAACCCATGCGGCCGGGGCCGACCAGGATCGGGACGAACCGCTGCCACAGACCATCATCGGTCAGGTCGCCGAATTGCCGAAGGCGATCGGGTTGGATCCCGCCGCAGATCGTGGCGAGCAGGTTGTTGACCGCCGTTGTGCCGCGCCCGACGCGATCGACCACATGGGGCGTACCGTTGTGGGCCTGTAGCCAGAAAGCGCGATCCGCGGCGCTGCCCCGGCCGCTCGAGTACTTCTCCAGGCTGCCGATCCATCCGGCCAACTCGTCCCGCAGGACGCCGATGCCCCGGTCCTGCCGGCCGAGGATTTCTTGTGTCGCCTCCATGGTGGCGTCGTGCGTCACCAGGCGCCGCGACGGCACCGGCTCGGGGGTGTTGCGCTGCTCGTCCTTGGGGAGCGCCTTCCATTGGTCGTGAGCCTCGCGCCAGCGTCGCAAATCGACTCCTTGGGCGTGGTGGAGAGGTTCCCATGCCGCATCGATGACGGGTGATTTCTTGGAGCTGGGCCGGCCGACCAGGGCAACCCAGATCGCCGGCGGCACGGTCCATCCGTCGTGCGTCTTCATTCGCAGGCGGATCCGCCCGTCGATCGCAGCGCTACATGCCGAGATTGCCGACCAGGCGATGGCGGCGGGATCGGCCCCGATCGTCCGGGCGCGATCCTCGGCGAACGCGCGGAGCACGTCCGGGAGGGCGGCAATCGGGAAGCGCGGAGGTGCCGGGATGTCCCAGGGGTCGAAGACTGGCGCGGGAGCCTCGGCCGGGTCGGGCCGGGCGGCTTCCTCGACCTCTGGTTCCTGATCGGGAGGCGGCGCGTCGGCGGTCCAGTCCCCAGCCGGCTGCTCGGCCTCCGCCAGTAGGAAGCGTGGATCGGTCAGATCAGCCGGCGTCAACCATCCCTGTCGCAGCATCTGCGCGACGAAGAACGTCCGGTCGAGACCGGAACAATGTGCATGCCTGCAATGGCAGACAAAGCCTTTCGTCTCCGACCTGCCCGCGTCCACCATGTAGGTCGCAGAATCACGGGCCGGAGAGGTGTGGGCGTCACCGTTCGGGCAATCGCAATGCACCTTGGTCCCATCAGCGACGAGCCCCGTCAATACTTCCGGCTTCAGCGCCCGCAGAGCCTTCGCGATCAGGAAGCGGGAGCCGTACTCGCGCGCCCATGTCGCCAGGCGGATCACCTCGCCCGTGACAGGATCGACGTACTCGGTGGGGGCGTTGTCCTGCCTCGGTGCCGAGGCGGGCTGCCCGGCCGAGGCGGTGAAGATGTCCGGCGCGGCGACTTTCCCAGGGGGTAACGCGAAGATATCGCACCGGTCGCCGGCCACGATTGCCGTCTCGGGAGCGGGTCCGTCCACCGACCGGCGCGGCAAGTAGAACAACCGCGAAGTGTCCACGCAGGACTGATCGTGGTCGAGACCCAGCGCGCCGGCCAGCGCCTCGATCCGCTCCTTCCACGCCGCGTTGGCCTCGGCCTGCGTCGTGTATGCTGCCGCCAGCCAAGGGCGCGCCAACGGCAGCACAACCCGGAATTTCGGGCACGGCCGGTGTTCTATGACGACAAGATTTTCGTCCGTCTCGATCGCCGCGGCGCCGGCCGTCACGGCTTCGACGTAGTGCTTTTCCTGCCGGAGAAAATCGGCGGCGGTCGCGGACGGGGACGCCTGGAAAAAGCGATCCCAATGGGATTTCTTCGCCTCCGTCCGGGTGGACAGATGCGAGTGCGTGGACGAGACTGCGCCGGCCCATCCGCGGGCTTCCAGCGCGGCCCCGATCTCGGACAGTGGCGCGCCCGTGTCGGAATCAAGGAACGCAACGTCGATTCGGTCCGCGTGCGCCTTCTGCCGTGTCGGCTCCCGGAGCAGCGCCGGCACGATGCAAGGGCCATCTTTCGGGCCGGTGGCGTGCGTCGTGAGTAGCGCGGCAAGGTCGGGCCAGGTGCCGGTCCAGCGATCGGCCCAGGTGGTGGCGGTTCGCGACGGGCCTCGCGTGACGGTGATCCTGTTGGCGGCGTTTCCCAACGCTGCGGCGGCGCTCACGCCCTGCTCCCGGCGCGCAGCATTCCGGCGTCGATGTACTGGTGCGTCCCGTCCGGCAGGAACAGCGTCGCACCAGAAACCGTGGCGTCGGCCTCAGCCAGATCGGCAATCACCTGCAACGCCAAACGGCGCAGGCGGCGGTTACGATCACGCTCGGCCCGGTCGGCTCCGCGGGCTTGGCGCCGCTGTTCGTCTCGATCGGCGATCACAGGATGTCGCCCCGCCGGATCGCCTCGGCTACTCGGGCGCGGGCAACCGCAGCGACCAGCTGAACCTCAACCCAGTCCTCCAGGCCGGCCCGAAGGTGATCGGGCAGCCGACCGGCCCCGAGGTCGTATGCGATCCGCATCACGGCGCCCGCGGCGGTTGCGATCGTTTCGCGTCCCCGCGCAACGCGGGTGCCATGGTCGCCGCAGAGCCTCCGCAGCTTTGGAGTCGCGCTCGCCCGGAAGGCCAGGGCGAAAGGGTCCACGTCGCGGGGCGCGGAGACTGTTTCATAACACATTGTGGCGCTCCTATTGAGCGCGCTTGCACCAGCCGAGCGTGTAGGGTATCAGTCCACTGTCCCGTGAATTGAAGCCGCCCCCGCCCTTGGCGATACAGCGCCAGGGGTGGGGATCAGGCTGCGCCTCGCAGCAGGGCGCGAAGGCTATCGCCGTCAATCAAGGTGCGGCCAGCAACTTTGACCAGCCGAAGCTTTCCCGCCTTGGCGAGATCATAAATTGTCGTCCGACCCGGCGCCCCCAGGCTTTGTGCATCGGGGATCGTAAACGCGAGCGCGTCCGGTCGTGCAGTTGCACGCGCCCTGGCGCGAGGCTTCGACGGCAAGGTTTCAGTAGCGAGCATTGGCGGGGCTCCGCGCGTGGTGTTGAACACGGTCGGACTCTCGGGCCAAGCGACGCGGCCGGGCAACGACGAAAACGCGCATGGTGACAGGATGCCGCCTCATTTCCGTGTCGTAGCCGCCTTTATCTTGGCCTCGGCCTCAGCCAGATCGCGCTCGTAGGCCAGCAATCCGGCGCGCACGACCTCTCCGTAGCTGCTGGCGTCGGCGGACTATCCGACTCGACGCATCTCCACCACATCGCCCGCCGGCGCAGCGACCCGCCCGCAGAACGTCGCCCATTCCGCCATCAGCTTGCGCCGCTTGTCGAAAAAGTCCCCACGCTGATAGGCCGCCTCGGTCTTGTCGCGCACCACATGCGCCAGCGCGGCTTCGGCAACCTCCCGCGGATATCCGGTGGCCTCGGCGCACCAGTCCCGGAACGTCGAACGGAACCCGTGCACCGTGGCATCATCCCCGCCGGCGACCTTGGCCGCCTTCGACACACCCACGTCCGAAAGCGGGCGCCCGAGCCTGCCGCCGGGAAACACCAGATCGCCATGATGCGGGTCCCGCAGCAGCACCATCTGGCGCAGCACGCCCAGCGCAGCATCCGACAGCGGGACCCGGTGCTCGCGCCCCGCCTTCATCCGCTCCGGCGGGATGGTCCAGATGCCATTGTCGAGATCGACCTCGGCCCATATAGCGCCCCGCGTCTCGCCCGACCGCGTCGCCGTCAGGATCGCGAACCGCAGCGCCAGCGCCGCCACGCCCTGTTGCCGGCCGAGCTTGTCCATGAAGCCGCCGATTGCGCGCCAGGGCAGCGCGGCGTGGTGCTCGACCCGCTGCACCTTCTCCCGACCCGGTAGCAGGTGATCCAGATGCCCGCGCCACCGGGCCGGGTTCTCTCCGACCCGCCACTCGCGCGCCTTGGCGTAATCCAGCACGGACTCGATCCGGCCGCGGACCCGGGATGCCGTCTCGGGCTTGGCCTGCCACAGCGGCTCAACGATCCCCATCACCTCGCCGGTGCCCACGGCTGCCACGGCCAGATCACCGATCGCGGGCAGCACGTAATCCCGCAGCGTGTTGCGCCACTGCTGCCGATGCTTGGGGTTCTTCCATCCAGCTTCATGGGCGCCGAGGTAGCGATCGGCCACCATGCCGAACGTCACCACGGCCGCCGCGGTCTGCGCCGCCTCTGCCTTCGCCGCGGCCTGCTCGGCGTCGCGCTCGGCCAGGGGGTCGCGCCCCTCCCGCACCATGTCGTGCAGGCGCCGGGCTTTCGTCCGCGCCTCGGCCAGCGAGACCGCAGCGCGGCCAGCGGCGGGGCCGAGACCCATCTCGCGCATGCGTCCGGCCCGGGTCCAGCGGAACAGCCAGAACCGCGCCTCGGCCGAGCGGACCAGCAGGTAGAGCCCGGCGCCATCGCCGTACCGGCCAGGCGCCGCCTTCGTCACCTTCGCCGCACTCAGCCCCGCCGCTCGCCTTGGCATCGCCGCCTCCGTCGGGGGACAATCCCCCGTTCCGTCCCCTGTTCATATGCCCGAACGAGACCGAACGCAAGCGAACAGTTACGGGCGATCAACGCAAAGGGTTCGGCCTATAGACTGTGGACTTCCGAGAATGATCCGATTAGGTGCGAACGCTGCCGGACGGCTTCTAGGCGGACACTCCCTCCGCCATCTCAGCCCAGCTTAGACTTTTCATCGTCAGGCCTGAACGGGTCCAGTTGGGGCCGAGCGGGTACGATCCCGCTCGGGCGGTAGTTCAGCGCCGGGATCGCGCCCGACAGCAGTTCGCCATGCCCCAACACATAACCGGCCGGAATCTTTGGGTTGTTGATGTCCTTGCCCCCGTCGGCGTGCCATTTCGCTTCCCAGCGCGCGAACAACGGTTCAAGTTGCCATGGCTTCATCAGGTGAACGCACACCAACTCGATCCCTCGGTACATGGCAAAGACCCAATCCACTTGACGGTACTTCGCCAGAATGACCGGGTTGAGGTGATGGTGGGTCGAGAAGCTCGTTGTGAGGTCGAGGTTTACAGACTTAAGCTCGTATTCCATTCCGATTTCATCCTTGGCGTCGTTCCCCTCCCGCCCGGGCAGGACGGTTAGGCCAAGGGTGAGGATCACCTGGAGCAGCTTACCGCCGTTGTCCTGAAAGATGTCGTTGATGCCGTGCTTGACCGCCAGCTCCTGGTACTGACGGATGGCAGGCATCAGCGCGTCCATCGTCGCCTTGTCCGGGTGTTCCTTCATTGAGCGTCCCCGGTCAGCAGGGTCGCAGGCGAGACGCCAAGCGCTTTGGCCAGCTTGCCCAGGTTGTCCAGCGAGATGTTGCGTTCGGAGCGTTCGACCGCGCCGACAAAGGTGCGGTGAAGGCTCGCCCTATCCGCGAGGCCCTCTTGGCTTAGGCCTTGCTCCTTTCGGAGCTGCCGTAGATTGTTGGCTAGCGTCGTCCGTAGGCGCGAATCGTCAGGGTCCATACTTGCGATGGAGGTCGTCTGATGCGTATACGTCTACAGCCTATACGTAGCATCTGAAGGATCGCCTGTGACGACTTCGCTCGCATACCGGACCCCATTTGGAGAAGCTTGGCAGGGCAACTCGCTCGACCTGCTGGCGAAGCTTGAGGACGACAGCGTCAATCTGGTCATGACCTCGCCGCCATTCGCCCTTCTGAGAAAGAAGGAATACGGCAACGAGGAGCAGCACGAATATATCGACTGGCTGGCCGAGTTCGCGGCGCTGGTCCACCGCAAGCTTACGCCAGATGGTAGCTTTGTCCTCGACCTTGGGGGCGCGTACCAAAGAGGGACGCCAACCCGAAGTCTCTATAACTTCCGAATTCCGATCCGATTTTGTGACGACCTCGGCTTCTTTCTGGCGGAGGACTTCTATTGGTACAACCCGGCCAAGCTCCCAAGCCCCATCGAGTGGGTCAACAAGCGTAAGATAAGGGTCAAGGATGCAGTGAACACCGTCTGGTGGTTCTCCAAGACGGAATGGCCGAAGGCGGACATCACCAAGGTGCTGGCGCCATACAGCGACCGCATGAAGAAGCTGCTCGCGGACCCGGAGGCCTTCTATCGCCCCAAGGACCGACCGAGTGGGCATGACATCGGTGCAGGCTTCGGCAAGGACAACGGCGGCGCTATCCCGTCGAACCTCCTCCAAATCCCGAACACCGACAGCAACGGGTGCTACCTGCGCGGCTGCAAGACGGTGGACGGCAAGGGCCACCCGGCGCGGTTTCCCGCCAAGCTCCCGGAGTTCTTCATCAAGATGCTCACGGACCCCGGCGATACAGTGGTGGACATTTTCGCCGGCTCCAATACGACGGGCCTAGCCGCCGAATCGTTGGGGCGTCGCTGGAAGGCATTTGAGTTGAGCCGCGAGTATCTCGCCGCCTCCGCGTTCCGCTTCTTGGACACGGGAGCGCGGGACGACGAGTTGAGGTCGATCTACTCCGCCATCTGTGGCGGCGCGACGGTCGATCTCCATAACCAGTACGGCCTGTTGGCGACCCTCGCGGCGGAATAGCCAGACCGGCATGCGCTGGCTTTACGGCAGTCCCGGATCATAGTGCTACAGCGAAAACGTAGTGATCATCGCTATCGGTCGTGGCCCGCCAGAGCCATCAATCAACGCATTGAATTCACGTATATAATTCGCCTCAATCCGATCCAGGCCTACAATTCAGCCCACGAGTTGGAAGTGGACGTCGGCGACCATCGGCGCACGTCCGTCGCCCTGCTCCTCGCCGCATTCGAGCACGACGATGACCGCGCTGCGCTCGAGTTCGCGGTGTTGGCCAGCCACCGCGCCCGATGTGTCTGGCTTGAGCCCCGCTGCCGCCATCGGCTATCCGCCACCGCTCGACCGGGCCGGCCGATTGCGCCGCCGAATGGTGCGTCAGGCCGGCTGGCTGCTGGCACTCGCGATCGCCCGTGGTCGGCTCGATTGGGAGGGTGCGCTCGTCGGGGTCACGCGGCTGCAGGCGGGCGGCACGCAAATGAGTGAGCGAGGCGGAAGGATCGCAGCGCTTGACCCGGCCACCGTCCTCCGCCCAACCTCGATGAACTGGATTGCCTGTTTTCGATCGAGGGAAGAGCGATGGCAAGCAACGCCTATGTCGCGCTTGACGGCAGTCACCGCGAACCGCCGCGGGATGCGAGGCGCATTGCGGATATTGGCCGCGACGAGCCGGTCGAGGTCAGCATCTACCTCAAGCGTCGGCAGGATCCCGAGGGGCTTGCCGCACTCGCCGATCCGGACCAGCGGCGGGCGACGATCGCCGAGCATCGGTGCACCCAGTACGCGGACGACATCCGGCTGATCCGCGCCTTCGCCGGCGAGAACGGATTGACGGTTCTCGCCGTTGAGCCGGCGCGGCGGCTCGTACGGCTGGCCGGGCCGGCGGGACGGATGGAGGTGGCCTTCCGCACGCAGCTTGCGCATTACGAGGCGGATGGCCGACGCTTCCGCGGGCGGGCGGGCCCGCTTTCCTTGCCGGAAGACATGACGGCGATCGTCGAATCAGTGCTCGGCCTCGATACACGGCCCACGGCGCGGCATGGCAGCGTGCGGTTCCGGCCGGCCCAGATGGAGGCAGGACACCTGCCCAACGCCTTCCGCGGGTTGTACGGCCTGCCGGCCGATGCGACCGCAGCGGGGCAGTGCGTGGCACTCATCGAACTGGGCGGCGGTTTCATCAGCAGCGACACCGCGGCGGCGTTCGACGCCATGGGGCTCGCGCCGCCGGAGGTGGTCGCCGTTTCGGTCGATGGGGCCACGAATTCGCCGACAGGTGACGGCGGATCCGACGGCGAGGTGGCGCTCGACATCCAGGTCGCGGGCGGCACGGCGAACGGGGCGCGCATCGCCGTCTATTTCGCGCCCAACTCGGATGCCGGCTTCGCAGATGCCATTTCCGCCGCGGCGCAGGACCGGACGCAGCGACCGAGCGTGATCGGGATCAGTTGGGGCAGCGCCGAGAGCGCATGGACAACGCAGGCGGTGCGGACGATGAACAGCGTGCTGCAGGATGCGGCGCAGCTTGGCCTGTCGGTGTTCGCCGCCGCGGGCGACCAACTGGCGACGGACGGCGTGGACGACGGGGCGGCGCATGTCGGGTTTCCGGCCTCGAGCCCCTGGGCCATCGGGTGCGGCGGCACGGCGATCACGGTGAGGGGCGGGCGGATCACCGGCGAGACCGTCTGGAACGACGGGGCGACCGGCACCGGCGGCGGGATCAGCGACCTCTTCCCGGTGCCGGATTTCCAGCAGGGCATCGGACTGCCGCCGAGCGTCAATGGCGGTCGGGCCGGTCGCGGCGTTCCGGACGTTGCGGCCGACGCGGCGCCCGAAAGCGGCTATCGCATCGTCGCCGACGGCCAGACCGGCGTTGCCGGCGGCACCAGCGCGGTCGCGCCGTTCTGGGCCGGAATCACAGCGCTGATCAACGCAAAGGCGGCCCGGCCGCTGGGCTTCTTCCTATCGACCCTCTACGGCACAAGCGGGCTGATGCGGCAGATCACCGGCGGCGACAATCGGCCGGCCGGATCGACGATCGGGTACGATGCGGGGGGACGGTGGAATGCCTGCACCGGCCTTGGCGTGCCGCTCGGCGGAGCGCTGTTCGATTCGTTGACGGCGGCGGCCCAAAGCGGCGCCGGTCCTGCCGAAATGGGGCCACGCCATGATGAAGGG
>Ga0307373_10007820_pt1 | contig 16519 bp, 12 predicted proteins | sample OX2MG_FD_202534 | JGI IMG/M metagenome (GOLD analysis project Ga0307373, IMG submission 202534) | Soil microbial communities from Risofladan, Vaasa, Finland - OX-2 | ecosystem: Environmental > Terrestrial > Soil > Coastal area > Acid sulfate soil | place: Finland: Risofladan, Vaasa | collected... | reverse complement strand
GAAGTCGGCGAGCAGGCCGACGTCGTGTTTTCGTGCCTGCCCTCGAACGCGGCATTGGAAGACGTTGTGCAGGGTCCGAACGGGCTGGTGAGCACTGCGCGTCCCGGCCAAATCGTCGTCGAGCTCGGTTCCTATTCGGTGCCGTTCAAGCAGCAGCAAGTTGCGCCGCTGGCGGAAAAGGGCGCCATTTTCATCGACGGCGAAGTCGCCGGTACCCCCGGCATGGTGCTGGCGCGTAAGGGCGTCGTATTTCTCGCCGGCGACGAGCCGGCGTGCCGCAAGATCGAACCCGTGGTCAGCGGTTTTGCCGATTCCTGCATCTATTTCGGGCCGTTCGGCGCCGCAAGCCGCGTCAAGCTGATCAACAATCTCCTGGTTGCGGTCCACATCACCGCGACCGCCGAAGCGATGGCGCTTGGGGTGAAGGCTGGCGTCGACGTTCCGACCATGATCAAGGCCATCGCGGCCGGCAGCGGCGGCTCGACCCAATTTGGTATTCGCGCGCCGTGGATGGCGGAGCGCCGCTTCAAGCCGCTTCAGGGCAGCGTTCCGGGCTTGCAGCACTACATCGAACTCATCGGCGATTTCGCCGACGAAATTGGCATCGCGACACCGTTGCTCGATCGGACCGCCGAGTTGCTCGATCGCTTCATGGAAATGGGGTTCGGCGATTGCGACAACGCGGCGATGATCGACGTGATCAGCTCGATGCCGCGCAAATCGCAAAAGGCGCCCGCCCAAAAGTCAGGTAATAAAGGAGAGTTGGCATGATCCGCGTCAGCAAGATCGCCCACGCCGTCTACGAGACGCCCGATCTCGATCAGCAGAGCGAGTATTACACCGACATCATGGGACTGACGCTCGCCGGCAAGGAAAAGGACACGGTGTATCTCGCCTCGACCGTGGACCATCATTCCATCGTCTTGCGCAAGGGCGCTCAGGCCCAGTGCGCCCGCCTCGGCTTCCAGATATCGCAAGACGCCGATCTCGGCGCGTTCGAGAAGCAGGTCGCCGCAGCTGGCGTTAAAACCCAGCGCAAGAAAGATCCGGGTCCCTTGATCGCCGAAACCGTCGAGTTCGCTGATCCGAAGGGAACGGTCATCGAGGTGTTCAAGCGCGAAGCGTTTTCACCCCAGAGATTCCAGCAAAAGGGCATCGTGCCATACAAGCTCGGGCACGTGGCGTTTCACGTCACCGACGTCAAACTCGTCACCAAGTTCTATTGCGATGTGCTCGGTTTCCGTGAATCCGACTGGATGGGCGATTTCTTTTCGTTCCTGCGCTGCGGTCCCGATCACCACACCATCAATCTGATGCAGACCGGCTCGAACCGCCACTTCCACACCGCCTTCGAATTGCGCGACTGGGGCCACATGCACGACGCCTGCGATTTCCTCAGCCTCAATGGCTACAAACTGCTGTGGGGTCCCGGCCGGCATGGCATCGGTCACAACCTTTTCGCCTACCACCGCGCGCCGAACGGACTCATCACCGAGACCTTCGCCGAACTCGACCGCATGAACGAGGACCTCGGTTACTTCGAGCCGCGCCCCTGGCACCGCGACAATCCGCAGCGGCCGAAAGTATGGGAGAAGGATCCTTCAGCTTCCAATCTCTGGGGTATCATGCCCGGCGACGAGATGATGAAATAAAGACGGACCGCAGAGTCCGTGTAATTCCCGGGGAGGGTTCGATGCGTTGGCCTTTTGGTCGCGCCGGCAGGCGCCGGTGGATCGTCACCACGCTTGCGGCTGCCGCTGTCTCACTGTTCTTCGCGCACGCACCTGTATCCGCCGCAGAGCCGATCAAGGTCGGATTCAGCATGGCGCTTACCGGCGGCGTCGCCCAAAACGGCAAGCAGCTCTTGATCGCGCTTCAGCTCTGGCGCGACGACGTTAACGCCAAGGGTGGCTTGCTCGGCCGTCCGGTTGAGCTCGTCTATTACGACGATCAGAGCAATCCCACCAACGTGCCGGGCATCTACACCAAGCTCATCACCGTTGACAAAGTCGATCTCTTGCTGGGGCCATATGCGACCAACATGGCCGCGGCGGCGATGCCGGTCATCATGGAGAACAAAAAAGTGACCATCGGCATGATGGCGGTGAGCATCAACCGGCACTTCAACTATCCGAGATATTTCTCGATGCTGTCGCTTGGGCCCGATGGCGTGAAGGCTTTTTCACGCGGCTTCTTTGAGCTTGCCGCGGCCCAAACGCCGAAGCCGGCGACGGTCGCGATTCTCTCTGGCGACGCTGAATTTGCAAGGACGTCGGCCGACGGCGCGCGCGAGAACGCGATCGCCGAGGGTTTTAAGATTATCTACGACAAAAGTTATCCGCCGCCGACGACGGACTTCGCGCCGACGGTGCGCGCCATCCAGGCGGCCAATCCGGACGTGGTCTTCGTCGCCGCCTATCCGCCGGACACCGTCGGCATCGTGCGTGCCGCAAACGAGATCGGGCTTAAACCGAAAATGTTCGGCGGCACCATGATCGGTTTGCTGATCACGCCGATCAAGGCGCAGCTCGGTCCGATCCTCGACGGTCTGGTTATTATGGAAAGCTTCGTGCCGTCGTTTAATTTTCCCGGCGACGCCGACTTGCTCAAGCGCTATCGCACCGCGGCGACCGGTCAAAAAATCGATCCTCTCGGCTATGGATTCGTTCCGTTCGGTTATGCCGCAGGCCAGGTTCTGGCCCAGGCCGTCGAAGGGACCAAGAGCACCGATCCAGATAAGCTCGCTGCTTATTTGCACAGCCACACGTTTCCGACGGTGGTTGGCGAAGTAACTTACGGCAAGGACGGCGAATGGACCGAGGGGCGAACGGTGTTCACGCAGTTTCAGCACGTCAAGCCGGGCGATCCCGAGCAGTTCGCCGATGGCGCCGTGCAGCCGATCTTGTGGCCGCCGGAATACAAGACTGGGACGATGATCTATCCCTACGCCGACGCCCGGAAATAACGGCGCGCCGTTATTCGCTCTTGCCGCCAAGCTGCTTGAGCTTGGCGAACACCGCCTCGACGTTGAGTTGTTCGGATTTCTTGTCGGGCTCGGACGCCGGCTCTTCCTTCGGCGCGGTGGTCACCGAGGCCGGCAGCAATGTCGCGCCTTGCGCCTCCATCGGAACCGGTTTCTCCTTCGCCGCGCGCTGAACCTCGTGATCGAGATCGACCTGCGAGCAAAGGCCAAGCGTCACCGGATCGAGCGGCGATAGGCTGGCCGAGTTCCAATGCGTGCGCTCGCGGATCGCCTGGATGGTCGACTTCGTCGTACCGACGAGCCGCATGATCTGGCTGTCCTTCAACTCCGGGTGGTTGCGTACCAGCCAGAGAATGGCGTTGGGCCGATCCTGACGCCGTGACACCGGTGTGTAGCGCGGGCCTTTCTTTTGCTTGGCTTCCGGCAACCGGACCTTGGGGTCGGCGATTTGCAGCCGGTGCTTGGGGTCGGCTTCGGCAGTGGCGATCTCCTCGCGGGTGAGTTGGCCGGTCAGGATCGGGTCCAAGCCCTTAATGCCCTGCGCGGCATCGCCGTCGGCGATCGCCTTCACCTCGAGCGTGTGCAGGATGCAAAATTGCCCGATCTGCTCGAACGAGAGCGCCGTGTTTTCCACCAGCCAAACCGCCGTCGCCTTCGGCATCAATGGCGCGATAGACATGGGCAAATCTCCTTTGTGCTCCGCCCGCCCTTCCGGGCGAAGCCACTTACGTCATCGGGGATGACTGAAAAGCACGCGGAATATAGGCGTATCGGCCGCCCCGTGCAACCAGCGGTCAGAACGGGCGGCTCAACTTGCCCGTTGCGAAATGGCCCGGATTTGGCATTAAGGAGCCGGCGAACGCGGTTGCCGGCGCGCTCAGGTCGCCAATATGGAGCCTTCGTGACCGAAACGGTCGCCGAAATCCTCGACGCTTATCGCGGCGGAGACGCCAAGCCCGAGGATATTGTCGCGCGCAGCTTCGCGCGCATCCGCGCCCACGACGATCCGGCGATCTTCATAACGCTACGCGAGGAGGCCGACGTGCTTGCCGAGGCGCGCGCGCTCGCCGGCAACGCGGATGAAACACGGCCGCTGCACGGCATTCCCGTTGCCGTGAAGGACAACATCGACGTCAAGGACCTGCCGACGACAGCGGCGTGCCCGGCCTATCTCTACCGGCCGCACAAAGACGCCGCCTGCGTCGCGCGCCTGCGGGAAGCGGGCGCTATTATTATCGGCAAGACCAATCTCGATCAGTTCGCAACCGGCCTGGTCGGCGTACGCACGCCTTACGGCATCGGCCGCAATCTGTTCAATCCGAAGCTTATTCCCGGCGGATCGAGCTCAGGCTCGGCGCTCGCGGTCGGCGCCGGCCTGGTGCCGCTGGCGCTTGGGACCGACACCGCGGGCTCCGGCCGGGTACCGGCCGGTTTCAATAATGTCGTTGGCCTCAAGCCAAGCCGCCGCGTGGTTTCCAATGCCGGCGTGGTGCCGGCCTGCCGCACGCTCGATTGCGTGTCTTTGCTTGCGCTCACCGTCGATGACGCGGTCGCGTTGCTCAAAGTCATCGCTGCTCCCGAGGCGGCCGATGGCGAGGCGCAGCCGCGGACGCTGAAGGACGTCGGTCCGATGCCGCAGGGCCTCAAACTCGGCGTGCCGCTCAAGGGCCAGCGTTTGTTCTTTGGCGACCGCCTTTCGGAGGCGGCCTACGATGCGGCATTGGCGAAAATAGCGGGCCTCGGCGCAACGATCGCCGAAATCGACATCGAGCCGTTCTATGCCGCGGCACGACTTCTCTATGAAGGGCCGTGGGTGACGGAACGGTTTCTGACCGTCAAGGCGCTGATCGCGTCGTCGCCGGAATCCATGCATCCGGTGACGCGGCAAATTCTGCTGGCCGGCGCGCACGGCACCGCCGCCGATGCCTTCGCCGCCTTTTATCAACTCGACGATCTGCTGCGCGTGCGCGATCATCTCTTCCGTTCCATCGACGCGCTGGTTTTGCCGACAGCGCCGACCATCTACACGGTCGAGCAAGTGCTCGCCGATCCGATCGACCTCAACAGCCGGCTCGGCACCTACACCAATTTCGTCAATCTGCTCGATATGTGCGGGCTGGCCGTGCCGGCGTCGATGCGGCCTGACGGAGCGCCGTTCGGCGTGACGTTGCTCGCGCCCGCGGGCGAAGACGCCATGCTGGCGTCGATCGGCCGCGAATTCCATGCCGCGACCGGCTTGCCGCTCGGGGCACTCGACTACAAGCAGCCGCGATTGCCGTCGCTCAAGGACGCAACGGCCGAAGGCGAAATCCCGATCGCCGTTGTCGGCGCGCATCTCTCGGGCATGCCGCTGAATGGCGAATTGCGCGCGGCTGGAGCGCGCCTGATCGAGCGCACCTCGACCGCACCGCATTACCGGCTTTACGCGCTGGCCGGAACACGGCCGCCGAAGCCGGGGCTGCTGCGCGTCAAGAACGGCGCCGGCGCTTCGATCGAGATCGAGGTGTGGGCGTTGTCGGAGAGTGCGTTCGGCCGCTTTGTCGCGGCGGTACCGCCGCCGTTGTCGATCGGCACGATCGAGATCGATGACGGCCGCGCGGTCAAAGGCTTTTTGGTCGAGGCCGAAGCGGTCGCTGGCGCGCGGGATATTTCAAGCTTCGGCGGCTGGCGCGCTTTCATGGTGCAGGAAAAAACAACGACCTAACGGCGGGCATGCTCCGCAATGCCCGCTATGATAATCTGCTGACGCGGATCTTCCAACGCCACAGCCCAGCGGGCAAAGAAATTCTCAGCGCGCCGGCGCGACGTTGTCGCGGGCGAACCGGCCGCCCCGGCGCTGCAATAGTCAGATCGCCTAAAACGTAGGCAGAGCTGGCGGTCGGCTTTACTCCCCCATTCTCCGGAATCTGGCGCGAAGATTGCTATGAACAAGCGGACAATTGGCTGGAAGTACCGCATGTTCGACGAAATGATGGGCAGCGGGTCAGTAGGCGAAGGGGTTCGTCCGGCCTACGCGGCCCTTTCGGACTGGCTCTCGGAGGTCAAGCCCGACGTCCTCGACTTCCGCAGGAGTGAGGCGGAGCTTTTGTTTCGGCGCATCGGCATCACCTTTGCGGTCTCCGGCGATAGTGAGGCGCAGGAGCGGCTGATCCCCTTTGACATCATTCCCCGCATCCTCTCGGCTCCCGAATGGGAGTTGTACAGCGCGGGCTCGAGCAACGCGTCAGGGCGATTAACGCTTATCTCAACGACATCTATCATCGCCGCGAGATTCTCAAAGCCGGCATAGTGCCTGAAGATTTGGTTTTTCAGAATCCGGCCTTTCGCCCGGAGATGAATGGCCAGAAAGTCCCGCACGATATTTACGTGCGTGTCGCCGGGATCGATGTGGTGCGCGTCGATGCCGACTCCTTCTACGTGCTCGAGGACAATGCGCGCACGCCCTCCGGCGTGTCGTACATGCTGGAAAATCGCGAGATTATGCTGCGTCTGTTTCCGGAGTTGTTTTCGCGCTACCGCATCGCGCCGGTCGAAAACCATCCGGATGAGCTTCTGCAGACGCTCAAATCGGCGGCTCCGGCGACGGTATCCGCCGATCCGACCGTCGTCCTGCTCACCCCCGGGGTCCACAATTCCGCCCACTACGAGCACTCGTTCCTGGCCGACAAGCTCGGCGTTGAGCTGGTTGAGGGCCGCGACCTGATTGCCAGGGACCAGGTTGTCTACATGCGCACCACGGAAGGCCTCAAACGCGTTGACGTGATCTACCGGCGTATCGATGACGATTTCCTCGACCCGCTCATATTCCAATCTTACAGCGCGCTCGGCGTGCCTGGATTGATGTCGGCTTATCAGGCGGGCAACGTAACGCTTGCCAACGCGGTCGGCACCGGCGCCGCCGACGACAAGGCCGTCTACAGCTACATGCCGGCGATCGTGAAATTCTATCTTGGCGAAGAGCCGCTGCTGAAGAATGTGCAGACGTGGCGGTGCCGGGAGAGCGCGCATCTGTCCTACGTGCTTGACCACATCGGCGAATTGGTGGTCAAGGAAGTGCACGGTTCGGGCGGCTACGGCATGCTGATCGGTCCGAAGGCCGACAAAGCGACGATCGAGGCGTTTCGCGCCAAGCTCAAATCCAATCCAAAAAACTTCGTCGCCCAACCGACGCTGTCGCTGTCGACCTGCCCAACCCATGTGGAAGAGGGTATCGCGCCGCGCCACGTCGATTTGCGGCCATTCGTGCTTTGCGGCCGCGACCGCATCCGCATCGTGCCCGGGGGATTGACCCGCGTGGCGCTGACGAAGGGATCGCTGGTGGTCAATTCCAGCCAAGGCGGCGGCACCAAGGATACCTGGGTGCTGGACCGATAGATGCTGGCGCGCACCGCCAATAATCTTTATTGGCTCGCCCGCTACGTCGAGCGGGCCGAATATTTGGCGCGCATTCTCGATGCGACGCTGCGGCTGAGCGCGTTGCCGCTCGCTTATGTCGGCGCCAGCAACGAATGGGAAACCGCCGTAGCGACTGCGGGTTGCGCGAATTCCTTCTTTGCCGCCCATGCCGAGGCCAATGAACAGACAGTGACTGAGTTCTTGGCGTTTTCCACCAGTAATCCGTCCTCGATCCGCAACTGTTTCGAAAGCGCCCGCCTCAATGCGCGGGCAGTGCGCACGGCGCTGACGATCGAAATGTGGGACGCCATCAACGGCATCTGGCTTGATCTGAAGAGATGGGGCAACGGCGTGTCATCGCGCGAGGAATTTGCGCGCTTCTTGCGCTGGGTGCTCGAATCGTCGGTTCGCTTTGACGGTTCCGCATATCGGACCATGTTGCGCAACGATGCCTATTGGTTCTACAGACTGGGTGTCTACATTGAGCGCGCCGACAACACCGCGCGCCTCGTCGACGTCAAGTATCACCTGCTGCTGCCAGCGGACGAGCACGTTGGCGGTCCACTGGACTACTTCCAATGGTCTGCAATATTGCGTTCGGTCTCGGCGTTGACCGCCTACCATTGGGTTTACCGCGAGAACGTCAAACCCTGGCTGGTGGCCGATCTGCTCATTCTCAAAGACGAGATGCCGCGCTCGCTGGCAAATTGCTATGACAATCTGGTGCAAAACCTCGACCGCATGGCCCGTGCCTATGGCCGCCAAGGGTCGGCGCAGCGTCAGGCGCACACGGTGCGCGCCCGGCTGGAGAACAGCCGAATCGAGGAAATTTTCCAGAACGGACTGCATGAATTCATCGGCGGGTTCATCGAGGACAACAATCGCCTGGGCGCCGCGGTGGCGCAGCAGTATCTTACGTAACGGAGAGAGAGGACGGATGACGGAGGATGATCGAGTGTAAATCACATCGTCGCGTAATTCACATCGTCGTCTATCCTCGATCGGTCGCCTGGCGTCTGTGTTCCGTCGTCTGATTTACACCGTCTCACCATGCACCTGCGCATTGCCCATTCCACGATCTACCAATATGAGCTTCCGGCGACCGACGCGATCCAACTGCTGCGGCTCACGCCGCGCAATCACGATGGTCAATATGTGGCGCGCTGGCGCATCGACGTATGTCCGGACGCCCGGCTGTCGGCAAGCGAAGATGCATTCGGCAACATCACCCACGTATTCAGCGTCGCTGGGCCGTTTCGCGAATTGAGCGTCGCCATTGAGGGGGAAGTCGAAACCCACGGCACCGACGGCCTGATCCGCGGCACCGTCGAGCGATTTCCGCCCAGCCTGTTTCTGCGTCAGACGGCGCTAACCCAGCCCGATATGGCGCTCGCACATTTAGCGGAGAGCATCCGAATCGCGAGCGACGGCGCAGCGCTAGCGGGTCTGCACCTGCTTCTGCAAACTCTGCACCGCCAAATGGCCTACGATCTGACCCTGACAAACACGGTGATGAACGCGGCCGAATCGTTTGCAATCAAACGTGGTGTTTGCCGCGATCTGACGCACATCTTTATCGCCGCGGCGCGCTATCTCGGTATCCCGGCCCGCTACATAGCCGGCTATTTGCAGCTCGCCGACGGCCCGGTCGAGCAACAGGCGGGTCACGCTTGGGCCGAAGCCTTCGTTCCCGACCTCGGGTGGGTCGGTTTCGATCCCGCCAACGGCCTCGGCCCGACCGATGGCTATGTGCGTGTCGCAGTCGGCCTTGATTCGCTCGGCGCCGCTCCGGTGCGTGGCGCGCGCTCCGGAGCTGGCGGCGAAAGCCTGCAGGTCGCGATCACGGTCGACCAATGACTGTATCGCATTGGGAACCAGAATCGCTCCTTACCGACTACGCCAACGACTTTTGCAGCAAATCGGTCCATTAGCGGACATCGCAGTCCTGCATCGCAGTCCTGCATCGCAGTCCTGCATCGGAAGTCCTGCATCGAACGCCGGCTTGCGCGCCGTGCGGACGTTGAGCCTTCACTTCGGCTCGTCGATCAGGCTGACATGCGCGGCGACGAGGCGCCAGCCTTCCGGCAGCCGCACCCAGGTTTGCATCTGCCGGCCGACTTTTCCCGGCGCGCTCGGGCGACGATAGAGCGTCGAAGCCACCGCGTGATCGCGCCCGTAGGTGCTGATCACGGTCTTGGCGAGCGTGCGCGTTCCCGGCGGCGTGCGCGCGCCGCGGAAGGCCGCAATTTCGGCATGGCCGTAGAGATTTTCGCCGGTGCCGTAGCGGATGGTGCGCGGGTCGTTACGGAATATCGTGTCCAGCGTCGCGACGTCGTTCGCGCCAAGCGCTCGTTCGTAGCGGTCGAATGCCGCGCGTACTTCGGCGACGACCTCGGGCAGGTCGATTTCCATCGTTGGCTCCTGGAATCAGTTTTCCTGCGGACGAACCGCCGCGGCGACGCCCAGGACTTCGAGCGTATGCGCGATGCGTAACGCAACGTCCTCGCGCCATGGCGCGGCGATGATCTGTACGCCGATCGGCAACGGGGTGAGCGGCACCGGCACGGCGACCACCGGAACGCCGGCGAATGATATCGGTTGCGTGTAGAGGCCGAGATTGGCACGCACCGGCAGTTCGACATCGCCGATTTGGAAGGTCTGCTGGCCGAGCGCCGGCGCGATGCACGGCGTTGCCGGCGCCAGAATGGCATCGACCTCGGCAAACAGCCTGAGCAATTCGGTGCGGTACCAGCGACGGAATTTCTGCGCCTTGATGACCAGCGAGGCCGGCAGCATGGTTGCGGCGATCAGCCGGTCGCGTGTCATCGGATCGAAATCGTGCGCCCGGCTGCGCAGCCGGTCGATATGCAAGCTGGCCGCCTCGGTCGCGGTGATGATGTACGCAGCCGAGCGCGCGAGCTCGGCTTGCGGAATCTCGATATCGCGATTGGCGCCAAGCGCCGCCGCTACCCGATCGACGGCAGCGATCGCTTCGGCGCTCCGGCATTTGAAATAGCCGCCGGCGACCGCAATCCGCAGCCCCTCGGCGCCGCGTTGCAGGAGCGGCGTGACCGGCTCGATCGGGCGATCGACGCAAACCGGATCGTGCGCGTCGTAGCCCTGCATGGCGTCATAGGCGAGCGCCAGATCGTGCGTGCTGCGCGCCATCGGTCCGACATGATCGAGACTGGTGCAGAACGGAAAAGTGCCGGCGCGGCTGAGCCGTCCGTAGGTCGGCTTGAGGCCGAACAAGCCGCACAGCGAAGACGGCACCCGGATCGAACCGTTGGTGTCGGAGCCGAGCGCGAGCGGAACGAGTCCGCCGCCGACCGCTGCCGCCGAGCCGCTCGACGATCCTCCCGTCATGCGGCTGCGATCGTGCGGATTGCGTGCCGGCCCATCGTGCGGGTTCTCGCCGGTGAAGTCGTAGGCGTATTCGCCCATGTTGAGCGCGCCGACGAGAACGGCGCCGGCCTTTTCCAGCCGCCCGATCAGTGTCGCATCGCCCGCAGCCGGCGGCGCATCGCGATTGATCTTCGAGCCGGCAAGCGTCGGCAGGCCGGCGACGTCAAACAGGTTCTTCACCGCGAACGGCACGCCAGCAAGAGCCGGCAGAGGCTCGCCGCGTGCGCGTGACGCGTCGATGGCCTGCGCACGCGCAAGCGCGCGTTGCTCGGTGACCGCGGTGAATGAATTGAGTACTGGATCGCGCTTGCGGATGCGGGCGAAGGTAGCCTCGACGATGCTCACTGCGCTGGCGCGGCCGCCGCCCACCGCGGCGACGATGTCGGCCGCATTGCTCCAGGCAAAATCCGGCGCCGCCGTCTCAAGCACGGAACACCGGTGCCGGCTCGGTTTCGTCAGGCAGCGGAAAGTCATCGACGAGCGCCGCGTGCATGAACAGCAAGTGCAAATAGAACCTCACGCCGGCCTGCCAGGCCGGGTCGATTGGCAGAGCCAGCGCCTGAGCGCCCGCGGCGACCAGACTGGCAAGCGCATCTTGTTTCGTCGTGCTTGCCGCATCCGGCCGCGCCTTTATCCGTCGCGCGGTTTTCGGTTTGCGGCCATTTGATTTGCGTGTCACGCCGCCAAGACTCCGGAAAACGTCGCCTAAGCCCTTGATTCAAGGGCATTGTTGCACGCGCCCAAACGACCGCCAAGGGGCCAGCCGGCAAACTTGCCGGCGTGGCTTTGCTCAATATTCGGCAGGCTGAAACCGCTACTCGTTGCCATGCTGGCCCCGATTTTGCACGGTAAATCTCAATCTTGATGGCTATTGAGGGGACCGACCATGCCAACCATCAGCTTCGAGGCTGAACCGGCGCCGCTGTCCGTCGATCTCGGCCGCGCTGCTCTGCTGATCATCGACATGCAGCGCGATTTTCTCGAGCCGGGCGGTTTCGGCGAAGCGCTTGGCAACGATGTGTCGCGTCTGCAGGCCGCGGTCCCGCCGTTACGGCAGGTGCTCGCCGCGGCGCGAGCGCACCGGATGCTGGTCATCCACACCCGCGAAGGGCATCGGCCGGACCTGTCGGACGCGCCGCCATACAAGGTCGATCGCGGCGATCCGTCGACGCGCATCGGCGCGCCCGGTCCGATGGGGCGCATACTTGTGCGGGGTGAGCCCGGTCACGACATCATCCCCGAACTTTATCCGATTCAAGACGAGCCGGTGATCGACAAGCCGGGCAAGGGCGCGTTTTATCAGACCGATCTCGAACTGATGTTGCGCAATCGCGAGATCGACACTTTGTTTGTTTGCGGAGTGACCACGGAGGTGTGCGTGAACACCACCGTGCGCGAAGCCAACGATCGGGGCTTCCGTTGTATCGTGCTCTCGGATTGTTGCGCCTCGTATTTTTCGGAGTTTCACGCCGCCGGCCTCGCCATGATCAAGGCGCAGGGCGGCATTTTTGGTTCGGTGGCCGCGTCGACGCCGCTGCTCAATTCGCTGGCATCGGTCCGCTATCCGGCGCGTGCCGCAGGCTAATCTCTGAACAAGCCGCCTTTCGTTTTACATGCAGGCGCCGGGTTCGCAGCTAGGTATTTGCCGTTTTTTTTGCCGAGGCGGTGACTGTTATTTGGTCGCCATTATTTGCTCGGCTCATCCACGCAGCAGCGACGTGAACGCCAGCCGGCGCGCAAGCCGGCATCTTTGAAACCAATTTGATAGCTGATTCATTGGCTTCGCCAATGTAACGACGGATGATCGGCTCACAGTAATTGTTGGCACGCACTTTGCGATGCTTGAAGCGCAATCGCTGACGATTGCGCAGGTCTGCCGCCAGGGGGGCGGAGCTTCTCACTTCGCAAGACCGCCCGCCGAATGGGCGGAGGCTGATGAGCCTGTGAGCATTGCTACGGCGCAATGTGACTTGCCATGAACAGGAGCGCGCTATGACGGTCATGACGTCGGGGACGACTTATCGTCCACATCTGTGGATGGCTGGTGACCTGAATGCCTTCTTCGGCTTCGGCACCAACATCCTTGTCAACATGTTGGTGCTCACCGGCTTGTTGCGGTTCGTCATCAAGATGCCGGACGCGATCGTGTTCGGCCGCATCTTGCCGGCGCTCGGCCTGATGCTCTGCTTGTCGACTTTTTATTATGCGTATCTCGCCTATCGGCTGGCCAAGACGACGGGACGCAATGACGTCTGCGCGCTGCCCTCGGGCGTCAGCGTGCCGCATATGTTCATCGTCACTTTCGTAATCATGCTGCCGATCGCGCTCAAGACCCACGATCCGGTTCAGGGCTGGGAAGCCGGACTGGTGTGGGTGTTCTTCCAGAGCTTCATCCTGATGATCGGCGGTATCATCGCGCCGTTCGTTCGTCGCGTCACGCCGCGCGCCGCCCTGCTCGGAACGCTCGCCGGCGTATCGATCACGTTCATCGCTATGCGTCCGGCGCTGGAAATGTACATGACGCCGGTGATCGGCCTGACCTGCTTCGCCGTCATCATGGTGAGTTGGTTCGGCGGTTTCAAATATCCGAAAGGGATTCCCGCCGGCCTCGTCGCCATTGTGGTCGGCATGATCATCGCCTGGGGTTCAAATCTGTTCGGGCTCAACTATGGCGGCTTGAGCGTGAAAGGCGTCGGTGACGCGTTTGCCAATTTCGGCTTCTCGGTGCCGATCCCGGCCTTCGATCACATCTTTAATGGCTTCCAATATCTCGGCGTGATCCTCATCACCGCGATACCTTTCGGTATCTACGACCTGGTGGAGGCGATGGATAACGTGGAGAGCGCGGAAGCCGCCGGCGATACCTACCCGACGACCCGCGTGCTGACCGCCGACGGCGTCATCAGTCTGATCGGCTGCCTGATGGGAAATCCGTTCATCAACGCAGTCTATATCGGGCATCCCGGCTGGAAGGCGATGGGTGGTCGCATTGGCTATTCGGCAGCGACCGGGATCATGGTGATCGTGCTGTCGTGGTTCGGTATCATCTCGCTGCTGCTGGCCATTGTGCCGGTGGTCGCGATCTCGCCGATCCTGCTCTACATCGGCATGCTGATCGGCGCACAAGCCTTCCAAAGCACGCCGACAGCGCACGCGCCCGCGATCATTCTGTCGCTGACGCCGCATCTCGCCGGCTGGTGCAAGACGTTGATGGATGGCGCGTTAGCTGCGGCTGGCACCACGGCGGCGGCTGTCGGCCTCGCCAAGCTCGGCGGGTTCGGCGTGCTCTACGGCGGCCTGCAAACGCTTGGCGGCGGCTCGATCCTGACCGGGCTGGTGCTCGGTGCGATCGGCGCGTTCGTCATCGACAAGAAGTTCGCCGAGGCGTCGGGCTTCGCTCTCGCCGGCGCCGTGTTGACCTTCTTTGGCTTCATGCACGGTGAATCGGTCGGTATCGCGGTGACGCCGGTTGTCGCTGTCGCTTATGTGATCGTGGCGATATTCCTGCTCGGGCTGAGCCGGTATCCGGCAAGCGCGCTGGACAGGTCGGCGCCGCACGAAGCGGTGCCGGTGGCAACGCCTGCGGAGTGAAAGCCGAATTCTACGCGTGTTGCAGCGGCCCGGACTGGCCTTGAGCCGTCCGGGCTACTGTTATTCCGCCGCTCTGGCGGTACTGCGTTCGTTGATCGCCTGCCAGACCCGACTCGACGTTGCCGGCATGTCGATATGGTCGATGCCGAGCGGTTTGAGCGCGTTGAGAATGGCACTGACCACAGCCGGTGGCGCCCCGGTGGCGCCGGCTTCGCCCGCGCCCTTGATGCCGAGCGGATTGGTGGTGGCCGGCACTTCCGTCAGTTCCGATGCCATGTCTGGGAAGTCCGACGCGCGCGGCATGGCGTAATCCTGGAAGCTTCCGGTCAGCAACTGGCCGTTGCTGTCGAACGCGATGGTTTCCATCAGCGCCTGGCCGACGCCTTGCGCGACGCCGCCGTGAATTTGCCCGACGCAGAGCAGCGCGTTGACGACCTTGCCGACGTCGCCGACCGAGACATAACGCGCCAATTCGACGACGCCGGTTTCCGGATCGATCTCGACTTCCGCGACGTGGCAGCCGTTCGGATAGTTCGACGGCTCCGCCGCGAACGTGCCGGACGCCTCCAGTCCGACTTCGAATTGCGGCGGCAGGAACATCGGCCGGTGCAGCGATTGCGCCACCGCCGGCAGCGGCAGCGAACGGTCGGTGCCGACGATGTGGAAGCTGCCATCCTTGAATTCGATATCGCCGGCGGATGCTTCCAGCATCATCGCCGCCATCGGTTTGGCCTTCTCGATGATGGCGTCGGCGGCTTTCTTCAGCGCGTTGCCGCCGACATGCATGCTGCGCGAGCCGTAAGTGCCGCGCCCGACCGCGACTTCGTTGGTGTCGCCCTGCACGAAGCCGATCGACTCGATCGGCACGCCCAGCCATTCATGCACCATCTGCGCGTAGACGGTTTGGTGGCCCTGGCCGTGCGAATGGGTGCCGGCGAGAATCGACAGCGTGCCGCTCGAATCGAAACGGATCACCATGCGGTCGTTGAAGATCGCGGCTTCTTCGATGAAGTAGCCGATGCCGCGACCGCGCAGCTTGCCGTTTTTCTTCGATGCCGCCGCGCGTTTGGCAAAGCCGTCCCAGTCGGCAAGCTTGAGGCTCTCCTCCATCACCCGCTTGAACTCGCCGCTGTCGTAGGCGATGCCGGAATGCAGCTTGTGCGGCATCGCCGACGGCGGCACGAAATTGCGCCGGCGCAGCTCGATCGGGTCGACGCCGATGGTGCGGGCGGCTTTGTCGAGCAGTTGTTCGATCAGATAGGCCGCTTCCGGGCGACCGGCGCCGCGGTAAGGCTGCAGCGGCGGCGTGTTGGTCAACACCGAGCGTGCAGCCGCGTGGACCGCCGGAATCTGATAAACGCCGGGCGCGAGCTTGAGCGCAAACAACGGCACCACCATCGACGCATCGAACACGTGCGAGCCCATGTCGTGCAGAAGATTGACGCGCAGGCCGAGAATCTTGCCGTCCTGGTCGAGCGCGAGCTCACCGGTCGCCACCTGCGAGCGGCCGTGCGAGTCGCCGAGGAACGCCTCCGAGCGGGTCGACGTCCATTTCACCGGCCGGCCGCCGCAGCGCTTCGACGCCCACAGCACCAGCGCATCTTCGGGGTAGATGGCGCCCTTCATGCCGAAGCCGCCGCCGACGTCGGGCGCAATCACCCGCAGCTTGGTCTGCGGCACTTTCAGCACGTCGCCGGCGATATGCGCGCGATGCCCGTGCGGGTTCTGCGAGGTAGCGTGCAGCGTGTAGCTCTCGTTGTCCGGATGATATTGGCCGAGCGCGACGCGCGGCTCGATCGGATTGGCATTGACTCGATTGTTGACGAGCTTGATCGAAACGACGTGCTTGGCTTTGGCGAAGGCTGCGTCGGTGGCGTCCTTGTCGCCCATCATCAGCGCCACGGCGACGTTGCCGGGATTGTCGTCCCATACCGCCGGCGCGCCGGGTTTGATCGCGTCCTCGACCGCAACGACCGCCGGCAGCGGCTGGTAATCGATCTCGATCAACTCGGCGGCATCGCGCGCCTGTGCCAAAGTTTCGGCGACGACGAAGGCGACGCGGTCGCCGACCGCGCGCACCTTGCCGCTGGACAGGATCGGGCGCGGCGTCCGGTAGCCCTTCGGGCCGCCCATATCCTCCGGCAT
>Ga0307373_10007817_pt1 | contig 16523 bp, 15 predicted proteins | sample OX2MG_FD_202534 | JGI IMG/M metagenome (GOLD analysis project Ga0307373, IMG submission 202534) | Soil microbial communities from Risofladan, Vaasa, Finland - OX-2 | ecosystem: Environmental > Terrestrial > Soil > Coastal area > Acid sulfate soil | place: Finland: Risofladan, Vaasa | collected... | reverse complement strand
AATCACGGCTCTCAGTTGCAACGGGGTCCGGCCAGCTGTTTCGGGATCGACCAGAACGGCGCCGACTACTGCTGGGACGCCACCACCGTCAGCGTAAATCTGTGGGACGGCAACTGGCACTACATGGCGGTCACCTATGACCCGAATGCGAGTCCCCAGTTCACCGGCTTCGTCGACGGCCACAACCTCGGCGCGCCGGTCAGCGACCAGTACGGCAACCCGACGCCGAATATCGCCGCCGAGCCGATCTATGTCGGCGGACCTTCCGACCCCAATGGGTACTTCAAGCCCCTGGACGGCAGCCTCGATGAGGTGGCCGTATATCCCAGCGCCCTGAGTTCCACCAGGATCGATGCCCACTGGAACGCGGCGGGCCTGCCCGGCGCTCCCACCATCGGCACTGCCACTCCGGGTAACACCTCGGCCTCGGTGGCCTTCAGCGCCCCGGCCTCCACCGGCAGTTCCACCATCACCTCCTACACGGTCACCGCCGCCGACTCGACCAACTCGGCCCACGGCGGTCAGACCGCCACTGGCTCCTCCAGCCCCATCACCGTCACCGGTCTGACCAACGGGGACAGCTACACCTTCACCGTCGCCGCCACCAACGGCGTGGGCACCGGTCCGGCCTCGGCGGCATCCAATGCGGTCGTACCTGCGGTTCCTGTCAGCACTGGTGGTGTTGGTGTGTCCACGCCGCCCAGCCCCACTCCGGCACCACCCCCACCGGGGACTTCGAGCTCGGACGCCACCCCGCTGTCAACGACCGCTGTATCACCCTCGGGGCCGACCACGGTCACCTCCCCGCCCGGTGACACCCCGGCAGGAGTGTCGGCCAGCGTTACCGTGCCACCCGGCGCGCTTCCGGCCGGTACGACCGTTACCGAATACTCGGTCAACACCTCGAGCTTCACCCCGCCGCCGGGAGCCAGCTTCGTGGTCGGCTTCGCTGTGTCCTGGACCGGTGCATCGGCCACCCAGACCAACAGTTCGGGACAACCGATCCCGGTCACGATGACGATCAACGACCCGTCCATCGTGGCCGGGGATGTCATCTACATGGTTGGACCCACGGGCGCCCTCGTGCCGGTGGGTATCGCCGACGCCAACGGAACCGTGACGGTGAGCTTCACCCAGGACCCGGCCTTCTTGGTGGCGGCCCCGGCATCCAGCCCGTCGCCCACGCCTCCCGCTGTCCCGACGCCCTCGGCCCAACCCGGGTATCGCCTGGCCGGCGCCGACGGAGGAGTGTTCAGCTTCGGCGACGCCGCCTTCCACGGCTCGGCCGGCGGTCTGCACCTGGCCGCGCCGATCGTGGGCATGGCCGTTACTCCCGACGGCGCCGGCTACTGGTTGGTGGGGGCCGACGGAGGAGTGTTTAGCTTCGGCGACGCCGCCTTCCACGGCTCGGCCGGCGGTCTGCACCTGGCCGCGCCGATCGTGGGCATGGCCTCCACCCCCGACGGGGCCGGTTACTGGTTGGTGGGGGCCGACGGAGGAGTGTTCAGCTTCGGCGACGCCGCCTTCCACGGCTCGGCCGGAGCCCTGCATGTGGCTGCACCCATCGTGGGCATGGCCTCCACCCCCGACGGGGCCGGTTACTGGCTGGTGGCTCGGGATGGCACCGTTCGCGCTTACGGCGACGCCAAGGCGCTGGGCGGGGAATCCGGTCACAACCTGGCCGCGCCAATCGTCGGAATAGCCGCCACTCCCGACGGCGCCGGCTACTGGCTGGTGGGCGCGGACGGAGGCGTGTTCAGCTTCGGGGACGCCGCCTTCCACGGCTCGGCCGGAGCTCTGCATGTGGCTGCACCCATCGTGGGGGTGGCGGTGCCGCCGTCTGACGACGGCCGGCCCCGGCGCCTCAGCCGCGCTGGCTAGGGCGGGGGTAGACGGAGACTGGAGACGGGCAGCCGGGTTCGCATTATCGCGCCCGCCGATCTCTGTGGCCCCGCCACGTCGGAAGAGTTCCCCCGTCTGGGTGCTGACGTAGCCTCTCGGGCTCGGGGAGGCGCAGCAAGGGAGGACGGCATGGCTGATCTACCGCAGGATGACGTGGTGGCCGAGCTGCTCCGCCTGGTGCACGAGTCTCGTCCGATGATGGAGGACAAATGCTGCCACTTCGAGTGGTGTGTTGAACGGCGCGGCGTTGTGAGCGATCAGCAGTCGGAGGGATTCCGCGAGATCGAGGACGGCATGCACCCCGGCTGCGCGCCCTATCGGCGGTGGCTCGAACGTCTGGACGCCTCGATCGGTGGCGGGGCGTAGCCGATGATGGCGAAATACGGCATACCTCCGGTACAAGGTCGAGTCATGGGTACGCGAGCATCTGGCAGCGCGGTTCGAGCCGAGCCAGGTCGACCCGAGCTGCCCCGGGGGGACGCAGCGAGGGCGCGTCCCCGTCGGTGGACGGGTCGTTCGTGGTCCTCTGCCCCATGGCGGATGTTGGGCTAGGGCCGGGGGGGGTCAGAAGCTCAGGGTGAATTGATTCTCTTTGCCGAGGTAGATCAACACGCCGTGCTGCAGCAAGTCGCGACCAATGAGGCCCTGAATGTTCTGTCCGACCAGAGGCGCCTCAATGGCCACCACCCCGGCCACGAGGTTCTCGGGTAGCAAGAGGCGGACGGCGTAGGTGTTGCACTGGACATTCGCAGAGGAGGGCGTATTGACGGACAACGTCCCCACCGGCTGTAGCCCAAGCTGTTGAGCCAGCCCCGTCTGGATCACTGTCGTGGATGCGCCAGTGTCGACCATCATCGACACCGGGATCGGGGCTGGCACAGGGGTGCCGGCGTTCTTCATTGCCGACTCCGCAGCCAGCGACACGGCCACCTGGAGGTCGATAACTGGCCCTATCGCTTCCAGATTGGTTACAGCCGCCGTGAAGGACGCCAAGAGACGGTGTTCTGGCTACAGGGCCAGAAGGTTGGAAACGAAGGTGGCCGGCTGCTCGACCTCCACCACTTCCTTCACGAGGAAGGGGACATTGCCGAACTGGCGGTAGCCCTGGCTGATGGCATCGCCTTCAGTGTCATAGGTGCCGACCACTTCACCACCGTGAATCAGGACGTACTTCCCCCGGGCCTCGGCCAGTAGATCGCTCTTCCGAGAGGCATAAGTCTCAAGTTCGGTCTGAAGCACAGTCATGGTCGTTTTCCCATCCTGAATAGCTACCCCAGAAGAATAGGGTAACTACGGGCATGTGATTCAAGGGTTTGCTGTATGAGGGTGCGGCATCGAATAAGGCGAGCACCGGGCTTTCGGGGTGGGAGGCCGAACCCAGCGGGAAGAACGGCACGTAGGGGACGCCGTCCTCACGAGAGGCGTCGAAGACGTCCTGGCCCGAGCGGTCGGCCACGTTGGAGGAGCTTCTGGACGCAGGTCACCTAGTTCAAATCGTGGGCCGAGATGCCTATGAACAGATCGATGTCCGGCCGCTTCTCCAGCAGGCCCTCGCAGGCCTTGGCCATGTCCACCATCTCGGCCGAGTCGAAGTGGGCGGCCTGGGCGTCGGGGCTCTCCCACTTCTGGACGATCAGGTAGCGGCCCGGCCGGGTGGCCGAGGCGCACAGGTCCATGTTCCGGCATCCCGGGTGGCCCCGGGAGACGACCACGTACTTGGACAGCACCGACAGGAGCCGGTCGGCGGCGGCCTCGTTGGCCTCCCGGGCGTCGAAGACCAAGGTGACCATGGTCAAATCCACCTCGGGGGCCATAGGCGAATCGCTCACCCGGCGGACCTTATCGTTCAGGTCCGGCCCGCTTCGGCCGATAAGGGGCTTGTCCGGACCAAAACACCGGATCGAAGCGGTGGGGCAGACTCACTCCGGGCTTGGAGGTCACGGTGGCGGCTAAGGGGCGGGAGCGGGACGATGAGGACCTGGTCCGGGTCTATCTCGGGGATATCGGGCGCTACGCCCTCCTGACCAAGGAGGACGAGGCCGACCTGGCCCAGCAGATGGAGCAGGGCCTCGACGCCCAGTCCCGCCTGGCTACCGAGATCGAGCTCGACCCCGCCACCACCCGGCGGCTTCGCCGTCTCGCCCGCCAGGGCGAGGAGGCCAAGTACCGCTTCGTGCTGGCCAACCTCCGCCTGGTGGTCTCGGTGGCCAAGCGCTACCAGTCCTCCGGCGTTCCCCTCCTCGACCTCATCCAGGAGGGCAACATCGGCCTGATGCACGCCGTCGAGAAGTTCGACTGGCGGCGGGGCTTCAAGTTCTCCACCTACGCCACCTGGTGGATCCGCCAGGCCATCACCCGGGGCATCGCCAACACCGCCCGGACCATCCGCCTGCCGGTACACGCCGGTGACCTGCTGGCCCGAATCCACCGCTGCCAGTCCCGTTTGGAGTTGCGCCTGGGCCGGCCACCCACCCCGGCCGAACTGGCCGCCGAAGCCGAGGTGTCCGAGGAGCGACTCAACGAAGCCCTGCTGTTCCGGGTCGAGCCCCTCTCCCTGTCGGAGCGGCTCCGGGATGACGCCGAGGCCGAGTTGGGCGACCTGGTGGAGGACATGGGGGCCGAGACCCCCTTCGACACCGTGGCCGCTTCCATGCTGCCGGAGCAGATCAACCACCTGCTGGCCTCCCTGGACGAGCGGGAGCAGGCCATCCTGCGCATGCGCTTCGGCCTGGACCGGGGCGAGCCCCGGACCTTGGAGGAGGTCGGCGCCCACTTCAACCTGACCCGGGAGCGCATCCGCCAGATCGAGGCGCGGGCCATGTCCAAGCTGCGCCGGCCCGAGTTCGAGGCCGAGGCCCGGGAGTTGCTGGTCGTCTGAGCGGGCCCCGGAGGCCGGCGCCGTCGCCCTAGCGGCTCGTGCGGGCCATCCGATCCGTTAGCTTGACAGCCCATGAAGAAGCTGCTCGTCCTGGTAGTCCTATTGGCCCTGGGCGCGGTGGCGGCCCGCCGCCTGCTGGGCGACTGAGGCGCCACCACACTCCGGCCGCGGCCAGGCCGGCCACAGCCATGGCCGCCGCCACCCCCGGGACCCCCCCGGGCGGGCGGTGCCGGCTGTCCAGCCGGACGGTGCGCTCCCAGGTGCGCACGTCCCATTCGCGCTCCTTGGCCAATTTGCCCAGCACCCGATCGGGATTTACGACCACCGGATTACCGACTGCTTCCAGCATGGGCAGGTCGGTATAGGAGTCCGAATACGCCCAGGATTTGGATAAGTCGATGCCCTCCCGCTCGGCCAGTTCCACCATGGCTTCAACTTTGTAGGGGCCGTAGGCGTAGAAGGCCATTTCCCCCGTATAGCGGCCTTCGTCATCCACCTTGGGCCGGCTGGAGATGGCTCCGTCCACCCCCAAATGGGCGGCCAGGGGGGCGACTATCTCCTCCGGGGAGGCCGAGACCAGATAGACCTTCCGCCCGGCGTCGCGATGCAACTCGATCTCCTCCAGGGCCTCGGCGTAGCTGATGGGCTCGACCACCGTCTCCAGGGTCTCCCTGACTATCTGGCGGATCTGGTCCCGGTCCCAGCCCCGGGTCAGGGCCAGCACCGAGTCGCGGATCTTGGCCAGCTTCTCCTCGTTGGCCCCGAGGTGCATGTAGATGAGCTGGCCGTAGACCGCCCGCAACACGGTGGTGCGGGAGATGAGGCCCTGCCGGTAGAGGGACGGACCGAAGGCCACCATGGAGGCCCGGGCGATCACGGTCTTGTCGAGGTCGAAGAAGGCGGCCTCCACGACGCCCAGGTTATGGCCCCCGCCGCCCGGTCGACGCCGGGAGGCCCCGGACGGCCCAATCCGGTGTGACGGGCCGGTGAATTTGTTGGAGGGATCCGGCCCGCCGGCGGCGAATATCCCCTCAACACAAACTAGGGGCCTCTAACCAATGCCCCACATCACACCTGATTCGGGGGCATGGCATGAGCAAGGGTTCGCGGTTGAAGGTAAGGGTCCTGACCGCAGGGGCGGTGGCGGTTCTCGGGGCGGCCATGGCCGCCGGTCCGGCCATGGCGACCACCACGGTGGTCGGCCCTGTCACCATCTCCAGCGGGACGGCGGGCACCCCGGAGGTCTACGCCGGCTCCGCCTCCGGCACCGCTCTCAAGCTGTCAGTCCTCGGCCAGACCCTGACCGCCGGCATCAGCAGCGCCCAGGTCGCTTCGGACCTGTCGGCCGTGGCTTCGGCCGTGGGCCAGCTGGCTCCGGTGGCCGCCACCGCCCAGCAGCAGGCTTCGGTCAAGGGCGACGGCCAGGTCCAGTCCCCGGCCGAGCAGTGCGGGACCCCCGCCCTTCCGACCCTGCCCGCTCCCTTCCCCGCTCTAAGCGCCGGCCTGGCCTGCTCCACCGTCATAGCCGGGGTCAAGAACGGCCAGCCCACCGCCCTGGCCAAGGGCGCAGTGGCCGACATCACCGCCAACGCCGCCGCCACCTTCACCACAGTCCTTCAGCCGGTGCTGGCTCCGGTCCAGCAGATCTTCGGTGATCTCAACCAGATCGCCCCCAGCCTGGACCCGGCCACCGCCACCGTGAGCCAGCTGCTCAACGTCCTGCAGAACAGCCAGACCCTGGGTCTGCACCTGGGCTCTAGCAACTCCATGGTCCAGACCGTGGCCGGCCAGGTCACCGCCCTCAACGTTGCCTCCGGCGGGGAGGTCGACATCCTGGGCATCGGCGGTTCCCCCGTGGCCAAGATCGTCATCGGCTCGTCCCAGGCCGAGGCCATCTATAACCGGGCCACCGGTAAGGCCACGCCCAGCTTCGATCCGGCCCTGGTCACGGTGACCATCAACCCCCTGCCCGCCACCGGTCTGGCCTCCCAGACCCTGAGCGTGGCCCCGGGCCAGAGCCTGACCATCCTCCAGGGCACGCCGCTGCAGTCCACCATCACCGTGGCCGACGGCACCTCGACGCTCAACAAGGACGGCTCGGTCACCGCCGTGGCCGACGGCGTCTCCCTCGACCTGCTCCAGGGCCTGGGCGCTTCCTCCGCCACCGCCACTGACGGCGGCATCGACCTGGCCCTGGCTGAGTCCACCGCCAGTGTCGGAGGCAAGCCGGCCCTGGCCGCCGCCCCCGTGGTGGCCGCCACTTCCATCACCCCCCCGCCGGTCAAGGCCCTGCCCTTCACCGGCAGCACGCCGACCCTGCCCCTGGCCGGGGCCGGCCTCCTGGCCGTCGGGATCATCGGACGGCGCCTGCGCACCTGGATCCGCCGCCCGGCCGTCTGATCCGGCCTGTACCAATCCCTAACCACGGCCAAATCACTGTCGATACAGCCGACAGGAGACTGCCCGGTCCGGCCACTACCGTCAGGAGAGGGACGGTAGTGCCGGGCCGGCTCTCCACTCCGGTCCGATCGGTGCCGAGATAGATGACTATGCAGAAATCTCCCGACCGTCTGGTCGCCTACCTGAGGAACCACAAGGCGGCTCGCTGGGCGATCTCCGGCCTGTCCGGAGTGCTCGTGCTGGGCGCCATCGGCCTCCTCGGCTATCCCCTGTTCACCAACGTCTACCAGACCCGCCTGCAGAGCCGGCTGGCCCACCAGCTGGCCACCGACTCCTCCCTGGCCCAGCAGTTCCGCAACGATGCGGTGCCGGTCGGGACCAGCCTGACCCGGCTCCAGATACCGGCCATCGGGGTCAACGTGGTAGTGGTGGAGGGGACCTCCGAGGCGGCCCTCCAGGCCGGCGCCGGCCACTACCCGGGCACGCCTCTTCCCTGTGAGATCGGGGATGTCGCCATAGCCGGGCACCGCACCACGTACGGCCGACCGTTCTCCAACGTCGATCGCCTGGTCCCCGGTGACCGGATTGTCCTGGACACGCCGGTAGGCTCGTGCACCTACGAAGTCGACCGGGCTCCTTTCGTGGTCCTGCCCAGCGACACCTCGGTCGTGGCCAACACCCCGGGCCAGTACACCCTGACTCTCACCTCATGCACTCCCAAGGGCTCAGCCAGTCACCGCATCATCATCAAGGCGATGATGGTGGGCGTGCCCACCCAGGCGTGAGACGCCTCTCCCGGCGCCTCCGCCTCTCGGCCGCCGCCGGCGTCGGTGCCGGGGTGATCCTGCTGGTCGGAGCGACCCCGGCCCTGGCTGGACCGCCCAACGTCAGCGTGGTGTCACCCTCCAACGGCTCGACCCTGTCGACCGCCTCCCCCCAGGTGGCCGGAACGGTCAGCGCCACCTCGCCCGGGGGAGTGGTCAGCGGGGCCCTGCAGGTCACCGTGACCTCCTCGGCCGGTCACCCCGGGTACTCCTCCACCATCCCGTCCTGGTGCGGCCAGTCCTCCTGCAGCTTCACCGTCAACGTCAGTCCCGGCCTGGCCTACAACGGCCAGTACCAGTTGAGCGTTGATGCCCAGGAGAGCGACCCGCCTCTCAACTCCAGCCGCAGCGCCGCTTATGACGGCAGCTTCAGTGTCAACGTCCCGCCGGTCGCCCCCCAGGGGGTGACCGCTCAGCCCGCCGCCGATGGCTCTTCCATCATCGTCTCCTGGGACGCCAACCCTGAACCCGACATGGTGGGCTACCAGGTCAGCCGCAGCCCGACCTCGGGCGCCTGGCCGGCGGCGGTGACGGGCACCAGCGTCACCGACTCCAACGTGACTCCGGGGACGAGCTACACCTACTCGGTGACGGCCGTCCGCCAGGGTGCCACGTCCGGTTCGGTCCTCGATTCCTCCGCATCCAGCGCCTCGGCCACCGATCCCACCGTCACCGACGCCAGCCCCAGCTCGGGGTCGTCCACCGGATCCGGATCGTCCTCGAGCGGTTCAGGCAGTTCGACCGGTTCGGGCTCCACGTCCGGCTCCGGTTCGGGCTCCACTTCCGGCTCCGGCTCCGGCTCCGGTGCCTCCTCCAGCTCCGGTTCGGGTACGACGAAATCCGGGTCCAGCTCCGGCGGTTCAGGTTCCTCCGGCTCGGGATCCCGGTCCGGTCAGCCATCACTCGGCACCTACGGACGGGCCCCCTCCTCTTCGGGAGGCTCCTCCGGGAACCTGTCCAGCTTCGACCAGTTGGTGCAGAAGACCAAGGCCCAGTCCGCGTCCTCCTCCTCGGCCGCCTCCAACGGCGGGGACCAGGGCCTGAGCGGGGCGGCCCTCCCCCCGCTCACCGGCAACGGGGTGGCCCCCGGCAGCGATAACCCCACCGTGGCCCCCTTCAGTTCGGGCAGCAGTGAGACCCAAGCCGAGGCCGGGGGGGCAACCACCGTCTCCTACGCCACCACCGTGGAGAATCACAACGCCGTGGTCCGGGACTTTGCCGCCGTGGCCCTGGCCGCGCTCCTGCTGGCCGTGGTCACCCATCTCCTCTGGCTGCGCCACGCCGCCGCCCGCCTGGACGCCTAGCTCAACACCGCCTCCAACAGGGCGATGGCGCCGGCTTTGTCCAGCGGCTCGTTGAGGTTCCCGCACTTCGGGGACTGCACGCAGGACGGACAGCCGGCGTAGCAGGGGCAGTCGGAGATGGCGTTGAGTGTGGCGGCCAGGTGGGTGCCGGCGGCGGCATAGCCGAGCTCGGCCACCCCGGCCCCGCCCGGATACCCGTCGTAGATGAGGACGGTGGCCTCCCCCGAGTCCGGATGCCAGTTGGTCGAGACCCCGCCCACGTCCCAGCGGTCGCAGATGGCGAAGAGGGGCAGGATTCCGATGCCGGCGTGCTCGGCGGCGTGGAGGGAGCCGGCCAGGCTCTCCAGGTCGGCCTGGTCCAACCCGGCTCGCCTGAGCACCGGATCGGAGAAGGTGTACCAGAACCCTCGGGTGACCAGGGTCGTGGCCGGCAGGTCCAGGTCCTCGTCCCCCAGGACCGCCCCGCTGCTCAGGTCCCGGCGACGGTACCCGGTCACATGTTCAGTCACCTCCACCGGCCCCAGGTGCAGGCGGGCCCGACCCACACTGTCCGAGGCGTCCACCCCCAGGATGCGGAAGTCGGTCTGGCTGCGGGCCTGGGTCATCTCCCCCGGATCCACGGGATCGACCCAGGCGGCCCGATCGTCCAGGTCCAGCCGGTCGACCCGGTAGTGCTGCCCGGCGTGGAGGTAGATGGCGCCCGGGTGCACGGCCGGATAGGCCCGGTCCCGTTCGATGGTGCCGATGAGGCCGCCGCCCTGGCTGAGGATGCGGATCTGCTCGCTGGACCCGCTGCGCAGGCCGATCCCGGCGGCCGGGTTACCCCGCAGCCCGGGCACGGCCCAGCCCCTCCGAAGGACCAACTCGTCCTTGACCACCATCTCCCTCACCGTGTCCTCGAAGACGCCTTCGGCCAGGCCCGGCGGTCCCCACCACTCCTCGTCGGCCGGCTCCAGGGCCCGCTCGTAGGCGGCGCAGGCCAGGTGGGGCTGCATCACGAAGGCGTTGGCCGGGTTGATGACGGCCGGCTCCGGGGCCCGGGTGATGAGCTCATCGGGATGAGCCATCAGCCACTGGTCCAGGGCGTCCTCTCCGGCCACCAGCACGGCCAGGGACTGGCCGGCGGAGCGACCGGCCCGGCCCATCTGTTGCCACATGGAGGCAATGGTGCCGGGGAAGCCGTCCAGGACACAGGCGTCCAGTCCGCCGATGTCGACGCCCAGCTCCAGGGCATTGGTGGCCGCCACCCCGAGCAGGCGACCCTCGAACAGGTCAGCTTCCAACGCCCGGCGCTCCGAGGCCAGGTAGCCACCCCGGTAGGGGCGGACCCGGGCGGCCAGGTCCTCGGGCAGCCGGCGCTGGGCAGCCGCCGCCACCAGCTCGGCCGCCTTCCGGCTGCGGGTGAAGGCGATGCTGCGCCGGCCGGCGCCGACCAGGGCGGCCAGGAGCCGGGCCGTCTCGGCGTTGGCCGAGGCCCGAGCGCCGGAGGACCGGTCCCACAGGGGCGGATTCCAGAGGGCCAGTAGTCGCTCCCCGGACGGGGAGCCGTCCTGTTCCACCTCGGCCACGGGCAGTCCGCACAGGGCCGAGGCCAGGTGAGCGGGCCGGCCGATGGTGGCCGAGGTGAACACGAAGGTCGGATAGGAGCCATAGCCGGCAGCCAGGCGCCGCAGCCGCCTGAGCACGTGGGCCACGTGGCTGCCGAAGATGCCCCGCAGGGTGTGCAGCTCGTCCAGCACCACGTAACGCAGCCGCATCAGGAAGGTCGACCAGCGCCGGTGGTTGGGCAGGATTCCGAAGTGCAGCATCTCCGGGTTGGTCAGGATCACGTTGGCGTGCCGGCGGGCCCAGGCCCGCTCCTCCCCGCTGCTGTCCCCGTCGTAGGTGGTCGCCACCACGCCCAGGGGTGCGAAGACCCCCATCGATCGCAGCTGGTCCTGGGCCAGAGCCTTGGTCGGATAGATGAGCAGCGCCGTGGCCGGCCCGCCCTCGCCCTCCTGGTCGGCCACCGCCTCGGCTATCGGCAGCTGGTAGCAGAGGGACTTGCCCGACGCCGTCCCGGTGGCCACCGCCACCGAGGTGCCGGCCCGGGCCAGATCGATGGCGGCCGCCTGGTGCGACCACAGCCCACCGCCCGGGATCAGCTCGGCCAGGGGATCGCTCAGCGGCCGGGCCAGTTGGCCCAGTACGGCGTCCCGAGCGGGGATGCGGTGGATATGAGTCAGCTGTCCGTGCTCGGAGAGGGCGGTGAGCAGCTCCTCCAGATCCGAGCCTGGAGCCGCCGACGGGCCCATGTGTGGAAACTACCTGCGACGGGATAGGTTGACGGCGCCGGTCGGGCCGTTTGTGCCCGCCGGGCAGTCAGCGGAACTGCGAGGAGCGGCAATGGATCTGGGTCTGGACGTAACCGAACGCAACGGATTCGCCGTCCTGGCTGTCCGCGGCGAAGTGGACGTCTACACCGCCCCCCGTCTGCGGGAGCGGCTGGTCGAGTTGGTGAGCCAGGGCCACCACCAGGTGGTGGTGGACCTCGAGGGCGTCGACTTCCTGGACTCGACCGGGCTCGGCGTGCTGGTCGGTGGCCTCAAGCGCCTGCGCAGCCACGAGGGCGATCTCACCCTGGTCTGCACCCAGCGGCGCATCCTCAAGGTGTTCGAAATCACCGGCCTGACCAAGGTGTTCCAGATCTTCGATGACGTAGCTGCCGCCACCGGCGGTGCCTCGTCCGACTGATCGAGTCCGATGGTCGGTAGCCGCACGGCCATAGAGCACGTGGAGAGGACGGGCGGGATCCAAATCGACGTCCCGGCCGAGCCCGGGTACCTGTCCCTGGTCCGCATGCTCGTCCACACCCTGGCGCAGCGCCGGGACCTGGACGATGAGCGGATCGAGGACCTGGTCCTGGCCGTCTCCGAGGCCTGCGGCTGGGTGGTCAGCTCCCGCCTGGCCACCGACACCCCCCGCCCCGTCCAGGTGCGCTGGTCCGAGTCCGACAGCGGCTGCGTCATCGAGGTCACCGACACCACCTCTCAGGGCGGTGATGCCCCCTCCCTTCCCGCCCCTGAGGAAGTCCAGCTTCCCGCCGACCTGGGCCGCGCCGCCATCGAGGGGGAACTGTCCCTTCCCCTGGTGCTGGCCCTGGTGGATGAGGTCACGAGCAGTGCCGGCCCCAACGGCTCCAGCGTTCACATGACGGTCGGCTGCGGCCCTTGGGAAGGCCAACCCGACCTCTGACCCGCCGGCCCCACGGTCCCCGGCCCACGCACCCCGGCCACCCCACTCTGGGCGGGAGCGCCGACACATGCACTTTGAACGGACACCTCGAAAAGTCGCCGCGCGTCGACTGGTGGAGAACCAATATTCGTTCCGTAATCAATTTGTAATAAAAAGTCGGTATGCGTCTACAAGTCATATGCCGGGTCCCTGGCCGTCCGCAGCCGCGGGACGCGGGCCTCGGGCAGTCCACAGCTGCAGACTCCGAGGTGCGTAGACGGGGCGGGCGGCGGGGGCTGACTTAGCCGGCGCCGTCAGGAGACGAGTAGGGCTCTGACTTCGTCCTGGGAGGCGGGGGTGACCAGCGCCATGACCTCGTCACCGGCCAGGAGGACGGTGTCGCCCTTGGGCACGACCACGTGGCCCTTGCGGATGACGGCCACGAAAGTCGCGTCCCGGGGCAGGGACAGATCGGCAATGCTGCGCCCGGCGGCGGGGGAGTCCTCGGCCAGGGTGACCTCGACCAGGTTGGCGTCCCCGTGCTCCAACTGGAGCAGGCGCACCAGGGAGCCGACCGTCACCGCCTCCTCCACCACCCCGGTCAGGAGCTGCGGGGTGGAAACGGCCACGTCGACACCCCAGGCCTCGTTGAAGAGCCAGTGGTTCTTGGGGTGGTTGACCCGGGCCACCACCCGGGGGACGGCAAATTCCGTCTTGGCCAGCAGCGACACCACCAGGTTGTCCTTATCGTCCCCGGTGGCGGCCACCACCACGTCGGCCTCGGCCACGCCGGCGGCCTGGAGATTGGTCACCTCGCAGGCGTCCCCGGCCAGCACCTGGTACGCCACCTCCCGGCTGAGCCGCTGGGCCAGCACGTAGTCCAACTCCATCACGGTGACCTGATGGCCGGCGGCGTGCAGGTCACTGGCGATGAAGGAGCCGACCTTGCCCGCCCCGACGATGACGACCTTCAATGGCCGGCCCCGGACGGAGACGGCCGGCGCCGGGCTGCGCAGGGATCGGCTCCGGGCTTCAACGGCCGGTTCCGGTGTCGTGCAGGCGGCGGGTCAGCTCGTCCATGGCCTCGCGCTGGACCAGGATGTGGAGGATGTCGCCCTCCTGGCCGACCTCGTCCGTGGTGAGGACGGAGCGGCCGGCCCGGGTCACCAGCGCCACCCGGATGCTGGTGTCCAGGTTGAGCCCGGAGATGCGCCGGCCGGCCCAGACCGGGGGCAGGGCCCGCTCGACCATGCACATGTCACCGGAGGGGTCGGTCCACTCCAGGCTGGCGTCCTCAGGGAAGAGGCGCCGCCTGACCTGATCGGTGGTCCAGGTCACCGTGGCCACGGTGGGGATGCCCAGGCGGCGGTAGATGGAGGCCCGGCGCTGGTCGTAGACCCGGGCCACCACGTTCTCGACCTCGTAGGTCTCCCGGGCGATGCGGGCCGAGATGATGTTGGAGTTGTCCCCGCTGGTGACGGCGGCCATGGCCCCGGCCCGGCGGATGCCGGCCTCCTCCAGGGAGTCCCGGTCGAAGCCGTATCCGGTCACCCGCTGGCCGGGCCAGTCCTCGGGTAGGAAGCGGCGGAAGGCGTTGGGCTGCTGGTCGATGATGGCCACGGTGTGGCCGTCGGCCACCAGCGATATCCCGAGCCCGGACCCGACCCGTCCGCAGCCCACCACCACCACGTGCACGAGTCGTATTGCTACTACATCGATGGTGACGGGCCCCCGGGTGCTTCGCACCGCGCCCGCCACTGCCAGCGGGGGCCCCAGCCCCGCCGGCGCTGGCCGAGATTGCATCTTTCGGGGGGACGAAACTAGGTTCCGGGGCTCGGAAACTATGGAACCGGTGCTGTCAAAGTCCGAGCGCGAGGCCCTCAAGGCCATGTACCGCCTGACCAAGGCCGGTACTGACGCGCACACCGGGGCCCTGGCCGATTCCCTGGGCGTGAGCCCGGGCACGGCCACCACCACCGTCAAGCGGCTGGCCGACCGGGGCCTGGTGGATCATCGCCCCTATCGGGGGGTGGAGCTCACGCTGACGGGACGGCGGGCGGCGGTGGCGGCCATCCGCCGGCATCGGATAGTCGAGCGGTTCCTCTCGGACATGCTCGGCTATGCCTGGAACGAGGCCGACCGCCTGGCCGGCTCCTTCGAGGCCGACCTGCCCCAGGAGGTGGAGGACCGGCTGTTCGTGGCCCTCCACCGCCCGGCCACCTGTCCCCATGGTTTCCCCATCCCCGAGCCCCAGGACCGGGACATCGCCGATCTGCCCGTGCTCTACGACCTCGAGCCCGGGGAGGTGGCCATCGTGGCCGTTCCCGGCTCGACCGACCCAGATGTGGTTGCCTTCCTCGACACGTTGGGCCTGCGCCCGGGGGTACGGGTCGAGATCAGGGAGAAACACCCCTTCGACGGACCGTTGGTCCTGAACGTCGAGGGGGAGGACCGCACGGTGGGCGAGAAGCTCGCCCGCCAGCTGTTCGTGACCAAGGACCAGTCCAACAGAAGGGAACACTCGGCATGAGATCGGTACTGGCCGCCCAAGGCGGATACCAGGCGTTCACCCTCCACTCCGGGGAGAAGGAGTGGCTGTACTTCGCCCTGCTCTGCGGAGTGGCGGCGCTGGTGGTCGCCTTTGCGCTCATCCGTGAGGTCATGGCTGCCGACACCGGCACCGATGCCATGCGGGAGATAGCTGCCGCCATCCAGGAGGGCGCCGAAGCCTTCCTCAAGCAGCAGTTCCGGACCATCGGCATCGTGGTGCTGCCCCTGGCCTTCCTGGTGTTCATCACCGCCGTCAAGGTAGGAGCGCCCGGTCAGCCCCATCACCTGTCCTTTATCGGCTCCGGCCTGTCCCGGGCGGTGGCCTTCATCGTCGGGGCGCTCTTCTCCGGGCTGACGGGCACCATCGGCATGAGCATCGCCGTGCGGGGCAACGTGCGTACGGCGGCGGCGGCCCGGGACGGAAAGATGGCCCCGGCCCTCAGGGTCGCCTTCCGCACCGGCGGCGTGACCGGCATGTTCTGCGTCGGCCTCGGCCTCATCGGCGCCGCCCTGATCACCCTCATCTTCCAGAACGCGGTGACCAACGTGCTGGAGGGCTTCGCCTTCGGCGGGTCGCTGCTGGCTCTGTTCATGCGAGTCGGCGGTGGGATCTTCACCAAGGCGGCCGACGTCGGCGCCGACCTGGTGGGCAAGGTCGAGGTGGGCATTCCGGAGGACGATCCGCGCAATGCGGCCACCATCGCCGACAACGTGGGTGACAATGTCGGTGACTGCGCCGGCATGGCCGCCGACCTGTTCGAGTCCTACGCCGTGACCATCGTGGCCTCACTGGTGCTGGGCTACGCCGCCTTCTCCTCTCTCGGCATCGCCGACACGGCCAAGGGCCTCATCTACCCGCTGGTGGTGGCCGGCTTCGGCATCCTGGCCTCGGTGGTCGGCATCTACATGGTGCGGGCCAACGAGGGCCACCGCACGGCCATGACCCCCATCAACCGGGCCTATCGACTGTCGGGCGGGCTGACCCTGATCGCGGCGCTGGCGGTGGCGCATTTCTACATGCACAACTGGAAGGTCTTCTTCGCCGTGCTGACCGGGGTGGCACTGGGCCAGGTGGCCAGCTTCATCACCGAGTACTTCACCTCCACCGAGACGTCACCGGTTCGGGAGATAGCCGACTCGGCCCGCACCGGCCCGGCCACCACCGTGCTGTCCGGTCTGGCCTCGGGTCTCGAGTCCAGCGTCTGGGCCATCGTGGCCATCGCTATCGCCCTGTCCGTGTCCATCGCCATGGGCAAGGGCAACATCGAATACACCCTGTACCTGGTGGCCCTGACCGGTATCGGCCTCCTCTCCACCACCGGCATGGTGGTGTCCGAGGACAGCTTCGGTCCCGTCTCGGACAACGCCGCCGGCGTGGCCGAGATGGCCGGGGAGTTCAGCGGTGATGCCCAGCGGATCATGGTCAGCCTCGACGCGGTGGGCAACACCACC
>Ga0307373_10007814_pt1 | contig 16524 bp, 13 predicted proteins | sample OX2MG_FD_202534 | JGI IMG/M metagenome (GOLD analysis project Ga0307373, IMG submission 202534) | Soil microbial communities from Risofladan, Vaasa, Finland - OX-2 | ecosystem: Environmental > Terrestrial > Soil > Coastal area > Acid sulfate soil | place: Finland: Risofladan, Vaasa | collected... | reverse complement strand
CAACGGCTTCCAGAGCCATCACCTCGACATGCTAAACGGGGGTCGCCTCTTCGCGTGATTGTCTCGAGAACCAGGATGTGTTCTAGGCTCACGGCACTTATTTCTTCGCACCGAGAGGTCGCTACATGGAAACAAATCCAGTCATCATCAACGGAGGTGGAATCGGGGGACTCACCCTCGCGCTCGATCTTCATCGACTTGGCATCGAATGTCACGTCTATGAGGCCGTGCGCGAGATCAAACCCCTCGGTGTCGGCATCTCGATCCTGCCCCATGCCTCTAAAATCCTCAGCGATCTCGATGTCGTCAGTGCACTGCTCGAGAAGTGTCTGATCGCAACTGAGTCGGTTTTCTACAACCGCTTCGGTCAGTTCGTTTATTCAGAGCCAATCGGCGCAGCAGACGGTGTCGCATGGCCACAGCTTTCAATCCACCGTGCCGACATCTACGACGTGCTCTATGCAAAGGCAAACGAGCGCCTTGGAGCGGACCACATCCACCTTGGACACCGCCTCACCAGGTTCGAGCAGGACGACGACGGCGTCAGCGCCTTCTATGACATCACCGATGCTTCGGGTTCGACCAGCCAGGCAGAGATCCGCGGACCGATCATGATCGGCTCGGACGGCATCCATTCGGTCGTTCGTAAGCAGCTCAACCCGAATGAGGGTGCTCCGCTCTATCAGGGCTACAACATGTTCCGCGGCATCACCTATGCCAAGCCCTATCTCTCAGGATCATCGATGCTGCGAATCGGCTGGTACACGAGCGGCAAGCTGACGATCTACCCGTGCCGCCAGGCAAACGCAGAGGGACTCCAGGCGATGAACTGGATCGCCGCGGTCGAGAGCGACAAGCACCTAGAGCGCGACTGGGGCCGTCCGGGCAAGCTCGAAGACTTCATCGACGTCTTTGCTGACTGGAAGTTTGACTTCCTCGACGTTCCAAAGATCTTCGAGGACGCGGACACACTTTTGGAATACCCGATGGTCGACCAAGAACCACTCGAAAAGTGGACCGAGGGACGCGTCACACTGCTTGGAGACGCTGCTCACCCAATGGTGCCGCGCGGCTCGAACGGCGCTGGCCAGGCGATCGTGGACTGCCGGATGCTCGCAGAGACCCTCGCGAACAACAACGACTGGGTTGCAGCCCTCAACATCTACGAGGCGGATCGTCGGCCAAAGACGACCGCAGTCGTCTACAAGAACCGCGCCAATCCACCAGACGCGGTGCTTCGCGAGGTCTTCTTGCGAACCAAGGACCGGCCCTTTGAACGTCTCGAGGACGTCATCACCAAAGAAGAGCTCGATGCGCTGACCAACAGCTACAAGGAGACAGCTGGCTATTCACGCCAGACCCTCATGTAAGCGAGATCAAGACGACGAACGTCAAAAGAGCGCCCGACCGGGATCTGGTCGGGCGCTTTTTTCGTTCCTGGTGTCATTGCGCGCAATAGCCGCGCCCTTGCAATCTTCTAGGAGGGAGACCTGATGATGATCAGGGGCACCGGGCAGTGGTGCAACAGATACTCGGTCACCGATGAGACGAGGATTGACCCAATCGCGCCATGTACCGTTGATCCAAGAGCGACCGCGGTCGCATCGTGATCCTTCGCGACTTGGAGGATCTCACGACCAGGATCTCCCTCGCGCACCACAAAGGTCGCCGGGATTCCCGAACTCGCAAGACGTGCAGTTGCGTCGCGCTCCGCGTTGTGCTCGCGCGCCTCGATCGACTCTTCAACGAGCTCCCACGCATTTGCTGAATCAACGCCGACCGAATCGAACATGATCGGACGATGGCGGACAAAGACCACCGCCAGATGACCATCGACGGCCTTGACACTCGGCATGATCGCGTCGATCGCCCCGAGTGATTCGGGCGAATCATCAATTGCAACGACAACGTTCGCAAACAGGCTGCGACCGGTCCCCTCCGATTGTGCCTCTGCCATTTCGGGCCCCTTTCACTGCGAGTCAACATCAAACTACTTAGCAAGACTAACTATATAAACAACCCAAAGGCCATCACTCGGTAGGCACCTGCGCGTCGATTGCCTCTCTCAAAATAGCAGCGCGCTTTGGCACATCGATGGGAGACGGACGATCAACACGTCATTTCATGAGATCAAGGTGGAGAAACCGTGCGATGTTTCCTGCGCACATGAGCTCCGCCTCATCATCTGGCACGTCCTTGAAATTCGCCCTGACGATGTCGCGCGAGTTGGGCCAGTCGGACTCTTGATGGGGAAAGTCCGAGCCCCAGATGAGCCGGTCGACGCGCATCTGATGACGTAGCGCAATTCCCGTCAGGTCGCGCTGGAATCCCCAGTAGCAGTGCCTGGTGATGTATTCAGAGACCCGGCCATTCTCGAGTGGCTGCCAACCAAGGAGATCCTCCGCCCAGAGGTGATGTCGATCAAAGCGCTGTTCGGCGACTTCAAGAAACAACGGAATCCAGCCGATCTGGGTCTCGGCAAAGAAGATCTCAAGGCTCGGGAACCGGTCGAACACGCCAGAGAGCACCAGCTGGACGGCGTTGATGCCAGCTCCTCGTGCCATCTTGGTCACCTGCTCGGCGAACTGTGCGGAACCATGAATTCTGCGCACGACGCCAGGCTTTGCGTTGGGATATTCGAGAATCGAACTCACTCCGGCGCGGTTGATCTCCCCGTGCACCGTGACTGGCATCGAAAGATCGAGCGACGCCTGCCAGAACCGATCGTCTTCGGGTTTGGGAATGCCCGATCCATTCGGGAACCGACTCAGCAACACCGCGCGAAGTCCCGCCTGCTTGCACCATTGCATCTCAGCAATCGCGTCATCGATTCCAGTCTGGGGAATCACTCCGACACCAAACAGCCGCGTCGGATCGACGGCGCAGTACTCCTCCGCGAGATAGCTGTTGTAGCCACGCACAACGGCCAGATAGGCATCGTCGTCGGAGATGCTTCTCCACAGTCCGGGACCAGACACCCCCGGGAAGATGACCTCGCTCGCGATCCCGTCTTTTTCTTGTTCCACAAGGCGCTGTTCAGGAGATCCAGTCCCTGCAGTTGCCTCATAGGTCTGGCCAAACGGAGTCCAGTTCGCGCGACCCTTGCCGCCATACAGGTCCTGGGGCACCTCGCGAAGGGGTACGCCCTCAATCAGCCAGGCATCTCCGCCGTCGGGAAGTCGCACAACGCGCGGCACGCGCGCCCGATGGCGCTCGTCGACGCGGTGGGCCCAACGCTGTGAATCGATTTCGAGGTGAGTATCTCCCGAAATCATGATTGGCTCTGACAAGTCGACGTTCCCTTCAACTTCAGCACGCGCTCCCAAAAGTGCTCGCGGATGTGCGTCTGATCCTAGTGAACACATTCACCGAGTAACAAGCGCAAAAGTCGACGGTGCTGTCTTCAACAAGCTCCCAGCTCGGCGACGACCAGAGAAGAATCCGGCGCGAGAACCCAAGATTTGCATTGACGAACGTTCCAGCTAGTGTGAGTGTAAGCGGGGTCAAAACAAGAGTATTTCCCTCGATCGAGCCAGTCGATCGTGCGCGAGCGCACTCGGCGGGTGCGCTTTGGAACAATCAGATGAAAGAGAGAAACCATGTACAACGGAGTCAAGGTTCTTGACGTACACAGCCATGTTTCTGTACCGGCCTCATCGCGCGCTTTTGTTGCAATGCTGCTTGCATCGAACACGCCGATGAAGAGCCCATTCACCGAGGGGGGCAAGGACAGCGCCACGCTTGAGGAATACCAGAAGACCGCTGCGTGGCACATCGGGTACATGGATGAGCGCAACATCGACGTGCAGATCATCGGCCCTCGTCCGTTCATCATGTTGGGACAGATGCCAAAGCACCTGCTTCCCTCATGGACGCGCTATGTGAACGACACCATAAAACAACAGGTCGACTTCTATCCCGATCGCTTCCTCGGTGCCTGCCAGCTCCCACAGCTAAGTGGCGCAGATGACCTCACCCACGTTCTTCCTGAGCTCGATCGTTGCGTCAAGGACCTCGGATTCGTCGCTGCCTACGCAAGTCCGGACCCAGCAGGAATGCGCACCACACCAGGTATGCACGAGGCCTACTGGTTTCCGCTCTATGAGCGCTGCCAGGAACTCGGCATTCCGATCATCGTGCACGGAACAACCTGTCTCGACCCGCGCTACTCGGTGGTTCCACAGAACTACCAGCTCGGCTTTGTCATCGAGCAGTACCTCGCGACGCAGTTCCTCTCACATGGAGATGTCTTTGAACGCTTCCCAGAGCTTAAGGTTGTCGTCTGTCACTGTGGTGGAGCACTTGACCGGTTCATCAAGTCCGACCATCACCTTTCACAAAAGGACCTCTCGAACAACCTCTACTTCGACACCTGCGCGCACGACATCGACTACCTCACCGCAGCGATCAAGCAGCGCACACCTGATCGCATGCTCTTTGGAACCGAGGCTCCAGGATCAGGTGCCGCCGTTCGCCAGCCAGGCGAGGGACCCGGAAAGACGGGCGATGACCTCGTTCCCGTAATTTCTTCGTTCGAGTTCTTGAGCGAGGAAGACAGAATCAAGATCTTCAACACCAACCCGGCAAGGGTATTCCCAGCGCTCGGGCGCGTGTAACGACAGCTTCTTGGACACAACACACATAACGCTCACCCCTCGGGGTGGGCGTTATGTGTTTTATAGGTGATGTTCGATACTGTGACCTGCTCCCGTAGAATGACGATGTGGCACCTTCGCTTCTGACATTTCCCAACCCAGTCAATGACGTCGCTGCGCGAGCTGTCGCGAGCGGGGTAGTGGTCATGTCATCCCTCGCGCTCGCCACACACGCGATGTGGATCACCATCCCCCTTGCCTATGGATTTGTCGCACGTCTCGCCTCCGGTCCGCGCTTTAGCCCACTTGGTCGCACGGCAACGATGTTGATCGCACCCAGACTTGAGCGTTACACGAAGCTCGTCCCTGGCCCTCCGAAGCGCTTTGCTCAGGGGATTGGAGCGATCTTCACCGTCTCTGCCCTCATCCTTTGGCTCGTCGGCGATATCACCGCGTCAAGAATCCTGCTCGCAGTCCTCATCGTTCCATCGCTGTTGGAGGCCGCTCTCGGATTTTGCGTAGGGTGCAAGATGTTTGCCTTCCTCATGCGGTATGGCATCATCTCAGAGGAGATCTGCGAAGAGTGCTCTGATATTTTCAGTGAGAAAGCCCGCGCTCGACGAGCAGCACACGCCTCACGGGACGCCTGATCCACTCGGTTCAATAGACATCGCCACCCGGAGGTCGGAGACGAAATGCTGTCTCCCCACGCCGCGCTCGGCACCTATGGGGGTTTTCGGGAATCTCGGCAATCGTGGCACTTGTGCTTGGCGTACTTTTGAGCGCGTAGGCAACAAGTCCTCAAGGGTTTGCCCAGCTAGCGCACCCTCTGTGAACGGCTCGGTAGAATGGCACCAGGAATACACGGAAGGGACTGTGGTGAACGAACTCGTTGAGCGACTGAGAGCAAGGGGCTGGCGGATGACCCCACAGCGTCAGGCGATTGCTTTGGTGCTTGAGGGAGAGAACGTACATCTCAGCGCGGAGGCGGTCGTTACCCGGGCACGGGAAGCCTTTCCTGAGATCTCGATGGCGACGGTGTACAACACCCTCAACGAGCTTGTCGCAATGGGTGAGATCCTCGAGGTCTCCACCGGTTCAGGCACAAAGCGGTTTGATTCAAACACATCGCGCGCGCATCACCATCTCGTCTGCACCTCGTGTGGAGAACTTCACGATGTACATGCCGATTTTGACGGACCAACGCTCAAGGCGCGTGAGCAACACGGCTTTTTTGTCACCGGTTTCAACGTGGTCTTCAACGGGCTCTGCCCGAGCTGTCAGAAACTCACGGGCACCTCGCACTGACGCGCTCCGCCAGGCGTGCGCTGCTCTTCGCAGTAGAGTCAGCGGTCGAGTCCACCAAATAATGATTGCCTGGTATTCGCCTTGTTCAGTACTCTCCTTTAGGAATCGAACCCATCTTTCCGGCGTGGAAATCGTCAAAGGCCTGCTGAAGCTCTTCGACGTTGTTCATCACGAACGGTCCGTACTTTGCAACAGGCTCGCCGATCGGCTCACCGCCGAGTAGCAACACATCGAGCTGGGTCGCGGCTGATCCCTGGTCCACCTCGGCGCGAAGCGTGAAGTAATCGCCCTCCCCCATCACCACGAGCTGGCCAGCTTTGATCGCATGTCGCTGTGTGCCGACCGTGCCGACACCGCCGAGTACATAGATCAAGCAGTTGTGGTGATTTGGCCATGGAACATCGAGCTGTGCGCCTGGGGTAATGCTCGCGTGAGCAAAGGTGATACGCGTATGGGTCACGCCAGGACCCTGGTACCCATCGAGCTCTCCCGCAATGACGCGAATGACCGCGCCACCATCGGGTGATCGCAACAGCGAAAGTCGATCACCGGTGATGTCTTGGTACTTGGGATCGAGCCATTTTGAACGTGCAGGGAGATTCACCCACAGCTGGATTCCATGAAACAGTCCGCCAGACGCGACGAGCTCTGAAGGTGGCCGTTCGATGTGCAAGATTCCCGCACCAGCGGTCATCCACTGGGTGTCTCCGTCACTGATCAGGCCACCACCACCGGTCGAGTCTCGGTGCTGGAAGGTGCCGTCGATCATATAGGTAACGGTCTCAAAGCCGCGATGGGGATGCCAGGAGGTGCCCTTGGGTTCGCCTGGGGCGTACTCGACCTCACCCATCTGGTCCATGTGGACAAACGGATCAAGATCGGCATCGCTAACGCCAAAAAAAGCCCGCCGAACCGGGAAGCCATCTCCTTCGAGTCCGGAGGGAGCGGTTGTGAGCTGGCGAACCATCCGTTCGCGAGCACTTGAGGTATCGACCGGCGAAATCGCTGGCAGAACCAATGGGTCATCTACGGTTGTGGCTGGCATGAGCACTCCTTTAATACCATGGGCATCTCCGCAACTGGCCATTGAGCGGTCAGATAGCGTCGCATTATTCCAACATCTTCAGCCGCTGTTTTGTTCCACGCGACAAACGGTAGGTCGGTCGGGAGGCCTTGACCAAGGCTACGTCTTGGTGAACAAGCAGGAGATCTCCCCATCAGGCTGGTCAACAGGCAAGCGTTCATGCCTTCGTATCTGAATAACCCTTCGTGGCACTGACCCGAAGACTCGGCCGTGACGCCGTGACCTGGATCGCACTTGGACTGGTTGTCGCCTCAATTCTCATCGTCACCACTCGCCATGCCAGCGCCACCAAGCTTGTCAACAGACCGCAGACTCGAGCTCAGCTCCCCACACGGCACATGGCGGCATCGAGGCCCCAAAGAACTGCTCATCGCCCAACTCCAAAGTCGCCGTCGCGACTCATCGGGTTGAACACTCCAACCTCCACCACGTCTTTGCCGCCGACATCTTCCACCACGACAGAGGTGACAACGACGACGCTCGGCCCAAATTCTCCCTCGACGGTCGCGACGAGCGCGACGCTTTCCTACCCAGGTGACATTGCAACGACCTATCCCCTTTCCATTGCCTCTGGTCCGCTGATTGCAAAATTGGCCTGGTCAAAAGGCAGCGAACTCACTCTCGCGCTCACCTGCGATCGGTCCGTGATGAAGCGACACTCTGCGCGAGGGGTGATTGCAGTCAGGCTCAGCCAGGTGAGCGGTAGCTGTGACCTGCAAATTGCGCGTGCCTCGATGACCGGAGGGGCGATTGCCTATTCGCTAACTCTCAGCTATCTCGCATCGAACTCGGCTAGATCGAAATGAGGAAAAGCGCACCGCCAGCATCATCTCGATTGATCACGCTCACACGCGGTCTCCTTGCACTGACAAAATCTGCGCTGCTCGTTCTTGGTGTGCCGATCGCGGCGACTCGGCTCTGGAAGTTCAGTTCGAACGAGAGCTACAGCCTGCATATCGGATTGATCATCGATCTGGTGCTTGGACTCGTTGGTGTCTTTTGGATCTTTGCGGTCTGCCAGCTTCTCGCCGAGGTGCGAAGGACAATGCGCAGTCCGGACGCGACCGGACGCAGCTCCTGGTCAAGCTCATGGGCCGCTGGCATTGTTGGTCTGTTGTTGCTCGCGGGCGGCCTGAGCATGCATGGCTCTTCACCAAGACATGCAACGGCTGTGGTGTGGACCATCCACAAGGAGACACCGCGCAAAGATGTCAAACATTCGCTTCGCGACCGAAACGCAATTGCACCAAAGGTTGCCCTCGGACTTGGCGCGCTGATCGGTGCTGCGCTCTTAGGGAGAACGCGACAGCTGGGACGGCTCCGGCTGAGCCTGCGGTTACCAGGGGGCGCCCCGGAGGAACCGACGGACGAGGTTCAAGATCTTGTGCGAGAACTTTCGAGTGTTGCCAACGACCGGTTGGTCGACTGGGTCGAGGCAATCAATCGACTGCTCGGACGCCTCTTTCTCGTCGACCAGCTGCCTGATGCACCCGAGATTGCGCTGTTTCGTGCCGGAGAGGAGGGAATCGAGATTCTTCTCCGTCGGCCGCTCTCACATCCGCCTCCCCCCTTTTATGCAAGCGAGGCGGGATTCTGGTGGCTCATCGAGGAGGGCACCACCCTCGACACGCTTCGCAACCTCAGCCAAAACGCTCCGCGCTATCTTCCACCACTGATTCCTGTTGGCAACGATGGAGCCGGCGAGATCCTTGTTGCGGTGAACCAGGGACAGATTCTTGGCATCAGTGGGGAGAACGCTCTCGTCGATGCAGCGCTCAATGCCTGTTTGACGGCAATCCGGGTCCTCCCATGGTGTGACGAGCTCTCCGTCGAAATGGTCGGGATCGAGCCTCCACCACTTGATGAACAGAGCGTGCACATGCAGCGCTCGAATCTCGAAACACTGCTAATGCTTCGAGACCGGCCGCTCATCTCGCGCACAAATATGCTCGGACACTGGCAGCGAGAGCCAATCGTCATCATGAATCGCAACGCGCTGAACGGCCCCTCGCGAGACTCACTCGTCGCGGCTGCGCATCGGTTCGGCGCCATCATCGCTGGCATCGATGGCGAGATCACCCTGACGGTCACCAAAGAGGGCGCGGAACTCTCTCCCTTTGGGATCACGCTGACCAACCATCTCCTCTATCCTTCTGAGACCTCGCTGGTCGACCACCTACTTCAAACCTATGCCCAGCCCCTTCATGTCGTCTCAATCAGAGCACAGGCTTCGACCGAGGACCAGAAAACAGACATTGAGATCGCAATTCTCAATGGTTCAGTTGAGATCATTGGGGCACAGCGCCAGCCACATCCAGAGGACAATCCTCGCGTCCTTGAGCTTCTCGTATTTCTCTGCCTGCATGACTACCGAGTGTCCGTGGCCCACATAGGTGACGCGATCTTTGTCGATCATGATGACCAGACGCTTCGTCGGCGAATCGAAAATCTCATCGCCACAACCCGAGCAACACTTGGAAAATCACAAGACGGGTCCGAACACCTCTGGCTCAATGAACATGGATCGGTCGAACTCGACCGATCGGTCACCCTTGACTGGTTCGAGCTAGAAAAGAAGATCACCCAGGCAAGAAATATCGAAGGATCGCGAGCAATAGGTCTCCTCGACCAGTCGCTGCGAACTATTCAACCTGAACACCTACTCGGTGAGGTGACGCTCTATCCATGGTTTCAAGCGATGCGTTATGGCGAATTCATCAAGGCAACGCTTGTCGATGCGTGCCATCATCTGGTCTCGCTCGCACAAGATTCAGATCAGCCAGAGGTGATACGCGCTGCGCTCACACTCGGACACGAGATTGAGCCAGGATCAGAGATCATCGCCCGTGACCTGATGGTGATCGCCGATCAGCTCGGTGATCGAGCAGCGATCGAGACGGTCTTTCGGAACCTGCAGATGGCACTCGAACATCTTGGAGGTGCGGAGCCCTCTGCACTTACGAATCGTCTTTTCCACTCGCTGATCTCTGTACCAAATTCGACAGATCACTGAGGTCCAACCCTTCACCATTCACTCACTCCGCTACGATCGTCGCCATGTCAGAGACCTCTCCAAAATCGAATCCGCGCGCCGTTCCAAGTGGAGATGGCGCCCCGGTCCCTCACGGTTTTAACAAGAGGCGGATCATCGCCGTCGCGTCGATTGTTGTCGTAATCGCCGCGGTACTCGGCATCGTCTTGTCAAAAAGCTCCACGAAAAACACTCCGACAAGCACTCCGGCAAGCACGACGACGCCATCACATGTTTCGGGATCTTTCGCGAGCTTCGCGAAGAACATCTGTCCCTTGACTGACACTCCAGCTCCTGGTGGAATAGCTCCCGCCCGTCCAGCTCTTGCAGTGAAGATCGGAAACGAACCCCAGGGAGCTCGGCCCCAGAGCGGACTCAATGCAGCTGACATCGTCTATGACACTCCTGCCGAGGGTGGCGTGATGCGATATGTCGCGGTCTACCAATGCGACAACGCGACGGCGATCGGACCAACGAGGTCTGTGCGATACGTCGACTGGCACATCATCAGGCAGTTTGTCCATCCCATTTTGGCCTATGCCAATGGAATCATTCCCGATGTGAATGTCGTCGACGCCTCGAAATGGATCTCGAGTGCTGACCTGCTGACAAATGCAGCGAAAGCGACCTATCGCACCACAGATCGTCAGCCACCCGACAACCTCTACACCTCGACCGCACAGCTCTACTCGCTGTTTCCCGCAGCAACGACTCCCCCGCCTCCGGTGTTTCGCTATTCGACGACAACGCCTGCTGGCGCAAAACCCATCTCACATGTAGAGATCAATTTCTCTTATAACACCGATGTGGTGTGGACCTGGACCAGTACCGACTGGACACATAGCTATGCCAATGGTTCATCGCTGAGTCCGGACATCGATAATCTCTCAAATACTCAGGTGACGACAGACAACGTCGTAATCGAGATCGTCAAGTACCATTTCGGGCGCTGGCCAGAGAGCCCTGGAGCAACTGGGGATGTCGAGAGCCAGACACTTGGCTCTGGTCCGGGATACATCTTGAGAGACGGCACGATGATTCGCGTCACATGGCATCGTCACTCGCTGATCAATCCCGATACCTTCACGAATGCAGCCGGACAGCCCGTCGCGCTTGCACCCGGACGGACATGGGTAGAGATGCTCCTCAACAGCACCGCGAAGAATTCCGGAGCATTGACCTTCACCTCGTAGACAAAAACAACAGCGGTTTGGTTAGCTCGAGCTCGAGACGTCTCGATTAGTGTCGTCTCGTGTCAAAGAGGCGTCTGTTCATCGATCTCACCCCACTTCAGCGTTTCCCTCAGTTTCGACTTCTCTGGTTCGGACTCTTAATCCGAACGATCGGTAACCAACTCACCGTGGTCGCGGTTCCCTATCAGATCTATCGTCTGACGCATTCCTCGCTCGACGTCGGTCTCGTCTCGATCAGCCAGCTTGGGCCCCTGCTCATCGGTTCACTTATTGGTGGCAACCTCGCAGATTCGTTTGACAAGCGCCGCCTGCTCATTGCGACCCAGGTACTCCTTGCCTCGACAAGTGTTGGACTCGCTCTCAACAGTTCAGGACACGCGTCAATCTGGCCGCTCTTTGTGTGCAGCTCCTTCCAGGCAGGATTTTCTGGAATCGACAGCCCGACAACCACCTCACTCTCCGTGCGCATTGTCGACAGAGAGACGCTCGTCGCGTCGAACGCGCTCTGGCAGATGCTCTTCCAGGTCGGCCAGGTCGCTGGCCCCGCGATCGCCGGACTCCTCTTGATCAAGTTCAGCATCGGTTCGGTCTATTGGATCGACGTCGCAACATTTGGCATCTCGCTCATCGCTGTGCTCGCGATGCGCGTCGAACGCGAGGTTGCTACTGGCGTCAAACAGGCACTCAACATCTCAGAGATGCTGGGTGGCTTTCGCTATCTGAAAAAGAACCATGCACTTCAGGGAATTTTCCTCGCCGATCTCGATGCGATGGTGCTGGGATGGCCTAGGGCACTTTTTCCAGCGATGGGAATTGTCCGCTTTCATGGAGGAGCAGGCGCCGTTGGTCTGCTCTACGCGGCACCTGGCATCGGTTCAGTTGCAGGAGCGCTCGTCACCGGCTGGGTCTCAAGAGTCAAGAGAGTGGGCCTCGCGGTGCTGATCGCCGTCGCGGGTTGGGGAATCGCCATCACCTTGTTCGGTCTCGTGAGTTCGCTCACGCTTGCGCTCATTCTGCTCGGAATCGCAGGCGCCTTTGATGTCTTCTCTGCGGTATTCCGCGGCGCGATCTTGCAGCTCAAAACACCACGCGAAATTCTTGGACGGATGCAGGGAGTCCAGATATCGGTCGTCACCGGTGGGCCAAGGCTCGGAGATCTTGAGCACGGTGCCATCGGATCCATATTTGGATCTCAGGCGTCGGTATTCACTGGTGGCATCGCATGCATCGCCGGAGTCTTTGTCCTCGCTCGGCTTCTCCCGGGATTTACCAAGCTCGTGATCGAACAGGAAGAGAGGTTGGACGTCCTCAAGACCAGCAGAGATCAGGTTCCGTAGCACCTGAGAACTCTTTCTCGCCATTGAAGGTCGGGAGTCGACGCGTTTGACAGAGGCACGCGGTCACAACAAGACGGTGTCACAAGGTGCCACCATCTGCCCGTGACTCTCTCGAACAAACCAGACAACCACCCGCGCCTTTGGCAAAATGCCGAGAGAACAGTGCTCTGAGCAGCAAGAATCATCGCCGAAGCCTCGATGATTTTGGTCGATCGACGAATTCATCACTTGACTGGAATCAGCTTTGTACTCGTGCTGATATGGTCATTGCCGCACCGATGACGATGGAACAATGTCAAGGTGACAACGTGAACGTGCCGTTCTTTTGCGACCGGGGGTGGCGCATGGAACCAACAGACGTCGAGGATCCTGCGTACTATCACCGGGTCGTGGACTGCCAGTGGGCATGTCCTGCACACACAAACGTGCCCGAATACATCCGGATGATCGCCCAGGGTCGCTACAGCGATGCCTACATGTTGAACCGAGAATCGAATGTCTTCCCCGCGATCCTTGGCCGCACCTGTGACCGACCCTGTGAGCCAGCCTGTCGCCGAGAGCGCGTCGATGGCGAACCCGTCGCGATCTGCCGGCTGAAACGAGTTGCCGCAGACCTACGCGGTGACATCAGCGATCGCCTGCCACAGGTTCCCGAAGAGAAAAACGGAATGCGCGTCGCCTGTATCGGCGCGGGCCCAGCATCTCTCACGGTGGCAAACGATCTTCTGCCTCTCGGTTACTCGGTCACCATCTTTGAGCAGAACTCCTCCGCTGGCGGACTGATGCGCACGAACATCCCGGCATTTCGCCTTCCGGCCAGCGTGATCGATGACGAGACCCAGGTCATCATCGATATGGGTGTCGACATTCGCTACGAAACTCCCATCGCGAGTCTTCGCGCTCTCTTAAACGACAACTACGACGCAATCTTCATCGGCAGTGGAGCTCCACGCGGCAAGGAACTCGATCTACCGGGGCGATGGGATGAGACCGGCCAGACTCGAATCCACATCGGTATCGACTGGCTCGAATCCATCGCATTTGAACATACCGACGCAATTGGAGAACAGGTCCTCATCATTGGCGTCGGAAACACCGCGATGGATTGTTGTCGCTCGGCACGGCGTCTCGGTGGCAAGGACATCAAGGTGATGGCGCGTCGTCCGCGCGAGTTTTTCAAGGCATCGCCATGGGAGCTTGACGATGCCGAAGAGGAGGGCGTCGAGATCCTCATCAACTATTCGCCCCGAAGCTTTGTCGTTGAAGACGGAAAGCTCACGGGCATGGAGTTCGACGTTCTCGAATGGGACGACCACGCGACCAAGTCCCAGGTCGTTGATACCGTCGTGCTTGCCTGTACCGATGTGATTCTCGCGATTGGCCAGGAGAATGCCTTCCCTTGGATTGAACGAGATCTCGGTCTTGAGCTCGGTGAGTGGGATATCCCCGTCGTTAACTCGACGACGATGGAGTCGACGCTTCCGGGCGTGTTCTTCGGAGGCGACTCCGCGTGGGGACCGAAAAACATCATCTGGGCTGTCGCTCATGCCCATCAGGCGGCAATCTCAATCCATAATCGATGCGAGCGGCGCGAACTCACCGACAGGCTTCCCTTCGGAATGAATCTCATAAGTCAGAAGATGGGGCTCAACGAGTGGAGTTATCACAACGACTTCAATCCTTCGAGTCGCCAAAATATGGATCATGTCGAGCTCACGAGAAGGTTCGCACAGCTCAATCTTGAGGTCGAACTCGGATTTACGGTCGAACAGACCGTGCGCGAGGTGCAGCGCTGTCTCAACTGCGACATCCAGACCGAGTTCACGGGGCCACTGTGTATTGAGTGTGACGCGTGTATCGACGTCTGTCCGGTCGACTGTCTCACCATCACCCGCAATGGAGACGAGATTGAACTCTCCGCGAGCCTGACAGCGAAGAGAACCAACCCCACCCAGGGACTCTATGTCTCTGAACCTCTTCCCCAGACCAAGCGGGTAATGGTGAAAGACGAGAACATCTGTGTGCACTGCGGCCTGTGTGCCGAACGGTGCCCCACCTCGGCGTGGAACATGGAACGTTTCGATCTCTTGATTCCCTATGCCTCCAACTCGTCGATGGCACAAAGCTCAGCGAGTGTCTCGATGACGACCGGCGACTATTGGGGGACCTCACGTGGCACTTGACATTGCCCGAACCGCACGGACCGAAAACGATCTCCCAAGCCGAGTCAATGATTTTGCAATCAAGCTCGGGAATGTCAACGGAACGGGTTCGGCAAGCGCGAACACGCTGTTGATGCGCGCGATCTTTCGCATGGGTATCCCCGTCTCGGGAAAGAACCTCTTTCCCTCCAACATTCAGGGCCTGCCCACCTGGTACGAGATCAGGGTAAACAAGAACGGCTACACTGCGCGGGCACTCGATTATGACCTCATGGTCGCAATGAACGCGAAGACCTACGCCGAAGATATTCACGAGGTTCGTTCTGGCGGCTACGTCCTGCACGACTCAACCTGGCCACTTGAGCCAGAGCTCATCCGAGCTGATGTTCACTATCTCGAGGTACCTCTCACCACTTTGTGTATCGATAACTTCGCCGCGGCGCGCGAGCGCGTGCTCATGAAAAACGTCTGCTACGCAGGAGCGCTCGTCGCGTTTCTTGCGATCGACCTTGAAATTGTCTCTGCACTTCTTGATGAGACCTTTCAGCGCAACGCGCGCCTTCGCGAGTCCAACCAGCTCGCGCTCAGGCTTGGCTACGAATACGCTCGGGAGCATTACGAATGTCCTCTGCCTTTCCACCTTGAGGAGATGGGCTCAAACAACGACAAGATTCTCATCGACGGCAACACGGCTACCGCCCTTGGCTGTCTCTACGCTGGAGCCACCGTTGCAGCCTGGTATCCCATCACACCCTCGACCTCGGTGATGGACAATTTCACCTCGCTGTGTCGGCGCTATCGGCGAGAGGCACTGCCCGAGCCCGATCTGAACGGAGCAGTCCAGTACCAGAACAACTACCTCATCTTGCAGGCCGAAGACGAACTCGCCGCGATCGGCATGGTCCTTGGCGCGAACTGGACTGGCGCTCGGGCTTTCACCTCAACATCTGGCCCCGGTATCTCGCTCATGGGAGAGTTGCTCGGCCTCGCGTATTACACCGAAATTCCCGCGGTCATCATCGACGTACAAAGAACCGGACCCTCGACGGGAATGCCAACACGGACCCAGCAGGGGGACATCCTCGCGTGCGCGTATGCCTCGCACGGCGACACCAAGCACCTGCTTTTGTTCCCGGCAAACCCAAACGAGTGCTTTGACTTCGCGATCAGGGCCTTTGATCTCGCAGAGCGTTTCCAGACTCCGGTCATCATGCTCTCAGAATTGGACATCGGCATGAATGACTGGGTGGTTCCGACGCTTGCATGGGACGACGCATTCGTTCCCGACCGCGGTCGAGTGCTTGACGCAACAGATCTCAAGGAGATCTCGCATTTTTTCCGTTACGCCGACGAAGATGCGGATTTCGTCACCCCACGCACTCTTCCCGGGATCGATCCAAAAGGTGCCTATTTCATCCGTGGATCGGGGCACAACAAGTTCGGCGACTACACCGAGATTCCCGACCAGTATCAGGAGGTCGTCGACCGTCTCGCGAAAAAACATGCAGCGGCGGCAGATTACATGCCTGAGCCGATAGTCGAGCGACGCGTCGGATCGCGCATTGGTGTCGTCTCTGTAGGCAGCTGTGACATCGCAATCCGCGAGGCACTTGAACTGCTCGACGAATCGGGCATCGCAGCAGACTTTCTCCGGATCCGCGGGTTTCCCTTTTCGACGGTCGTGGAAGAGTTTCTTGACGAGTACGAACTCTGTTTCGTCATCGAGCAGAACCGAGACGCCCAGCTTCGATCACTACTCACCATCGAGACATCCGTCGCCAAGGAGAAGTTGAGATCCGTGCTCGTCTACGGGG
>Ga0307373_10007811_pt1 | contig 16528 bp, 10 predicted proteins | sample OX2MG_FD_202534 | JGI IMG/M metagenome (GOLD analysis project Ga0307373, IMG submission 202534) | Soil microbial communities from Risofladan, Vaasa, Finland - OX-2 | ecosystem: Environmental > Terrestrial > Soil > Coastal area > Acid sulfate soil | place: Finland: Risofladan, Vaasa | collected... | reverse complement strand
CTACGCAATCGGCGCCGCGGTCGTCTTTCACGCACTCGCCGCGCTGCGCCATCGCAGACGCACCGGCGAAGGCCAATGGATCGACGCGAGCATGGGCGAAACTGTGATCGGCGAAACGCCCGAATGGTTCATGGATTTCTTCATGAACGGACGCGACCGCCGGCAATGGGCGAATCGCGACGACATCATGGCGCCGCACAACACCTATCCCTGCGCAGGCGAGGACAAGTGGATCGCGATCGCGGTCGGCAACGATTCCGAATGGCGCGCGCTATGCGGCGAAATGGGCGACCCCGCCTGGAGCCGCGCTCCGAAGTTCGCCGACCAGTTCGGACGTTGGACCAATCGCGACGAGATCGACGCGAAGCTCAAAAATTGGACGCGCAACTTCGCGCCGCGCGATCTCGCCGGCCGCCTCCAGAAGGCCGGCGTTCCAGCCGGTCCCGTTATGGACAGCGTCGATATCCACGAAGATCGCCATCTGTGGGATTGGGGCTACTGGTGGAACCTCGACCATCATGAGGTCGGCCGCCGAATCCTGCCGGGGATGCCGGTAAAGATGAGCGCCGTGCCCGAGTTCAACCTGAGCTGCCCGCCCGACCTGGGGCAGCACAACTTCGAGGTTTTCAACGGAATTCTCGGACTCTCGAAGTCCGAAATCGAAGCATTGATGGAAGAGAAGGTTATCTGGTGATGCTTTATTGCGGCGACGATTCTGATCGCCGGACAGGAGAACGCAAAGCGTGAATCCGCTTAAAGACAAGTCATGTATCGTGGGCGTTGGCGAGAGCGCCTTCACCCGCGGCTCGGGCAAGACCGAGCTTCAACTAATGCTCGATGCGTCGGTCGCGGCGCTCGCCGATGCCGGCCTCAAACCTCACGATATCGACGGCATCGTCGGCCCGCCGATCGGCGCGCCGGCTGAGCATTTCGCGGCGAATCTTGGAATCGAAAATCTGCGCTACGCAGCCAGCGTCCACATGGGCGGCGCCAGCCCCGTCGTCGCGTTGCAGAGCGCCGCGATGGCGGTCGCGTGCGGAATCGCGAAGACGGTCCTCGTGCCTTGCGGATGGAACGGCTATTCCTCGATGCGCGTGAGTCAGCCGCGCGGCGGCTCCGGCAATGCCGGCGGCCCGCTCGCCGGCACTATCGGCTCGTACTATCTGCCCTACGGCGCCGTCGCCCCCGTGCAATGGTACTCGTGGCTCGCGACGCGCCACATGAAGATGTACGGCACGCCGTTCGAAACGATGGGCACGCTGGCCGTCGCCTCGCGCAAGCACGCGCATCTCAATCCCAACGCGTTCATGCGCGACCGTCCGCTGACGATGGACGATTATCTCAAGGCACGATGGGTCTCGTATCCGTTCCGGCTTTTCGATTGCTGCCTCGAAACCGACGCGGCCGGCGCAGTGATCGTGACGTCGCCCGAGCGCGCCCGCGATCTGCGCAAGCCCCCGGTCTACATATCCGGTATCGCCGAAGGCCATCCGTATCCCGCCGACGACATTCCCTCGCGTCCCGATCCGTTCGTGATCGGGCTGACTTTCGCCGCGCCCGAAGCGTTCCGGATGGCCGAAGTCACGCCCGCGGATATCGATTTCGCCGAAATCTACGACTGCTTTTCATATGTGGTGCTGCTGCAGATAGAAGCGATGGGCTTCTGCAAGCGCGGCGAGGTGAAGGATTTTGTCACTCGCGATCGTGTCGAACTCGGCGGCACGATGCCCGTCAACACCCACGGCGGACTCCATTCCGAAGCGCACGTGTGGGGCATCAATCATATCGTCGAGGGCACGCGCCAGTTGCGCCGCGAGTGCGGCGAACGGCAGGTCAAGGATGCCGAAGTCGGCGTGGTCACCGGATGGGGTGACTTCGGCGATGGCGGACTCGCAATTCTGAGGAGATAACTGATGGCATTCGAGACCGGACGAAGTGACAAGCGCGAGTACAAGCTGCCGCTGCCGAAAATGATCGGACCGGCCGTGGAGTTCTACGGCTTCTGCAAGCAACACGAACTGCGCTTTCAGCGATGCGTCGAATGCGGCACGTGGCGGCATATCCCGCGCGACATGTGCGCGCATTGCGGCTCGTTCAAAACCGAATGGGCGAAATCTTCAGGGCGCGGCACGCTCTTTTCATGGACCACGATCGCACAGCCGATGCTGCCGCAGTTCGCACCGCTGGTCCCCTACGCCGCCGTCATCGTCGAATTGGAAGAGGGACCGCGGATGGTTACCTGGCTGGTCGACGTGCCGCCCGACAAGCTCGAGCTCGGCATTCCGCTCGAAGTCGCGTTTGACGACGTCACGCCCGAGGTGACGTTGCCCAAGTTCCGCCGCCGCTCGCCTTGAGACGCGTCGCGAAGCGCGCTCAGGTGGTCTCGATCGGAAAGTAGCGGCGGTACTGGCGCCAGGCGAACAGCCACGTGAGCATCATCAGCGAGACGATCACGAGGCCGGCTTCGGTGAAGTTCAGGTCTTCGATCGCGCTCCAGAACGAACCGGTGAGCTGAAACTGCGCGCTGAGGATTTGCAGCCACTCGATGCTGGCGACGACGAGGGCGACCAGAACGGACAGGCCAGTGATTACGGTGTTGAAGAAGAGTTTGCGGGCGGCGTCGGCGAACGCCCAATCGTAAATACGCATCATCACCGCGCCGTCAAGCGCGTCTACAAGGCTCATACCGGCGGTAAACAGAACCGGAAAAACCATCACGCCCCAGATGTGCAACTTGCCGGAAGCGGCCGCACTTGCGGAGATTCCGAGGATCGCGACTTCGGTCGCGGTATCGAAGCCAAGGCCGAAAAGCACGCCAACCGGATACATTTTCCAGCTTGCGTCGACGTGGCGGTAGAGGAAGCCGAGGATGCGTCCCATGAAGCCGCGCTGCGCGAGCAGCGCTTCGACGTCGTCGTCGAAGCCGGGGCGGCCGCTGTCGGCGCCCAGGGTGGCGCGGAAGCCACGCCAAAGTTGAAGGAATATCAACAGGTTAACGATACCGATGGCGCTCAGGAACGCGGCTGAGACCAGCGCGCCGACCGAGCCGGAAAGCATCCCGAGCAGTTGCGGTTTGCCGCCGCGGGAGCGGACCACAAAGGCGACCGCCAGCGAAAGCAGAATGACGATGGTGGAGTGGCCCAACGCGAAGAAGAGGCCGGTGGCAGCGGGACGCTGGCCATCCTGGCGGAGCTTGCGGGTGACGTTGTCGATGGCGGCAATATGGTCGGCATCGAAGCCGTGGCGTATCCCGATGAAGTAGGCGAGCGCGCCGACGCCGACCACGGCTTCGCCCGCGGAGATAGCGAGGCATCCGAGCATCAGCCATGCGGCCGCGGTCATCGTGGCGACGGTCAAAAACAGGAGAAAGAGCTTGGATTGAGGACGCAACTGACTGTACCTTGCCATCGGTCTACAAGCAGATGCTCAGCACGCCGGCTGTAACGAGCGACTGAACGGTTATGGTGATTCCTATCATCGTGATGGCGGCTGAGGAGGCCAACGGAAGCCATCGCTCGGTCAGCGGACCATGGGCGTTGAAGCGGCCCATGAACTGCCGCGCATAGACCATCGCGAGCCCAAAGCTGACCAGCACGATAGCGAGTCCGGCGCTGAACGCGACGATCAGGAAGAGGCCGAAGGCGACGCGATGGATCGCAAGCGCTCCGAGGAGCACTACCAGCGCCGCTGGGCATGGCACGATGCCGCCGGTGATGCCGAGTGCGAAGAGGCTCTTGAGCGAGACGCCTTCAGAGGCGGGAGTGTAATTATCGGCATGGATATGTGCTGCGGTGGCTAACTCGGGCTCGGTATGGGCGTGATCATGAGCATGGCCGCGCACGCGATCGTGCCCGTGGTGGTCGTGGCCATGATGATCATGGTCATGGTCGTGATCATGCGGGTGATCGGCGTGGCCGCCCCACCAGGTATGCCGATGGGCGAGGGCGGCGCTTGCGTGATCATCATTATGCGGATGCCCTTCGTGGGCGGCGTGCGGATGTGGTTCGGACCGGAGGAAGCGGCGGAAGAAGAGCGTCGCTCCCAGCAGGGCGACGAACAGGCCGGAACCGAGGCCGAGCCAGGGATAGAGGCGCTCGGGCACGATCCATTGCGAGGCATAGAGCGTGATGATGCCGAGCGCGTAGACGGAGATCGTGTGGGATGCTGTGACGACGCTGCCGAGCAGGACGGCGTGGCGGGCGGTGCCGCGCGAGCCGACAAGGTAGGCGGCGACAATCGTTTTGCCGTGACCGGGCTCGAAGGCGTGGAAGCCGCCAAGAATCGCAGCGATGAGCGCGGCCATGATGAAGAAGGCCAGGTCGGCGCGATTCGAGGTGATGAGTTCGGTGAAGGCGTTCTTCGGCGTCGATTGGCGGTTGGCGAGCAGGTTCAAGTCCGCAGGAGCGTCGGAGGTTGAGGCGAACTCCGATTGAGTGAGGTCACCGGGTGCGGCGGCTCTGAAGTTGAGGCTCGCGGCGAGCGTTTGTGGCGGGCTATGGAGCATATCGGTGGGATAGTTCGAGAGTCCGAGGCTGCGATCCTTTTCGGGAACTGAACTGTTGACCATGGTCGCACCCGCCCCAGGCACGGCGATTATTTCTTTCCATCCGGCGTGGCCGGGAAAGTTATCGTCACGGTACTGAAGGGAGCAGGGCGCCTGGCCAATCGGACGGGGCAGGTCGGCGCGATAGGCGAAGCCCATCTTCATGGTGGGAAGGCCGCCGGCGCCGGGGGGAAAGATGACCCGTTGCGATTCGGTGACCAGGCTGAGCGGATGGTGGCCGGCCTCGAGCGTGAGGCCCTTTTTGAGCTGCGCGGCCTGTTGGGCGAGATAGGGAGGGAGGCTGGGATCGCCGGGCTTGGGCACGATGGCGCTTTGCTGCATCTGTTGGAAGGTGGGAATCTCGGCCATATCGATTATGTATTCGAGCTCGATCGCGCGATCGCCGGGGACGATTTTGGTGTAGTGATTGATGCTGAAATTGCCCATCGGATGAGCAAGCGCGGCTGCCGGCACGGCGATCAGCGCCAGGATCGCGAACGCTACTGAGACAATGCGATTACTACGATTACTAATGGAGGACATCGGTCGCATGGCAATCCATTTGAGGATGTGAGGAATCCGCCGTTACCAACTGGGGCGTGGCTTTGCCGCCGAGTTCCGCGTATTCACGCGCCGCGACAACGTCCAACAGAGGTTGAAAATGCGGATTGATGGCGAGGGCGCGCTGGAGGCTCGCGCGCGCCTCGGCGTTGCGGCCAAGCGCAGCATAGATCATCCCGGCATGAAAATAGAGGCGCGCGTCGGCGGTTTTGAATCGCACGGCCGCGCGCATATGCGCCAACGCCGCGCGGGATTTGTGGTCGCGGTAGAGCGACCATGCGAGCGCATCCTCGCCGTAGATGTCGTGGCGAATCTTGAATTCGCTTTGGGCGAGATCGACCGCCTCCTGATGATTCAGGTCGTGGTCGGCGTAGTAATCGACCAGCACGCGGTTGTAGAGCACCTTGTTGAGCGTGTTGAGCCGTGCGATGAACTCGACAAGCTGATGCATCTGGCCGACCTGTTGGTGGCATCCGGCGGCCGCGTAGACATCGCCGAGGGCGGCGGCGTACTGGGGAAAGGGAATGACGGCGATGGCGCCGCGATAGGCCTGGGCGGCTTCGGCGAATCTGCCCTGAGCGGCGCGGACCTGTGCGATGACCGCGAGCGCGCGATGATAGCCCGGATAGGTTTGCAAGGCGGCCATCGCCTGGACCGCAGCGTCATCGAGGTTGCCCATCAGGAAGAGATCCTCGGCGAGGCGGACCTGCGCCCAGGCGATGCCTTCGCGCGGCTGGCCATCCTGAAAGCCGTCGGCGATGGCGCGTTTCAAGTCGGCGACGGCGGCGGCGTTATGGCCGTGAACCGTCTCGATGCCGGAGCGGCGGCTGTAGGAGTAGAGGTCGCCCTTGAGCGCGACCATCTGGCCGTAGGTTTGTGTGGCCTCGGGATATTTGCCGGTTTCGAGCTGTGAGTCGCCGAGCACGCCGTAGGCGTAGGAGTCGCGCGGGTCGAGCTTGATGGCGGTTCGGGATTCATCGGCGGCGCCGGCGAAGTCGTGGAGCGAATAGAGGACATAGGCGAGATGGCGATGGGAAGCGCCGAGGTCGGGTTCGAGCTTGAGCGACTGGAGGAGGGCATTTTTGGCGAGATTGAAGTAGGTAATGTCGCCGGTCTGCCTTCCTTTCTGAACGTAGAGATCGCCGAGGCGGTAATAGAGTTCGGCGTCGGGCTGATTAGCCACTAGAGTTTGCAAAATCGTGATATCACGATCGAGATGCGCGCCGCTCTGGGCCTCGGCGGGGAGCGGCGACAACAGCACGAGCGCGAGGGCGAAGAGTGCCATGAGGGCGGCGAAGGCATTCTGAGAGATTTTCGAGCCGCGCTTGAGCGATAAGGTCATTCCGGGTTCCCCGATAAGTCCGCGTAAATGAGAGACGCTGAGACCAGAGTTCGCTTCGTCGGGGGTTGATCATCGCGCTCGAGGTGACGCGGCGACGATCAACCCTCCAGGGAGGCGGGCGCTGCCTCAGTTAGGCACTACGCCGTTCTGGCCGGACAAGGTCGGGCCGTTGGGCGAGCCGGGGATAGGCGATTTGACATAGGGGAAGGCGGCATCAAAGTGCGTATCGTCGACATAGGCCTGATCGGTGAAGGGGAGATTTCCCGAGGGCGCCTGCGCGGGCGTTCCGAAGAGCCCCAGCGAGATCAGCTTGCCCATCGCAACCTGCAAGGTGATATCGACGACGTCGTCGCCGGGGCGGCGGCCGTTGGGGAAACCGGCGCTGTCGCCAGCGATCACGCCGAGCCGGTTCTGGGAGCCGTAGGCGGTCGGCGCGGTGCTGGTATTGAGGCGCAACTCCTCGGCCGGAGTCACGTTGGGCGGCTGGTTAATGCCCTTGATGCCGGTCAGGAAAGTAGCGACGAGGTCGGTGCGAGGAATGAGGGTTGGGGCCTTGACGCCGTCGGCGCTGAAGAGAGCCTGGATGAGCACCGGCACGGAGGGATGTGTCACGTACGGGAGGAACTGCGCGTCGTCGGCGGGCTGGCTGCTATTCCACTTGTTCTTGTCCTTGAGGCCGATGACGAGTTCGTTGACGAGCGGCATCCCGAGCCGTGAGACCTCGACGTAGTTGCCGCCCCAGGTCTGAATCGGAGCGGGCGCGGCGGGATTCTCAGCCGTGAGCGAGCGGGTGGAGGGGAGTGCGGCCGTGGTCCATCCGCCGATGATCGGCTGGGAAGTGCTGGTTACGAGGCAAGTGATCGGAACCTCCATAATGATGGAGGTAACGTTCATGTCGAACAGGCTATCGGCGTCGCCGGCCGGATCGCCGATTGGATTGTTGTAGTTGACCAGGTCGAAGGTATCGCCGAGGTTGACGACGAATGGATCCTTGCGCTGGCCGACGAACATGCGAGCGCCCGGCGCGGCGCATCCGGGAATATGGATATCGTAGATGTACTGGTTGGCGTAAGCGTCGTAGGCCGGAATGGATTTCATGCCGACGTTGTCGAGGGGCTTGGTGAAGATGGCGGAGCCGGTGGCAGTATCGGTGATGGGCTTCACGTTGTCGTTGCCATTGCCGCTGTAAATCACTTTGGCGGTATAGGTTTGCACGACATTGAGGCCCGGATTGGCGCTGTTGGCGGCGATCTGGCCGATATTAACCAGGGGCACCGGGATATTCTTTGTACCGACCGGAACGGTCAGGTTCTGAATAGTGTTAGTGAACATGAACTGGTAGGTGATGTGGGGGTGCGCGTCACCGACGTTATCGATATGGATATTGTATTTCGCGTTGGGGTCGAGCTCGAAATAGTTAGGGCCGCCGAAGGGGCTTTGAAAGGGCTGGTAATCGGCGACCAGAGTCACAAAGCCAGCGCGGCCGCTTTCGTAACTGTCGAACATATAGAAGTCGGTGCCGTCGACCTTGGGCATCGAGGTGATGAGTGGGGCCTCGCGATGGCTCGATGAATGAGCGGCGAGGGGTACGAGCGCGAGCGCCGCGATGGCGATGGCCGTCAGGCACACGGACGCGCGCAATTTGATCGAGGTTGATTTTCTCCGCATCTTGATTTCCCTCCGCAGAAAAGTTGACGACTGAATTTTGTGGGCGGAGCGAGCGGAGCGGTGCGCGGCAACATGTCGCGCGAGCGGGGTCCTCGCGCCTCGCCTACGTATCAGTTACGGACGGGGCGGGCGGATGGATTGGCGGCGGGCGGAAATCTGTGAGGAGAGAATTCATTATAGCCTCGCGCGCGGAGCGCCGGGTGAGGGTCGCGATAGGTCTCTTGATCTTATCTTTGGTCCCTCACCCGCGCCTTGCGGCGCGGCCTCTCCCGACGATCGGGAGAGGCGGGGAAGCGCGCTTACTATCGGGGCGCGGAATTGCTCATCCGACGATCCGGGAGAGGCGGGGAAGTGGCATCGCTGTCAGAGACTAGTATTTGCCTTTGACGAGGACGCCGGCGGCTTCGAGATCGCGCAGTTCGCTTTCGCTATGCCCGAGCCATTCTCGCAGGATTTCCACGTTGTGCTGGCCGAGAGTGGGGGCCTCGAGCGGGAGGTCGCCGGGAAACTCGGAAAACTTGAGCGGCATGCCGGGGATATCGAACTGACCGGCGATCCGATCATCGACAGTGCGCACGGTGCGGCGCGCGCGATGATGCGGATGGTTGACGGTCTCTTCGACCGAGAGGACGGGCGCGGCGGGCACCTGATGTTTGTGCATCGCGGCTATGGCGCTGTCGCGATCCGGGAAGGTCGCGAGCCAATCCTCGATGAGCGTGATGACTTCGGGGAGGTTGGCGAGGCGGCCGGCGTCGGTGCCGAGGCGCTCGTCATCGACCAGGTCGGGGCGATTCATCGCGGCGCAGAAGTCTTTCCAGTGATGGAGGAAGGCCATGATCGTGACCCATCCGCCGTTGGCCTTGAAGACTCCGGCGGGGCAGACGTAGTTGAGATGGGGGCCGGAGCGGGCGGGCTTCATCTTGCCGTAGCTGCCGCTGTACTGGTGAACGTTGACCTCGTGGCAATGGTAGTAGGCGTCGAGGAGGGCGATATCGAGATGCTGGCCCTTGCCAGTGCGATCGCGGTAGCGCAACGCGGCCAGCACGGCCAGCGCGCCATGGACGCCGGTGCTGACGTCGCCCAACCCGACCAGTGGAATGTAGGGACGGCCGTTGGTCTCGCCGATCATCGAGGTGACGCCGGAGTAGGCCTGGGCGATGAAATCGTAGCCGGGCAGGTGGGAGAGCGGTCCGTCCTGGCCAAGCGCTGAAATCGAACAGAGGATGATATCGGACTTGAGTTCGCGGAGGCGCTGGTAGCCCAGGCCCATCGCGTCGAGCGTGCCGGGCTTGAAGTTCTCGACCACGACATCGACCTTGGGGACGAGTGCGGTGACGATGGCCATCCCGCGCGGATCGCGGAGGTTGAGGCAGAGGCTCTTTTTGCCGAGGTTCTGCTGGATGTAATAGAGGCTGCGTTCATTGCGCAGCTTCGACATGCGGCGGACCATGTCGCCGTCGGGGGCGGCTTCGACTTTGATGACGTCGGCGCCCATCTCGGCGAACATCCGGGAGCAGGTGGGGCCGGCCAGGGCGCGGGTGAAATCGAGGACGCGAAGTCCGCTCAGGACGTGATCGGGTGTCATAGGGGAACTCCTCAGGAGATACGGTTGCGAGGAAGGTGTCGCACTCGGGATAGCGTGTCAACTTGAGGCGGACGAGGACGGGCGCGGGGGGCGCTCAGGAATGGGAGGGCGGCGAATCGAGCGGGCGGGCGCGGCGGAATTCGGTCGCGACTTCGCTCATGGTTTTGAAGACGACGCCGGGTTTACTGCGGATGTATTCGACGAGGCGCTCGAGCATCAGGAGGCGATGGCCGCGGCCGATCGACTGGGGATGCATCGTGAGGATGAAGGTTCCAGCGCCGAGCCGGTCGTAGAGATAGTCGAAATCGCCGGACCATATTTCATACATGCGCGAGGGCGCGGCGAGTCCGGGATTGATCGCGGTGCGGGTCCAGATGTGCTCGAAGGCGGGAAAGTCGTCGAGGCCCCAGGTGAAGGGAAGCTCGACGAGATCGACCTTGCGGCCGAAGACGAAGGGGCCGTCCTTGGGCGCCTGATCGCCGAGGCGGCAGTAGTAGGGGGTGAAGTCGTCGCCCATCATGCTGGAGTCGTAGAGGAAGCGATGGGAGACGAGGAGATCGAGGGTGTGCGGAGTGAGTCCGGCGGCGGGAGAGCGGTAGCCGACGGGAGTTACACCGGCGACGCGGCGGAGGGCCTCGAGGGCGCGGTCGAAGTCGCGGGCTTCGTCCTCGGGGGTTGGGAGGCGTTCGTGACGGTAGCCGTGATGGCCGATCTCGTGGCCGTGTTCGGCGATTTTCGCGACGGCATCGGGGTAGGTGTCGGCGGTATGGCCGGGGACGAACCAGGTCGAACGGATGTTCCATTGACGGAGCATCGCGAGCAGGCGGTGGGCGGCGACCTGGCCGAACTCGCCGCGCGAGAGGGCGCTCGGGGAGCGGGTGTTGAAGTTGCCGACCCACACCGAAATCGCATCGAAGTCGAAAGTGAGGCAGACGCCGACGTCTTTAGCCATCGTGGGTTCCTCCGGGTGCCGGATGAGGGAGCGCCGCGGAGCGCCCCTAAAGAATCTCTACTGCGGCGGGCGGACGAGTGTCCAGACGGGGGGGGCGGGAAGGCGGCGCGATGATCGCGGCGAGCGCACAAAGCGCCTGTTGGGCTTGATCAATCAAGGCGCGTTTTGGGAACTTGAGCCGGGCAAGTTAATGAAAATTTCGCCAATGTTGCTTGACAGTTGCGCCAAAGAATGGTGTAAGGCCATGCAGAACTTTGGGGAAGGGGACCCGGCGGTGCGAGTCACGGGTGTGTGACAATCGCCGTGAAGAGGGTTCGGCAAGACTTGCGAGTTCGGTTCCGGGGACCCGAGGGGTAGCCGGGATGGATGTTAACTGACAAAGGCGAGGGGGCTTGAGCGGCCGGGTGCCGCGGCTCACTCGCTAAAATTTGAGCCTCGCGAGGCTTGACTGTTTCTAGCGATCGTGGGATCGATTTGCGGCGTCTAATTTTCCCGAAGGCGGCATTGCGAAAAAGCAGGTAGGACGTCACCAAGAATATGCGTTTACGTTCAGGTGTATTAGCGGGGCTGGTGTGCGCCGTCGCGATTGGGGCTGCGGTAGCCATAAGCGGCGTTTCGCAGGGTTCGGTCGACAAGGGCACGGTTGCGGGCGCGGCGCCGTGGCTGTCGCTATACAGCCTTGCGGTCAAGGCCGACGGCACGGCGTTTGTGGTCGGGTCGAAAGCGACGCTGCTGGTATCTTCGGATCACGGCAAGAGCTGGAACGAGCAGATTCTGACCGAGCGGCCGGGCGGCGAGCTATTTCAGGACCGCGATTTGTACGGCATCGCGTTCACGCCGGATGGCAACGACGGGTGGATCGTAGGCGAGAAGGGCCTGATCATGCACTCGGGCGACGGCGGCAAGACCTGGTCGAATCAGCAGAGCGGAACAGCCGTGAATCTGCTGCAGGTCGCGACGGTGGATGGGGAGCATGCCTACGCATGTGGCGCGGACGGCGTGACGCTTTACAGCGACGACGGGGGCGCGCACTGGAATTCGGTGATCAACAAGGGTGAGGTGACGTTTTTCGATATCACCTATACCGACGCGAACGACGGATGGGTGGTCGGTGAGTTTGAGCTTATCGAGCATACGACCGACGGCGGCAAGACCTGGCAGGTGTCGAACGGCGGCAACACGACGGACTTCACGATTGGGCCATACTTTTCGATCGTGTTCACGAGTCCGGAGTCGGGGGTCGCGGCGGGTCTCAACGGAGATATCGTGACGACCAGCGACGGGGGCAAGACCTGGCAGAAGCAGAAGCTTCCGGACGACGTGGCGACATACGCGGCATTCGCGGATAAGGGACAGCTCTGGCTGGGCGGCGAAGGCGGGCGGCTATTCAACATGCAGAATGGCAAATGGGTAGTGTACCGGCCGACGTTTAACGACATCACGGATATCGCATTCTCCGGAAACTTCGGGTTCGCAGTGGGCCTGAACGGAACAATCCTCCGGACCGACGACGCGGGTGAACAATGGCAGGCGGTAAAGTAAAAGAGGGAGCGACGACGGGGCGGATTGGGATTTTCGTAATCCGCTTCCGCGTGCTGATCGGCCTTTTGCTGCTCGGCATCAGCGCGGTCATGGGTTATTACTGCACCCAGGTCCGGATCGCGACCGACTTCGTCGAATTCTTCCCGATCAAGCATCCCAACGTTCAGCTTTACGATCAGTGGAAGAAGTACGGCGGCGCGCAGACGCTGGCGGTCATGGTCCAGGTGAAGCACGGCGACATCTTCAACGTGACGACGCTGACCAAGATTCAGGGAATCCAGCGCGACGTCGATAAGCTGCCAGGGGTCGACCATAACGAAGTGCTTTCGTTGGCCTCGTACCGTGTCAGCTATGCGGAGGCGTCGCCGGGGTCGCTGACGATCAAGCCCTTCATGTTTCCGAACGTGCCGACCGACAAGGCTGGTATCGACGACCTGAAGCGGCACGTTTTCTCGAACCTGGCGCGGATTTCGCAACTCGTGAGCGACGACAACAAGAGTTCGCTGATCACGGCGTCGTTCAACGAGCGCGGGTTGGACTACAAGGTTCTGTTCGACGACATCCAGCAGATCGTCAAGAAGTACCAGGATCCGGACAACCAGATTTTCGTGGCGGGCGAGCCGATCGTGCGTGGCTACGGCTATTTCTATGAACCGCTGATCCGCACGCTGTTCCTGATCGCGGTTGGCGTGATGATCATTATTTTGTACATCACGCTGGGCCAGCGCACGCGATGGTGGGCTCCGATCGTGACCGGCACGTTGTCGGCGATATGGGGCCTCGGCTTTGTCGGCTTCATGGGTTACAACTTCGACCCCGTGATGCTGGTCATCCCGTTTATCTTGACCGCCAGAGATATGAGCCACGGAATCCAGTGGCAGGGGCGGTATCACGACGAGCTGGACCGGTTGGGGGATAAGATCGCGGCCTGCGAAGCGACGACGGACTTTATGCTGCCGCCGGGGCTGCTCTCGATTCTGGCCGATATCGCGGGAATCATCTTCATCTCATTCGGCGGCATCCCGGTGCTGCAGCATATCGCACTGGCAGGCTCAGTGTGGTTGGCGGGCAGCCTCACGATGGTCTTCATCTTCCAGCCGATCTTGGTGAGCTTCCTGCCGACACCCAAGGTGAAACATCACAAGGGCACCGGATCGGAGTCCTCGTTGATGCACGGGCTTAGAGGGTTCACCGATTGGCTGGTGCGTATTCCGGTGACGGCGGGGCCTGCGCGGACTCTGCTGTTGATTGGCGCGGGAGTGTTTCTGATCGCGGGAATAACGGCGAGCGTGCGCCAGGATATCGGTTACAAGACGCCTGGGACGCCGCTCTATCGGCCCACCGCGAAGGTCAATCGCGATATCGTGGCGGTGGGTCAGAAATTTCCGCTCGAGGAGGGCTGGATCATCCTGACCACGCCGTCGGGCGGGATGGCTGGGACGTCATCGACTTCTGCTTCGGAGCAATCGGTGTTGGCGCCGCGGGTGCTGCGGATGGTCGATGATATGCGCGACTATATGCTGGCTGACCCGCGGGTGCGCCAGGTGGTTTCGTTCTCTTCGACGATTTCCTATCCGTTCAATCAGATGTTTCATTATGGGCATCCGAAATACCTTGGCGATCCTGAATCGATGGAGCTGTCGGGAAATCTCTGGTTTCTCTATCTGAACGGCTCAGCGCCAGGCGAGCTCGAACGCTACATATCGAATCGATCTAACGACGACACCTGTGTCCGGGTATATCTCAAGGATCATACGTTCAACACGCTAAACGACGTGCGCGACCGAATCGCGGATTTCGTCAATGCGCGGGTCAGGACGGACCCGAATCTGAGCCGGGTGCACGTCGAATATCTGGCGGGCATCGCCGGCCTCTACCAGGCCGCCAATGACGTGCTTTATCGCCTCGATTTCATCAATATCACCTTCGTCCTGGCTGTAGTGTTCGTGTTCTGTGTAGTCTCGTTCCGTTCGGTCACCGCAGGATTTATGTTTCTGTTCTCATGTGTACTTGCCAACTTTGGCGCCTTCATATACATGGGGATTCGAGGAATCGGTCTGACGATCGACACGATACCGGTTATATCGCTGGGTATCGGGTTGGGCGTCGACTACGGGATTTACACCGTATCGCGCATACGGGACGAGGTGATGGGTGGGATGATGGTGGAGGAGGCGATCGTCCTTGCGTTGAAGACCACCGGTCTGGCCGTGTTCAGCACGTTCATGGTCATGATTGGCGGAATCTTCCCTTGGATTTTCTCACCACTGCTATTTCATAACGAGATGAGCACGCTGCTCATCTTCTTGATGGCGACCAACATGGTGGCGGGCGTTCTGGTTCTGCCCTGCTACCTCCAGATGCGCCGGCCGGCATTTCTGTTTGGCGGACGCCAGTATATGAAGGAGCGCGAACTCAAGGGTGCTGCCGCGGCATCCTGAAATTTGTTGGAGTTGATACGAGGCGGATGGAACCGACCTCCAGTCTCACTCTTCAACCTGCTTTAGTTTCCGGAGCTACCTTTTCCGGTTCCAGGGAGGGAACGTATGGGGATGCAAATCTGTTGGCGGAAGTTACGAAGTGGAGGACTCAAACTGATACTCGCATCGACAGTGATGGCCGCTGGGGTGGGCCTGATGGCGATGCGCTCGTGGGCGGGCGATGCAACTCCGCCGATCGATTCGCAGGCGAGCTCGCCGGCGGCAGGAGTTCTTGCCCAGACCAATACCTTAGGCCAGTCACACGAAGGCAGTTTGCTCGACAACCTGCACGTCTCCGGTTACCTGAGTGAAACCGGCGGCATGTGGATCAATCCGAGCAACCTGAAGCAGTACACGCCGAGCCGCAACAACCTGGCGACGGCGCGCACGCTGCTGCAGACGGATGAAAACTTCCGTCTCAACAGCAACAACGAATTCTTCATGCGGGAGTGGTTCGCCTACGAACCGCCGTATTCGTTTAACTCGGCCAACAATGGCATCTTCCCGTGTCAGAACGACCCGGGCATGGCTTGCGGCAACACCGGGCATGCGCAGATGTACCGGTTGAACGATTTTTACAACCAGTACAACGTGCGCGATGCGTGGTGGAAGCTGGACATGGGGCCGCTGACGGTCTACACCGGCAACCAGATAGTGGTGTGGGGGCAGTCGCTGGCGTTCCGCGTCGGTGACGTTATCAACCCGACCGACACGACCTGGGCCTTCGGCTTCTCGAACCTCGAGCAGTCGCGCGTTCCGCAGTGGATGCTCCATCCGATCCTGAATCTGCCGGACCTTGGGCCGCTCAGCTCGAACTTCATCGAAGGCGTGCTGATACCTGGCGCGCAGCCGACGTGGAACAGCAACAGCTTCCCAGACGCGCGCGCGGATGGGGAATCGGGAGTCTGGGGCCGCGTCAACAACGGCTTTCCGGCGGCGATGCATGGTCCGTCGGCTCGCTTCGATGCCCACTACACGAATTTTCTACCCGGCCAGACCGTCACGCTGACTCCGGGTACCGGGGCCACCAACAACTTCCTGGTCAATACGGGCAACCAGAACATTGTCGGAGCGCCGATCGCCCGTGCATTCTACTTCTGCACCAACGGCCCGGCTAAGACCGGCCCGCTGTCGTCGTTGACGGGATTTCTGAAAGCGACTGGACAGAAGAACAACGTTCCTGTCCGGATGCAGCATCCTTGTAACTTCTCGGGATCGGGCGGCGCGCTGGCGAACGTGGGCATGTGGCATGTGCCGGCGGTGCAGGCGAGCAACATGGAGGAGGGCGCACGCCTCCATACCCTGATCGGTTCGAGCGAGTTCACGGCGCTGTACTTCAACTCGTACCAGTACTACCCAGTCATCTCGTGGCAGCAGTACACAAACCAGTTCCCCGCGATCTACGAGCCGGTTCAGTATGTGGGCGCGACGTGGGACCGGCCGCTGCCGATGCCGGCGAGCCTGGCTGAATACCTGCCGTTCGTGATGCGCGCGGAGAGCGTGTACCAGAATCATGCGCCGTTTGTTAACTTCAACATGACGCAATCGAACGCGGTGGCATACTCCGACATCATGACCTCGATGGTGGCGCTGGACCTCGATCAGGCCTACGCTCCATGGCTGACCACGACGGGCAACCTGTCGGCGAACTTCGAGTTCCTCGACATCAATACGTTGAACAACACGAACAACCTGATGTACGGTCCCAACGGGGCGCTGCTGGCAGAGAACATGCCGCGCAACGACGTGCAGATGCTGTTCAATATCGGCACCTCTTATTGGTGGAACGCGGTGGCGCCGAACTGGACCATGATCTATCAAATCAAGGGCAAAACGTTCGCGCTCTTCCCAGGCA
>Ga0307373_10007810_pt1:15000-16530 | contig 16530 bp, 9 predicted proteins | sample OX2MG_FD_202534 | JGI IMG/M metagenome (GOLD analysis project Ga0307373, IMG submission 202534) | Soil microbial communities from Risofladan, Vaasa, Finland - OX-2 | ecosystem: Environmental > Terrestrial > Soil > Coastal area > Acid sulfate soil | place: Finland: Risofladan, Vaasa... | reverse complement strand
TTGATTAGCCTTTCACCCCTACCCACAGTTCATCCGAGAAGTTTTCAACCTTCACCGGTTCGGGCCGCCACGGCATTTTACTGCCGCTTTACCCTGACCATGGGTAGATCATCCCGCTTCGGGTCTATTAAGCGCGACTAATCGCCCTGTTCGGACTCGCTTTCGCTTCGGCTCCGGCTCTTTACGCCTTAACCTTGCCACGCCCAATAAGTCGCAGACTCATTAAGCAAAAGGCACGCGGTCACCCGGAGACGAAGATTGCTCCTCGTCTCACCTGGCTTCCACTGCTTGTAAGCACATGGTTTCAGGTTCTATTTCACTCCCCTCACCGGGGTTCTTTTCGCCTTTCCCTCACGGTACTTGTACACTATCGGTCGCAAGCTAATATTTAGCCTTGGGAGATGGTCCTCCCAGCTTCCCACGGAATTGCACGTGTTCCGCGGTACTCGGGAACTGCTTTCAGGAATGGTTGTTGATTTCGTCTACGGGACTATCACCCTCTATGGTTGCCCTTTCCAGGGGCCTTCGACTATCGCCAACCTATTTCCCGGGTAAACCCTAAAGCAGCCCCACAACCCCGGCTCTGTTGCCAGAGACGGTTTGGGCTGTTCCCCGTTCGCTCGCCGCTACTGGGGGAATCTCTGATTTGATTTCTCTTCCTTCAGGTACTGAGATGTTTCACTTCCCTGAGTTCGCTTCCACCCGCCTATGTATTCAGCGGGCGATGACATTCGATTAAGAATGCCGGGTTGCCCCATTCGGAAATCTCCGGATCAAAGCCTGCTAGGCGGCTCCCCGAAGCTTATCGCAGCCAGCCACGTCCTTCATCGCTTGCTTGCGCCAAGGCATCCACCATGTGCCCTTAGTAGCTTGACCACCAAAGGCCGTGAATCGCATCCAAGGCTCTTCTGACTTCACTCTCTAACAGAAGATACCCTACTATTCAGTTGTCAAAGACCGGATCGACCCGTCATCGGCCTTGCGGCTTTGCCGGGAGCTAAACTTCGCTAAACTTCGCGGATGATTATCGAGTACTCAGTTCTTCGGTAATCATCCGACTTATTATTCGCTCGATTAAGTTCGATGGTGGAGCGGACCGGGATTGAACCGGCAACCCTCGGCTTGCAAAGCCGATGCTCTCCCAATTGAGCTACCGCCCCAAGCGTTCCCTGCTTCCGCTAACCGTCGCGATTCGATTCCGCGTCAAGTAGTGTTTCCGGCTGCTCGCCGTCCACTCGATATTCCGGATATCCCAGATATCCTCAACTGGCTATTGCGCATTTGCCCTGCTACTTCGCGCCCGCATCGGAGATGGATGGTGGGCCTAGGTAGAGTCGAACTACCGACCTTGCCCTTATCAGGGGCACGCTCTAGCCAGCTGAGCTATAGGCCCTGACCTACTGCACAGCAGGCCGTGCTTGCGCGGCTCGAATCCTTTAGCGATCCAGAATTTTCAAAGAACGGCGCCCGTATCGGAGCCGGCCTCTCAAAACCGAATAGTAGTGCTGGCGAGGGATGGAGCGCGATTGG
>Ga0307373_10007810_pt1:0-12500 | contig 16530 bp, 9 predicted proteins | sample OX2MG_FD_202534 | JGI IMG/M metagenome (GOLD analysis project Ga0307373, IMG submission 202534) | Soil microbial communities from Risofladan, Vaasa, Finland - OX-2 | ecosystem: Environmental > Terrestrial > Soil > Coastal area > Acid sulfate soil | place: Finland: Risofladan, Vaasa... | reverse complement strand
AATCACCATCGCGCTCAGCGCCGGATAGACGTAGGCGTGGCCGAGTCCGCCGAGAATCGCGGCGATATACAGCATCCCGAGATGCCCCGTGCCGGCGATAAACGCGATTCCAACCCCCAGCGTCAGCATCGACGGCACCAGCATCCGCTCGATCCCGAAGTGATCCATGAGCCACCCGCCGCCGATTCGCGCGACGATTGCGACCATGCTGTAGACGGTGAAGTACCATGCGATCTGCGTGACGCCGCGCTCGGTGGCAAACGGCGCGACGAAACTGAGCCGGCACGAAATCGCAAACGCAAAGCTGAGCGTGCCAATCCATACCGGCAACAGCCGCGCATCGAGGAACAACGCGCGGTAGCCCGGTGCAGGCTCGGCGCGCGGTTCTGGATTCTCCGCGTCGGCGCGGCGCGAATCGTCGGGTGCAAGCCGCGCTAGCGCGCCCGCGACCGCGGCCAGGCTGAGCGCCGCGATAAAGAATGCGCCGAATCCGGACTCGCGGATCAGAAATTCGCCGAACAGCGGCGCGAACGCCGCCGAACCCATCCCGCACGTGCTGAACACCGACATCGCCTCGCCCTCGCGCCCCTCGGGCAGCAGGTCGAAGACCATCGCGAACAGCGCGACGCGCGCCGAGCCCTCGATCGCGCCGTGCATCGCGCGCACCGCGTAGATTTGGATTCCGAGCGAATGAATCGGCAGATACATCGCAAGCGCGAACACGTCGGCCCATAACAGCCACATCGCGGCGCGCCGTCGCCCGAGTTTTTCGATGAGCGGGCTGGCGGCCGGCCGCGCGGCCAGCGACGCGAGCGACCAGGTGCCGATGACCGCGCCGATAATTCCGGCGCTGGCGCCGAAGTGCAGGAGCTGCAGCGGATACAGAACGAACAGATTGCTCGAGGAGTTGAGCGCGAAGGTCGCCCAGAAGACCAGCCAGAAGGCACTTCCGTAGCCAAGCAGGCCGCGCCGCCGTGCGCTGTCGGGCGTGGCGGCGCCGTCCGGCACAGTCGCCTCGCTCATCGCGCGGCTTTGCTTCGCGCGGCGCGCATCACATTCCACCCATCCGACACCACGTTGAGAATAGTAGCCAACATGAAACGAAGAAACATCCGCGCCACCGGGACGAGGAATCCGGCGCGTTCAGCGCCGCGCGACGCTCGTCAGCACGGCCGAGCCAGTCGGCGAGGTGGGAGGCTCGCCGGAGTCCGCCTCGAGCGTCACCATCACCGACGCCATCGACTTGGGCGCGGCTGCCAGCGGCACCGTCGCTTTTCCATCGGGCTCGGCATTAAACTGGCCCGCCAATTCCGAATGCCCATGCTTGCCGACCCACCAAATCGCGTAAGCGCGATGCTCCGGCGCGGCCTCGAGTCCGCCGACCTGCAGAAAGGACGCGCCTTCGCTGGCGCTCGAGGCAAGGGTCGCAGTTGTCGCGTGCGGCGCGTCCGGTCGATTCGGAACTTGCGGCGCCGTGGGAGGGGCTAGCTTGAATGTGCGCAAGTCGTGGGCGGCGAGGACTCGTTTGAGCAGTTCGTCGGCGTTCGCCTTTTGTTCGGCTGCAACCGACTTCTTTTCCGCGAACGACAGCCGCCGCTTCAGTTGATGCACCGAGCCATTGAGCGACGCGATACGCCGATTGAGGTAGCTCGTCCGATGCACCAGCGTCGCGGAAAACTCGGCGCTTACGATTAGCGCCCCGACCGCCAGCGCCAGGCCCATCCCGGCGATCGCCCGCCACAGACCGAGCCTTCGCCACCATCGCCGGCGCCGGATAATCGGACGAGCGCCGGATTCGATTGTTTGGTTCAGAGCCATCGCCGATTAAGCAGTGATGCCAATCCTGTGACGCGCGGACTGGCGCGCGTGAGCCGGTCACGCCGAGACTAGGCTTGCAATTGACGCGCGGCAAGTTGCGCGGGTCCACGGCGCGGCGCGACTGGCCACAGGCGTGCTTTGTTAGTCGCCTGGTTTCGGCTAATACTTATTGGTCTGATTATGCATCGAATACAGGACTTGCACGTACTCGGGACCGAGGCGCTCATCGCGCCCCGGCTGCTGAAGGACGAACTACAGGTTGACGACGCTGTCGTGCGCACCGTCGTCGAGGGGCGCGAGACCGTGCGCGCCGCGCTGGCGGGCCGCGACTCGCGCGCAATCTGTATTGTCGGGCCGTGCTCGATTCACGATCCCGAGGCGGCGCTCGAATACGCGCGCCGTCTGGCGGCGCTGCGCCGCGAACTCGCGCCGCAGCTCTATGTAATCATGCGGGTGTATTTCGAAAAACCGCGCACGACGGTCGGATGGAAGGGCCTGATCAACGATCCGCACATGGACGATTCCTGCGACATGGGGGCCGGGCTTAGAATCGCGCGCCGCCTGCTCCTCGAGATTAACCGGCTCGGGATTCCCGCCGCGACCGAGATGCTCGATCCGATCACGCCGCAATATATCGCCGACCTGATCGCGTGGTCCGCCATTGGCGCGCGCACCGCCGAGTCGCAGACGCATCGCGAGATGGCGAGCGGACTTTCGATGCCGGTGGGATTCAAGAACACGACCGAGGGCAACCTGCAGGCCGCGATCAACGGCGTCGAGTCGGCGCGCCGCCCGCATTCTTTTCTGGGTATCACCCAGGACGGCGCCGCCGCCGTCGTACGCACGACGGGTAACCCCGACACCCACGTGGTGCTGCGCGGAGGACGCAATCCGAATTTCGACTCGAGCAGTATCGCCGAGTGCGTCGCGATGCTCGAGCGGCAGCGGCTCGAACCGCGCGTGATGGTCGATTGCTCGCACGCGCAAACCAACAAAGATTATCGCCGCCAGCCCGCGGTCCTCGCCGAGCTGGTCCGGCAGATCCGTGGCGGCTCGCGCGCGATCATGGGCGTGATGATCGAGAGCAATCTCGAAGCGGGCAACCAATCGCTCGCCGGCGGCCGCGCCGCGCTCAAGTACGGCGTATCGGTCACCGATCCGTGCATCGATTGGCCGACGACCGAGCGATGCCTGCGCGAGTCCGCCGCCGCGCTCGCGCACTCAGCCGCGTCGGCCACCGCGTGACCGGCGGCCATCCTGAGTAAAACCGGCGCGGCACCGCGCTTTGTCGGATCGTCAGCCCAACTCGCCAGATCGCACGGATTCGCGTTACCAGGATCGCGCCGCGTTGCAGCGATGCAACAAAAAGCGCCGAATCCAGCTCCATTTTCGCGGCATGGCGCTTGCTCGATTCGTTGAGATCCGGCTGGCGGAGGACGAAGCGTGTATCGATCGAGCGGGAAGTCGCGATGAACCTCGCATGGGCTAATCCTGCGGAGACGACTGAATTCGCGGTGGCGCAAACTGAAACGGTGCGCGTTTCCAATTACGCGAAACCGGTTGCGATTTTCCTTGCCTCGCGCATCGTCGTGTTTGTCGCGATCGCCTTCTCGGCGAGCCTCATCCCGCCGAACCATCCCGCCGGCGCGTGGAACGCCGACTCCACAATTTGGCATTACCTGCTCCGCTGGGATTCCGGCTGGTACCTCGCGATCATGCGCGGCGGATATCACTACGTGCCCGATTCATCGGTGCAGCAAACGGTTGCGTTTTTTCCGCTGTATCCTGCGCTGTCGTGGTGCATCGCAAGGATTTTTCAGATTCGGAATTCCAGCGCCGCCCTGCTGGTTTCCAACACCGCGAGTGTCGCGGCCGTCCTGCTCCTTTTCAGGTACGTTCGCGAGGACCACGGCGCGCGGATCGCAGATGGCGCCGTGCTGCTGTTCAGTTTCTTTCCGGCCTCGATATTTCTTTCCGCTGGATACGCCGAATCTCTCGCGATGGCGCTAACGATGGCGGCGTTTATCGATCTAGGCCGCGGCCGATACCTTCGGGCCGCTTTGTGGTGTGGTCTCCTGACCGCGGCGCGGCCAACGGGAATCGTGCTGTTCGCGCCACTGGCATACTGCATATACACGCGCGGGCGACATACGCCCGCGGCAGCGATACGGATGCTCATCGGCCTCGGAATCGCGGGTTCGGGTCTCGCAGCCTTCTTCGTTTACCTGGGCGTGAGATTCGGCGCTCCCCTTGCCTTCATTACTTCTGAGAACGGCTGGAACAGCGGAGCGCATTGGTCGCTCAAGTCTGGGCTCTATGCCTTCGCGGGACTGGCCGATCTGTTCCGGAGCCTCCCGATGCCATCGACGCTCGACCCCTGGTGGTTCGTCGCGTTCGCTGCCGTCATCTTCGCGATGCGTTCCCAGCTCAGCGTCCCGGAGCTGCTGATGGCGGGCGTGTCGTTCGCGTTTCTGGCTGCGACACGGCTTTGCGACGGACACCTATTCGGCTCGATGGGGCGTGAGATGATCGTTATATTCCCCGCGTACATCGCCGCCGCCAAGCTGCTCGGCAAACGGCCATGGCTGATGGCCGGGGTGTGCATCTGGATGGCGATCGGACTTTTCTGGTACTCGGCGTTGTTCGCGCAATGGCATTGGGTGGACTAAAAGTGAGGGAAGGCGACGGGACCGCAACGCGCCGAGAGTCGCGGCTCTTCGCACTTCTCGCCGCCGAGATAATCGCGCTCAATATTCTCTGGGCACCGCTCAGCCTGGATTTCGCCCACTTTGCGTTCTGCGACAGCGGCGCCAATTTTTCGCTCCAATACCTGATCGCGCACGGATACAGACCCGCGATAGATTTCGCCTACCCATATGGGCTGCTTCCGATTCTGCTCGGACGGATCTGGGTCGTCATCGCGGGCGCAACTCCCTTTTCACTCCAGGCACTGATTCTGGTCTGCGAGTTAGGAATAGGCCTGGCCTTTGCCAGAATCTCCGCGGCGCTTCTCTTTGGTAAACTGAGTATCGCCATTATACTCATTACGCTGTGGTTCAGTATTCACCCTAACTATCCATCGATCACCCACGCCGCCGAGGCGCTACTACTCACTCTGGCGCTCTCCGAGCAAGCTTCCGGGCGGCAAAGCCGCGCCGTGATCTACGCGACCGCGGCCATCTTCGCAAAGCCAAGCATGGGCTATGTATACTTGGTGTGGCTGGCCGCATTCTGGTTTTGGCGGACGCCGCGGACCGAGCGACGAAAGCTTATTCTGCCTGAGTTGATGATTCCGGCGGCGATTACCGGCGCTGGATGCGCGGTGCTGTTGTCGGCCGTCTATGGACCGTTGGCATTGATTCACACCGCCTTTCCCCTCGAAGGAATAGCCGGATACAAGGAACTTGATTTCGGATTTTTCACCGGCTCGGGACGGTTTTTCTGGAACTCATCGCAAAATTCGCTGCTATCATATGTGTTTGGTGTTTCCGGCCTGTGGATCCTGGCGACGCTATTTCTCGCCTGCGCCGCAGCCGGTGCCGCCAAACGGACCTGGTTAAGTCCAGGTGATCGTGACGGGCCCGCCAAGTCCCGCGACGAGGTTATTCTGACCTGTTTTGCGTTGCATGCGGCTTTCGTCTGTTTCTTTTTTGGCAACCAATGGTCATGGTTTTATTATTCGTATTTCCTGTCGATTGGAGTCGCCGCTGCCGCCGATCTCGGGAGCGTGAGCCGCCGCGCGGGATTCGCCGTATGCTGCATCGGCGCGCTTTCGCTGATTGGCTCCACGCTCGCACTCCTGCATGACTGGAATACCCGCCAGCCTCGCGCGGTGACGGCGTGGTTATGGTCGCCCCTGAAGCAAGCCGATGAATGGCGCCACGTACTCGATCTTGCGCGTGGCGCGCACGCGACGATCCTCGATACCAAGGGCGCGGCGGAATTGATGTATCCGCAGTTTCAGCCGCCAGTGAGTCTCTACCTCGATCGAGGCTTGATGCGGCAATCAGAAGTCGAGCGCAAGGCGCGCCAGCTCGCCAACTCCGAGTTGGTGGTGGTGCCGCTCGGAACACCGCCGTGCGGCGGGATCCCTCCCGCACCGGAGATTCTTGCCGCGATGACCAAGTTCGATCCCGTCTTCAGCGGCCAATATTTCACCGTTTACCGGCGCACATCCGTGAATCCTGGCGCGCCGGACGTTCGACGATGAGTCGGCTCCGCAATGACAGTTTAGCCGGCTGCGCGATGCGCGGCGCGCTCGCGGTTCTGATCTATTGCGGATTTTCCGGGTTGATATTCGGCCGCGAGTTGAGCACCGGACTGACTATTCGGTACATCGGACAGGGCACCGATCCGAGCGCGTTCTTCTGGTTCATTGCGTGGTGGCCTTACGCGCTTCGGAATCATCTGGATCCGCTATTCACGAACCTGCTGTGGGCGCCGCAAGGTACCAGCCTTGCCTGGGCCACGCCGATTCCGCTGCCCGCGCTCGTCGCCGCGCCGGTCACGAAACTGCTCGGTCCGGTCGCGGCGTACAACTTCCTGTGCCTCGCGGCTCCGGTGGCGGCGGCCTTTTCCACCTACCTTCTATGCCGATGGATCACCGGAAAATTCTGGCCGTCGATCCTGGGCGGGCTGATATTTGGCTTTTCGCCGTACATGCTCGGGCAGATGCTCGCACACGTCGATTTGCTCATGATCTTCCCGGTTCCGTTGGCGTTGCTGGCCGTGCTGAAATTTCAGAGCGGTGAGATTCGGCCTCGCACCTATACGATTGCGATGGCCGCGCTAATGGTGATCCAATTCCTGTGCTTTCCGGAAATATTCGCGACCACCGCGGTGTTCGGCGCGATTGCATTCGCGATCGCGCTCAGAGTATGGCCCCGACGTCCCGCTCTGCTGGCGATGATCTTGCCCACCGCAGTGGCGTTCGCCGCCGCATCGGCGATCCTCTCGCCATATCTTTACGCGATGCTCGCGGCGGGTGCTCCGCGCGAGACGATCTATCCGCCAAGCCTCTATTCCGCGGATATTTTGAATCTGATCCTGCCGGAGCGCTTCAACTGGCTCGGGAGCTTCGCGCCGATGCGCGCGATAAGCGATCATTTTCCGGGATTCTGGATCGAGCATGGCGCATGTTTCGGCGTGCCCTTGCTTGCCCTCGCGGCCGACTATGGCCGTCGCAACTGGCTCGCGCCGGCCGCCAGGATTGCAATTCTATCGTTCATCGCGATCGTAATCGCGGCGCTCGGGCCCGCCCTGACGATCGCCGGCAAACCGATTTTGCCGATGCCGTGGGCGCTGGCGACGCACGCTCCGCTGATCGCGAACGCACTGCCGATCCGGTTTGCGATGTACGGATTCCTCGTCCTCGCGATTATTGCCGCGATGTGGTTTGCCTCAAGCAGCACGAGCGCGATCGTCAGGGCCGCGGCGGCAGGCGCGATCGTAATCATGATGCTACCCCGGCTCGGCGCCGGATTCTGGACCAGCGCCGTGCGGCAACCGGCGCTGTTCACGAGCGGCTCATGGCGCGCGGTCATTCGGCCTAACCAGATAATTCTGCCGCTCCCGTATGAACGCAACGGCGCCTCGATGCTGTGGCAGACCTCGGCGGACATGCAGTTTCGCATGGCCAGCGGCTACACCTCGATTGTTCCGCCCGCCTTCAAGCGTTTTCCGGCGGTGAAGTTTTTTCTCGGCGCGATCGATCTGCCGGAGGCCGGCGAGCAGGTGAAGGCGTTCGTCGCACAGCATGAGATCGCGGCGATCGTGATCGACGATACCGACCCGAATCTCGCGGCCTGGCGCCGGGCGATCGATCCGATCGGGCTGCCGCCGATCGAAACTGGCGGGGTGCGCGTGTACCAGATTCCCGCCGGCGATTATTCAGCATACGCGCGGCTGGGCGTCGGCGACCTGGAGGCGCGCGCGGTCGCGCTTCGAGCCGACATCCTGATCGACGCGCTGGCGCGATGGTTTCGCGAAGGAAGAACAATCGAATCGGTCTCTCCGGCGGCGCTCGAGGCGGCTGGTTTGTTGCCGCCCGGATGGATCATCAGGTCCGGATTTTTCGACTACCGCGATTTTACCGTGGCGCCGCTGGACTCGAAGCGGCTCGCGATAGTGCTCAGCGGCAGCTACGCCGCCCTGCGTCCAATCGCGGATCGATATCGCACGCGGGCGGAGGAAATTTATTCGGCGTATCCGAAACTATGGCGGCCCGATGCGATGTACGCCCGCGATACGCCGATGCGGTTTGTCTTCGCATTCACGCCGGCCGCTCTGGAAGCCGCATCGGCGGATCTGAAGTCCACGCCGCCGCCCGAGCGCAGCGCGGCCTTCTGGCCCGACGCGAAGTAGGATTCTCTCCTTCGGGAGGCTGGTCTCAACTCAATCCGAAGGGCCGCTTTCAGGCGGGCTGCGCGTTATTCCTGGCGGTGATCGGCACGCACTTTTTCGCTTATCGTCATCGCGTTGATCGCCGCGCTCTGGCGCACCGGATACTCGACCGGCTTGCGAATCATCCGATAGCGCGGATCGAGTTTTTCGAGCGCGGCGGCGGCGCGGGCGCGGCTCTGGTTCAACTCGGGTCGCGGCATTTTTCTCACTCCATGCTCCATCTGAACTTCCAGCATCGGAAGAACCTGTGCGGCGGGCACTTTCAGGACCCGGGCCACCGTCGCGGGACTCTCGTCGAGCGCGCCGACCAGGTCGCCGATGGATTCGCCCGCGGAATTCAAGGCGCGAAAAATCTGTTTGCGCCCCGGCGTCGAGGCTTTGCCCGCCGACATCTTGAGCCGCGGCTGGCCCTTATACTCGACGAGCTTGTAGGTGAAGTCGCCGGCCGGAGCGTCGTCGCTGACGGCGAGCGCGGTGCCGACGCCGAACGCGTCGATCGGCGCGCGGACCGACAGCAGTTCCGCAATCTTGTATTCGTCAAGGTTGCCGCTGGCGAAGATCGCAACGTCGCCAAGCCCGTGCTGATCTAGGATCTTGCGCGCGCGAACCGCGAGCATTTGCAGATTTCCGCTGTCGAGCCTTATCCCGGCGAGCTTCGCGCCCGACTCGCGCAGCTTCGCGCCGGCCGCGGCGGCGTTCTCGATTCCGCGGATGGTGTCGTAGGTATCGACCAGGAACGTGGCGGGCGCGGCAAAGCTCGCGGCAAAATTCTCGAACGCCGCGCGCTCGCGCTCATGCGCCATCACGAAGCTGTGGCTCATCGTGCCGAAGACGGGAATCCCGTAGCGGCGTCCGGCCAGCACGCTGGCGGTCCCCGCGAAACCCGCCATATAACTCGAGCGCGCGGCGATCAGCGCCGCGTCGGCGCCTTGCGCGCGGCGCGCGCCGAAGTCGATAAGCCTGCGACCCTGCGCCACGCCAACGCATCGCGCGGCCTTGGTCGCAGCCATCGCGGCGAACCCGAGCTGATTGAGCACGAGAGTCTCTACGATCTGGCCTTCGATAAGCGGCGCGTGAACTTCGAGGATCGGTTCTCCGGCGAAAAAGATCGCGCCCTCGCCAAGCGCGCGGACATTGCCCGTGAAACGGAAGCCGGCGAGATAGTCAAGGAACGCGGGTTTGAAAATCTTGAGCGACTCGAGGTACGCGATCGCCGCCGCGTCGAAGCGGTAGGACTCGAGCGCCTCGATCAGCCGCTCGACTCCGGCGGCCAGCATGAAGCCGCGATTCGGCGGCATCCGCCGCAGCGCCATCTCGAACGCGGCCGGCTCGTTCATCGCGTGCTCGAAGAACGCGGCGCTTACGGTCAGCTCATAAAGATCGGTGCAGAGCGCAACCTCGCCGGGGTCGAGCCGCAGATCGATTGGCATCGCGGAATCGAATTCGCCCGCTGCCGCGCCGCTTAACGCTGCGGCTCCGGCGGCGCGGGAGGTTTGGGCGCGGGGGCCGCGCTATCCTGCTCGCGGATGATGCGGGTTTCGCGGTCGGGGCGGTCGCGCAGCACGTCGGCCATCTTGCGCAGGCGGTTGTCCACCAGAAAATTGATCGTCCCGGGTTCGTCCACCGAGCCCGCGCGCACGCCGGTCAGCAGCTCGATCCCGTGATCGATCGTATCGATTGCATAGATATGAAACTCGCCGCGTTCGACGGCGGCGACCGTTTCGCGCTCGAGCATCAGGTTATCGACGTTGCTGCGCGGCACCATCACGCCCTGCGTTCCGGTCATCCCGATCGCCTTGCAGACCCGGAAGTAACCCTCGATTTTTTCGTTGGCGCCGCCGATCGCCTGCACGTGGCCGTGCTGATCGACCGATCCGGTGACCGCGAGATCCTGGCGAATCGGCACGCCCGAGAGCGCCGACAGAAGCGCGTAGAGTTCGGTCGAGCTGGCGCTGTCGCCGTCGATTCCGGAGTACGATTGCTCGAACGCAATCGACGCGGTCATCGCGAGCGGATGCGCCTGTCCGAAGCGCGCGCGCAGAAAGCCCGAGAGAATCATGATTCCCTTGTCGTGGGTCGAGCCCGACAGCCGCGCCTCGCGCTCGATATTGATCAGCCCGGCCTGCCCGAGCGCGACCGTAGCGGTGACGCGCGAGGGGCGGCCGAACGCGTAGCCGCCCACGTCGATCACGGCGAGTCCGTTTATCTGGCCGACCGCCGTGCCGGCGATCTGCACGACCAGCGTGCCGCGCGCGATCATGCGGCGGATTTCCTCTTCGATATGATTGAGGCGCAGCACGCGCTCGGCCAGCGCGCGTTCGACGTCGGCGCCGGAAACCTCGGCGGAGCGGGCGGTGCGCGCGAAATATGCGGACTCGCGCGCCAGATCGTCAATCGGCTCGAGCATCGCGAGCATCCGGGTCCGGTCGCCCGCCTGGCGCATCCCGAACTCGACTATTTGCCGCAGCGCGTCGCCCGAGAACGGCGGCAGGCTTTCGCGCCGCGCCAGCGAGCCGACGTGGCCGGCGTAGTGGCGCGCGGCGCCGGCGTCGGCGTCGATCGCCGGGCGCATCTCGGCCTTCACCTTGAACAAATCCGAAAACTCCGAGTCGTAGAAATAGAGCAGGTTGTAGAGATACGGACCGCCCAGCACCACCAGCTTCGTGTGCACCTCGATCGCCTCGGGCTTGAGCCCGCTCATCGAAAAAAACGGCAGCGGCTCGAACGTCTCGACGGTCATGCGCCCGGACTTGAGGCTGCGCTTGAGCGTCTTCCACACCCCCGGCTCGACGACCGCGTCCTCGAGGTCGAGGACCAGGAAGCCGCCGTGCGACTTCAGAAACGAGCCGCCGATGATCCGCGTGAAGTTGGTGCCCGAGCGCCCGAGCGGATCGATCCATCGCTCGATCGTGCCAAACAGGTTGCGATAGTTCGGCGCGTCCTCGCTGACGACCGGAGCGCCCTGGGTCGCCGAGTTATCGACCATCACGTTGATCTGGTACTCGAACCATCGCGGTCCGTCCTCGGACGCGGGAAGCTGCGGCTCGGCGCCCCCCGCCTGCGGGCCGGCGGCGGATTCACGGAAGCGGTCCAGATGCGAGAGCATGTGGTCGGCGACCTGATCGAGGTAGCCGGTCACGCCGGGATTATTAAAGTGACGCTTTAACTCCGCGACCGCCGGGGTGATGAGCCGAGCGGCGAACGCGCGCTCGATTGCGCGGATGTCCTCGACCAGGTCGCGCATCAGCTCCTGCTGGCGGCCGATCAGCGTGCCGAATTCGTTCTCGAGCTCGGCCTGCGCGCGCGCAAGCTGCTCGCGCTCGGCCTCGGACTTTGCGCTCATCGCCTTTTGCAGCACCTCGGGCGATTCGGGCAGCTTGCCGTCGATCAGCGGAATGAAGATGACCTGGCCGCCGGGTCCGCCCTGGATTGCGAAGCCGCGTTCGCGCGCGCGCGACTCGATCTGCTTGAACAGCTCCTGGGCGCGCTGATTGTACTTGTCGCGCAGCGCGGTGCGCTCCTGATCGAAATCCTCGCGCCGGAAGGCCTTGGGTAATTGCTCGGCGATGAGCGCGACCAGGTCGCGCATCCGCTGCGCGAGGTCGCGTCCCTGCCCGGCGCGCAGATAGATCGCGGTGGGCGACTCGGAGTTGCGAAAGTTGTTGACATAAACCCAGTCGCCGGGCGTCGGCATCGTGGCCGCCTTTTCCTCCAGCAGCGCCAGCACCGACTCGCGCTCGACGCGCGTGCGCAATCCGCTGACGAACAGGTTGTAGCCCGGCGCGTCGATTCCGATCGCCAGCCTAATCGCATCGATTGCGCGGCTCTGCCCGAGCAGCTCCGCGTCACCTTCAGTTTCCGAGGCGCGCTTTAACTCGGCGCCGTCGATCGCGACGCTGGCGCGAAGCTCAGCCGGAGCTAGTTCCGCGGCGGCGGCGGCGGGCTTCAGATCGGTTGGGACCTCAGGACCGGCAGGTGCAATATGTTCGGCCATGCGGGCTCCGGCGGGCGGGCGCAATTCATTGCGCCTTGAGCGCAATTCTTCGAGCTTTGTTTTTGGGAACGATTACGGTCAAAACGCCGTTGGACCACGCCGCTGTTGCGGACTCGGGCTCGACGTTCTCGGCAAAGGCGAATCCGCTTTCCAGGCGTCCGAATTGTCCGGCAGAGGCGCGGACCGTCAGCCGCTGGCCGCGGCTTTCGACTTCGATCGTGCCGGTCTCGACGCCGCGCGAGGCGAGCCGGATTTCATAGCGGTCCGGCAAATCGGAAAGCTCGGT
>Ga0307373_10007809_pt1 | contig 16532 bp, 23 predicted proteins | sample OX2MG_FD_202534 | JGI IMG/M metagenome (GOLD analysis project Ga0307373, IMG submission 202534) | Soil microbial communities from Risofladan, Vaasa, Finland - OX-2 | ecosystem: Environmental > Terrestrial > Soil > Coastal area > Acid sulfate soil | place: Finland: Risofladan, Vaasa | collected... | reverse complement strand
AGTGCCAGGCAGCTCCTCGAGACACCAGAGAGAGACCTCCAGAGCCAACCAGGAACCTGGTCGACTATTGACTAGGCGCGACCGCTATCATTCGACGGCTAATTGATTCAGGCGGTCTCTAAGAGCCCCCCCCGCAAGCGCTAGGTGTCTGATGCAAGCATTTCTCCTCAGACGGCTCCTCCAGGCGATCGCCGTCCTGCTGGGCGTCACGATCATCACTTTCATCCTGCTTCACCTACTCCCTGGCGGTCCCGCCAAAGCCGCCCTGGGACTGCGCGCCAATAAAGCTCAGATTGCCGCCTTCGACATAAAGTTCGGGCTGCTCCAGCCTTTGCCCGTCCAGTACGTCGACTGGGTGAATCAGCTGCTGCACGGGAACCTCGGCTTCTCCTACAAGCTGAACCAGAGTGTCGACTCGCTGCTCAGCGAGAACGTGCCCCGAACCCTCGCCCTGGTTGGGGTCTCCACGGCCCTGGCGATCATGGTGGCGATCCCTGCCGGGGTCTACCAAGCGGTTCGTCGCAACAAGCCTGAGGACTACGTTCTGACGGGCTTTTCCTTCATTTTCTACTCCATGCCCAGCTTCTTTCTGGGCACCATCCTGATCATCCTCCTCAGCCAGGTGCTGCCCTTCTTCCCCCCCCTCGGCCCCACCGCCACCAGCCCCCTCTGGCAGCAGATTCCCAATCTGGTCCTACCCGTACTGACGCTGACGCTCATCACGATCGCATTGTTCAGTCGCTACATGCGCTCTTCAGTTCTTGAAAACTTGGTGCAGGACTACGTCCGCACCGCCGACTCCAAAGGCGTGAGTAGGCGGGTCATCCTCTTCCGCCATGTCTTGCCCAACGCCATGCTCCCCATCGTCACTCTGATCGGCCTAAGCTTGCCCGGCATCCTCAGTGGCGCGTTGATCGTTGAGTCCGTCTTCAACTACCCGGGAATGGGGCTTCTGTTTTGGAATGCCGCCCAGACCGAGGACTTTCCGGTGATGCTCGGAACCACCATCGTGGTTGGCGTGGCGGTGGTCATCGGCTCCTTGCTCGCAGACATCCTCTACGCAGTCTTCGATCCCCGGATACGATACTCATGACGGGTGGGATCCCGATCGAACCACCCCGTTCGCTCGGCGCCGAGTCTGCGGCAGATGCGGGTGAGATCCACAGCTCAGGCGGCGCATTCCGCTTGGCGGTGGCCGTGTTCACCGAGAATCGCCTGGCCCTGGTGGGGCTTTTTGTAGTCGCCTTCTTCATCCTCTTCTGTTTTGTCGGTCCCGTCCTCTATCACACCAACCAGGTGCAGACCCGACTCGGCATCGAGAACGAAGGGCCCAGCCTGCACCACCCGCTCGGCACCGACACCGTAGGTTACGACCTGCTCGGAAGACTGATGGTGGGGGGCCAAACCACGTTAGTAGTCGGACTCGTTGTTTCTCTGCTGGCGACCAGCATGGGTGTGGCTTGGGGGGCCATAGCCGGCTTCGCGGGCGGATTGGTGGACGGGGTGATGATGAGAGCGGTGGATGCATTGCTCGCTATACCCACCCTCTTTCTTCTGCTGTTCCTTTCCAGCATCTTCTCCCCATCGGAGCCTCTCCTCATCGTGGTGATTGCGTCGGTCGCATGGCTGGTCCCCTCCCGACTGGTCCGGGCCGAGACGCTATCCCTCAAAACACGGAACTTTGTGGAGGCAGCCCAGGGACAGGGAGCGGGACCACTGCGCATCATCTTCCGCCATGTCATTCCAAACGTCTTTGGTACGGTCGCGGTCAACTCAACCTTTCAAGTTGCCGACGCTGTCTTGGCGGTAACATCACTCAGCTTTCTTGGTTTGGGCATTCCGCCGCCAGCCGCCAACTGGGGAGGTATGCTGTCCGACGGCGTGAACTACGTCTACAGCGGGTACTGGTGGCAGATCTGGCCCGCTGGTGTCTGCATCGTCCTGGTCGTCGTGGCTTTCAACTTCATCGGGGATGGTCTCCGTGACGCGTTTGAGGTTCGGCTGCAGCGCCGCTAGTGCGCAGATGAGGAATAGTCGACACGGTACTTACGAGGGGGCCTAGAGTGGTAGCTTCGGGTCAGCGACAGAGCAGACGGATGGCCCGAGTGCCTTCCGAGACACTTGGCGCCAGTGCGCTCGAGGCCTTGCGCACGTCCATTCTCGCCGGTCGCTTTGCGGGTGGAGAGAGACTCGTTGAAGCCACCCTGGCGCAAGAAATGGGGATCAGCCGGGGACCCCTCCGCGAGGCCATGGCACTCTTGGAGAAGGATGGCCTGATCCTCAATGTCCCTCGACGGGGTCGGTACGTCGTAGAGTTCACTACCAAAGGCATCGATGAGCTCTACCGGCTACGGAACGTACTTGAGACGCACGCCGTCGAACGGCTAATCAAGGCTGCTGAGCCCAGCAAGGAGAGAGCGTTGGAGCGGGCCTGGCGCCAGGTTCGTGACGCGGCTGAGATGGCCGATCCCTTGCGCATGGCACTGGCAGATCTGTCTTTCCATGACACTATTTATGAGCTCACTGGCGACGACCTTTTAGTCCGAGTCTGGCGTGAGAACGTAGCGGGCAAGTTGCGGATGTTGGTCAACATCACCACCCGAACTCTGCATCCTATGGCAATCGAGGTGTCCCATCATCAGCACATCATGGATGCGATTCTTGAACACGATGTTGACACCGCGCAGGAACACGTCGCCCAACACGTGGAAGACGCCCGACTCCGCGTCCGCAACGCGGTCGCCGCCGCCCAGGCGGATTCACGAACCCTTGATCCGCACAGCCGTCTAGAGACCAGCGCAGGTGATCAGCCCGCAACCGTGTCGCTGAGCTCGTAGCAGAGCCAACCAAGGCGTCTTGGAACCAGTTCGGAGGCCTCTCTTGGGGTCGACTAGTCTCTCCTACCGCTTTCCCGGTACCGCACTATCCCCAACATCGATGGCAGACGAGACGGCGCGCATCAGATAAGGATGGTCTCTGAATAGAAGGGTTCTGCGAGGTCACGGCCGCTCTGCCGGGGTCGCAGGTTCTCAAGCCTCGAGCGGCCATTACCGCTCAGCGGTGGCGATCATAGGTTCGGCGGGCGGTGACCCGCCTGAATAGGTCCTTCGCGGGCGGGCAGTTCGAGCCCACCACCAGGCGCCTGCCAGCGCAGCCAACACCGCCGCCGAGCCACTCAGCGCCGTAGCTAGGCGGCTACCCCACGCCTGCTCGATTCCTCCGAAGAGTAAGCTCCCGAACGGGGTTGATCCGAGGAAGACCCACAGGTAGAGCGACATTACGCGGCCCCGCAAAGCCCCTGGTGTAAACGTCTGCACCACGCTATTGGACATGGCACTATAGGTGATCATCCCACCGCCCGCTAGGGCGAGGAGGGCCATGGCGACGGCCATCCCAGGTGCTTGACCGGCCAGCGCTAGGAAGAGACCGAACACGGCGCAGCCGATCAACAGCCCTCGTATCGAGGCACGGCTGGCATATGCCACCCCGATTGCGCCAATCAGTGCGCCCGCGCCGAGCGCGGCACTGAGGAGCCCAAAGCCACCCGCTCCGGCGTGCAACCCAGTTCGGGCGATTGCGGTGATCAGGATGGTGAGGTTGAAGGAGAAGGTACCGACAACGGCCATGAGAACGATCACAAGCTTGACCTCAGGGGTGCGCCGGACGTATCCGACAGCCTCCCGGACTTGGGTAAGCACTGCCGCCACCCCTCCTTCCAAGCGCTGGTTAGGGTGGAGTTCCGCCGGTCGCATCAAAATCAGTCCTGCTATCACCGCCAGGTAAGAGATTGCATTGAGCTCAAAGCAGACGGCAGTGCCAACGGTAGCGATCAGAACCCCGCCCACTGCTGGGCCTACCACGCGAGCACCGTTGAAGACCATCGAATTGAGGGCGACAGCGTTGGGCATTCGCCGCTTTCCGACCATCTCGGGTACGAACGCCTGACGGGCCGGCCCGTCCACAACGTTGATCACTCCGAAAGTGGCGACAACCACAAAAACCTCCCAGACGCTGGCCAGATGGAGAGCCTCGGTGATACCGAGGGTCGCGGCCGTAATTGCGAAGCAGCTCTGGGTGAGAATGAGGAGGCGTCGCTTCGGCCAACGGTCGGCGACCACGCCGCCGAATGGCTGGAGCAAGAGATTTGGGACGAATTGCACGGTCAGCAGGAGACCTAGGATGAGTGCAGAATGCGTTAGTTCTAGGATCAGCCACGCTTGAGCCGTAGACTGCAGCCAGCTGCCTGTTAGGGAAACAGTCTGTCCGAGGAAGAAGAGCCGGTAGTTGCGATTTCCGAGCGCGCTAAAGGTACGTGCGGTTACCGTCCAGGCAGAGAGCGCCACCGGTTTCACTCCACTCACATCCTCAAGGACACGCAGCGCACCCTCGTCTCGCAGCGGAACGCGCACACCTGCAAGTTGGTGCCTCTACGAACAGCGTATCGGAGAGCGAGGATGTCGGTGGGGTTGGTCTCGCCCGCGCGTCGAGCCGTCTCTTCCGTACCGGCGGCGACTTGGGCACAGCAGCTCCCGCACCGCCCGGCGCGTCCTATTCAGGCCGTACGATCCGGTGCTATTGGCTTACCTCGGCCGACCGAGGTAAGCCAATCGTCATGTGATGTCTGGTCCTGCGCCAAGTCCACTTCCGCAACCCGCAGCAGCTCGCCAAAATAGATCGTAGGGCACCGTGAACTCGATGCTACTGAGACAAGCATAAAGCAAGCTGGGTCCCACTTGCCAAGGACCGTGCCCAAGATACTCTCGAGCATGGGAAAGGCATAGAGCGGTATGGCGAGGTCTCCGGACGACCACCTATGGGCGCTGGTGCGCGCCGAAGGGACTGCGCTTGCGAAGTACCTGTCAGACCTCAGTGCCGAGCAGTAGCGGCACGGCATCCGGTGTGGGCAGTGGGACGTCGAGCAAGTCGCCGCCCACCTCACCGACGCGGCGAGCCTGAACCAGTGGTGGTGGATGCGGGGCATGCTCGGCACGCGTTTCCGTGTCGACGCGCACAAGTAGCGCCGGCTGGTCGAGCATCTTGGCAGCACCCCGGCAGAGACTCTCGACCGATTCCGCGCCGTCATCGGCAGCACCGCCGTCCCCTCGGGACAGAGCCCGGCCTGCCTGGGCGAGGTCCTCGTGCACGCCCAGGACATCCGTCAGCCGCTGGGACTGTCCCGGACACCGGACGTCGACGCGCTGACGCGGGTGGCTGACTTTTCTGCGTGGCGCGACTTGACGGTTGCTATCCGGACCACCGTTCGCGGTCTGCAGCTGCGCGCAGACGGGGGCCGTTGGCCACGGGCACCGGGCCGCTGGTCACCGGATCGACCCTCGCGCTGATGATGAGCATGGCTGGCGGCGCTCCTTACGTTGACCAGCTCGACGGTCCGGGCGTAACGACTCTGCGGGCAGGCCTCCACGGCACTGCAGCGTGAGCCGCAACGACATGGAACTCAGAACGGCCCGCGGAGTCAACATCACCCTCCCCCTGACCGGCCGCCTCCGTCGAGGCCAACGCCGAATGCCACGCATGAGCACTATTTGCTCCACAGTCTGGCGACCTATGAGACTGAACCGCCCCGGGAAGGTTGGAGACTCCATTCGTGGAGAGGATGGAGAGATGACAAGCACGACGCGGTACCCGCAGGGGCTGCGGGAGCGGGCGGTGAGGCTGGTGCTGGAGCACGGAGGCGCTCCACCGTTGTCTCCGGCTTGATCACGATTCGCCACGTTGCGGCGAGGTGACTCCGCGAGCGGGGGCGCTGCGCAAGGCGAGAGCAAGGGTGGGGCACGCTGCCACGGCTCGGCGCGCGTGACCCTGGATACGTGGGGAAACGGGCGATGGGTCCACTATGGGATAGCCCCAGTCGTCCAGTCGTACCGCCTCAGGCAGAAGCTCGGCGCAGAGCCCGTGCCCGGCGCATGTGATGGGGTTCACGTGCAGGTAGAGGCTCTTCATCGGACTTGCTGCGTGGTTGCCGGGAGCGGAAGCCATCCTTCGAAGGAACCTAAGCAGCGTCCGCTTCGGTGTGCCTCCACCTCGGTGGCGAACACCTGCAGGCAACTGCGGACCAACTTGATGACGCCATCGGGATGCCGGCAGGCGCCCCGGCCTTCGATCTCGGCGCACCAGCGCAACAGGCGGCCCAGGTCCGCTCGACGGGCCGAGGCCGGCGACGCCAGCTGGGCGAGGCAGGCTGCCACCGATGAAAGTCCATGGACACAGGGGCCGCACTGTCCGGAACTCTCGGCGGAAAGCCAGTCGACAACTTCGGCCGTCTCCTTGACGCCGCAAGCCGATTTCGGCAGGGCGAGAATCACTCCGGCTCCGGGCGAGGCGCCGCATGATGCCAGGCTCGCCCGAGACAGCGACATCTCGCGGGCGTCCTGTCTTCTGACCCAACTTCCGAAATATCCCCCGACCAAGATGACTTCGGTTTCGACAGACCACCCGCTCGCCTCCAGGACATCCTCGAGGTGGGTCCCGATGGGCGTCTCATATACCCCCGCACTGGTCACGCAGCCGCTGACCGTCACCAGCATCGTGCCAGGCTCCTCCTCGGTCCCGACGCGACGGAACCAACCCGGCCCAAAGCGTGCGATCAGCGCGAGATGAGCCAGCGACTCAGCATTCTGCACCAGGGTGGGACGGCCGGTGAGGCCTTTATGGGCAGGTAGGGGAGGCACCACCGTGGGGCTGGGAGCGCCCCCGGCGATCCAGTTCAAGAGAGCCGTTTCATCTCCCCCAACGAAGGTCGGAGCGGCCAGAACCACCTCGATGGGCACCGGCAGCAGCCGCGCCTCCCGCCTCTCCAGCAAGGCCTGTCGCAGGGCGAACACCGCGTGCTCGGATCGCTGGCTCACGCAGATGTAGGCCTGTCTAACTCCGACCGCCCTGGCGGCGACCTCGATGCCGTCGATGACCAGGTGCGGGCGCACCGAGAGAAGGAAGCGGTCCTTGGCACTGGCGGGCTCACTCTCGGATGCGTTCGCGACCACGACTGCCCGATTCCCGACTCCTGCACCGGCAGCCACGACCGCCAACTTCTCGCCTACTGGGAAACCCCCGCCCCCACGACCTCGCAGACCGGATGCGCGGATCCTCTGAATGAGTTCCCGGGGAGCTGTCGTCCCGACCGCACCAAGTGGGTCGCCCAGCCGATCCAGGTGCGACGCTAGCGACTCGGTGATGTCTCCTCCAGGACCGGCCAGCAGCCGGGGAGACCCGAGAACCCCACCCCTGACTGCCAGGTCCGTATCGGTGGCGGCAGTGGCCAGGTTCACTCGGACTCGTTCGACGCGCTTGATCCGGTAGCGGGTGTGGGAGTCTTCACGCCGCCGACCACCACGGTCCCGGAAACTGGACCCTGATTAGCTTCTTGGAGGTTGAGCTGAAGACCCACCGACTGGCCATCGCCTTCGTCGAGACTGAAGGTCATCGCATCTCCCGACAGAGCCGCCAGCTGCCCCCTGTAGGTGCGTCCAGTCGAGGCGCTCCGAAAGGTCGCAGTGCCCGACGCCACATTGAATCCTCCACTGGGCAACGGATCTCCCGTTATCGTCACGGTGAGCGTTCCCCCCGGTGCCCCACGAACAGTCCCGGAGATCGCGATCGAGGTCGCTGCGCCCGTTTGCTGAGGAACCAGCGTGCCGCTGAAGGTCCCTGCGAAATGAGCCAGCTGCCCACTCTGGCTTGGTGCGGCGCTCGATGCACCGCTACCCCCACTCTTCGCCAGCAGGGATAGCGGAGTGCCGGCGGACCGGGCCCAACCCGCCTGCAGTGGGCCGACCGCAGCGAAGACTGTGAGCGCAAGCACAGCACCGCCAGCCACGCCCACCGTCGACCATTTCAACAGGCGCGTAACCGCAGAGAGACGCCAGACTCGATAGAGGGTCACCCCCACCACGACGGCTAGGCACAGCAGATCGAGAAGAAAGGCCCACCCCAGGCGAGTGTCGGTGCCAGTTCCGAGGGAGTGAAGAAAGGCGAACGGCCAGGCGAGGTAGGTGAACCAGTGGACCAGCCTCCACATTTGGAGACTCAAGTGGGAACGGAGCAGACTGGTTGTAACAACTGCAATCAAGAGGTCGACGCTCAGCGTTCCCAGCCCGAGCCAGACGGGACGGTAGGAGGATAGGAAGGGCAGTAAAACTGCGAGCCAGCCGACGGGAGCAAACGGGTCAAGCTCGGCCGTGATGATGTGGACCACCAACAGTGCCGCGCCTAGGAGCGCCAGGTTCCGATGGAGATCGCCCATGACGAAGCGGGGCCACCCCGACGGTGTCCAGCCGCTCTTGTGAAGAATCCCCATGGCAACGCTCGCCGTGAGTATCACCAGCAGAATCAGTCCGCTGCCGCGGGTGAGATACCAGAGCGCTGAAGGACCGGTTGCTGCTACGGCAAGGCTCACGGGGCCGCTCCCGCGACTGGTGCACGCATCCAACTCGTGATCTGGGACAGGTCGTCTCCGTCGCTGGGCCAACCGCCAAAGTGCAAGACTTGCGCGTCTCTGGAAACGAGACGCGCGGGTAGTCCAAACGGCGCCAGGAAGCCCACCGCTCCGTCGCCCGCCACGATCGCACTGGTGGCCGTCGCATTGGCTTCTGAACACAATTCGGCGGCCACACTCACTGTCCGCCAAGGTCCCTGCGCTGGAGCTCCCGTCTGCGGATCGATGATGTGATGTAGCTCAACTCCGGCCCGCCGCCACCTGCGCCTCGTCACCGAAGAGGTAGCCAGCGCCCGTGCCCGCAGGCGTACCGTCTGCCCGGGAGAGCGTGCACTCGCGTCGTGGTCGTCGGCTATGCGCACTACCCAACCCCCGGGAGGCTCCGGTCCGCTGGTGGCCAGATCGCCCCCGAGACTCACCAGCACCGATGCTCCGGTCTGAGCAGCCACGGAGGCCATCTGGTCGGCGCCCCAGGCCTTGGCCGTCGCCCCGAGGTCAAGCACCAGCCCCGGAGGTCGGCGTACGGTCTGGCCACTGATCGTGACCGACTTCCAGCTCAACCCACACGGCGCCTGTCGAACCAGACCAGGACCGTCCTTTGCCATACCGGAAAAGTCGCCCTCGTAACCGTTGGCGATGACTGCAGCGCCGACACAAGGATCGAGGAGCCCGGAGGACCGCTCGGCCCAGTGGAGCGCCAGCCTCAGCAGCTGCGCCAGCAGGGGTCCCACCATGACCTCGGCTGCCAGTGATCGGTTGAGCTGGTCTAACTCAGAGTCGCGTCTGAATCGGCTGGCAGTCATGTCTAGCGCTAGGATCTCCGCGTCCACGAGGGGAAGGACATCCGGGAGCACCCCCGAGGGATGGGCTACGACCTGGGCGGTGGAACCGAAGGCGGCCCGCTTGGCGGAGGCCATTTGGTCGGGGGCGGGCATTGGAAGCCACGGTGAGTCACTCGTCATGAGCCTCCCGAGGTAACGGCCGGAACGGAAGGAGCACTAGTTGATCCACCGGGTATTGGGGCCAAGGGCGCGGACGTTGACGGGGCAGAGCCACTGACGCGACTTACACTCGGGGCTGACCTGCCGGGCAGGGAGTGAGCCACTACGGCGGCGCTCGCTCCAACTGCGACTATCGCAGCAACTCCGCCCAACTTGGTCAGACGGCTAACCAAGGCTGTTCCGGCAGCCCGGCGTGCGACGGCGTCTCGGCCAGTGTTTGTCATGTTAGCCAGGGTCTAATATCAACCTGGGAGTCGGATGAGGACTCCCTTACAGGTGACTGTGGCTTGGTGGGCTAGAAGCCACGTCTTCGAACTCCAAGCCAGTTGAGCCACGTTCCTGTAGCGAGTCCCGGCTTCGCACAAAGTGGCGGCACAGGAAGTCGCCGTGTTCGGGCCAGAAGGGATGTCAGTCTTTCTCGCCAGTTACCGCCGGGGATCGCTAGTTCCAGCGGTATACCACCTAGCTGCCAGATCAGGCTAGATGCCAGATCAGGCGGACACCCGGGGTTGACCCCTACGTTGGCTCGTACCCAGCGGTCGTCCGCCCGCTTTCTAGCACCGTAGTCAACTGGTCCCCCAGGAGCCGCCAGCGCCGTCAGCCAGAATTGAACGTGGGAGTCTGGATGACATGACCCGCTGCCCACGCGGGGCCATGTGGATGTGCTCGACGCGGCAAGCCGTGCCCCGCAGCGGGTTCCACTTACCCTGTTCCTCACAGTGAGGATACCGATCGTGATCTACGACCATGTCAGCGTGCGCATCGCCAAGAGATCTGAGCCAGCACCTGGGAACCGAGGCCGCGTCCTAGCTGGCGAGCGCCGGGCAGCGCCTATTCACTCCGCCGACGACTCCGCTCACCTACCGCGCCCCGAAATTGACACCACCCCCGCCCCGGTCACCCGTGCCAGTGATAAGACGGACCACCGCGCCCCATACGGCCACAGGGCGAGCTGGTGGCTAAACAGGGCGGCCGGGGAGGTAGCGATCGCGTCTACGTCGGTGCCGGGCGGCGGGGCACCGGCGGCGCAATGCGTGGAGTCACCTTGGTCCGCTGCAAGGCGGGTGCGCCAGATCCAGCGATCATGGTCGCAGTCAGAAGTGCGAGCGCTCCGACAGTCCAAAGCCTCGCACGGCAATCCACCCAAAGATCCTAGCCCCGAAGCGGAGCACTCGAGGTCGCCCTCAGAGACCTCTGAGCCTAACGAACCGCCGGAGGCTGGCCCGGAAGGCTCCGGGAGCCGCACTGGTCCAGCGTCCAACCTCGCGGCTCAAGCGCCAGGGCCCGTTACAGTGCCACAGACGGGCGCCTCGCCGAAAGCTTCGCGGTCTGCCGTTATCATCTGCCCGGGGAGCCCAGGAGGATCTGCCAGGTGCGAATCGCAGGTGACACGGTCGGTCGGCGCGGCGGGCTCGCAGTGTCGGTGGCCGCGGTAGCCGCCGCCCTGCTGGCCGTTCACGGCTATAGCAATCCCGGGTCCCTGGTTGTCGGCGGATCGGGCGGGATCTCGACGGGGCACGGCAGTCCGAGTGCGAATACTTCAGGGGGGACCCCCAAGGCGAGTCCGAGCGCTGCGGCCTCGCCATCGGCGACTCCGAGAGCGTCCGGGACTCCCGGGCCGCTGCTGTCATCGACGCCGTACGCCTCGTACACCTACCAGCTCTACCCTGGGAGTCCCAGCCCTAGCACTCGCCAGGCGTTGGCAGGATTCACCTACACTACCCGGCTTTCCGGGAGCTCCGTGGAGTTCACCCTATATGCCTCCGGGAGTACTCAGTCAGTGCGCAGCAATACCTATCCCGCGACGGACCGCGTCTACTTTATCGAGGCCAACCTGGGCGACGACTCGGGCGATACCGAGTACAGCTTCGGCGACGACGGCGTGGTGGTGACCGATGCCTCCGGCCATGTGGTGCAGTGAACATGGCGCGAAGAAACCGAGCGCACAGACTCGCCGCCCGAGGCGGGACCGCCGTAGTCACTGCTCGCCCAGAGATGGATGCCCGTGCCGCTGGTGCTAACCCCGTTGAAACGGTCCGTACTTGGGCACCAACCGCTGCGCGCGTCTCCCTCGGGCTGGTCCTGCTCTGGTTCGGAATGCACGAGTTGTTCCAACCTAGTCAGTGGACCGGCTATGTACCAATCATCTCCCAGACGTCGCACCTCGCACTGGCCATGGTGCTGCTGCACGGCTGGCTTCTCTCCGTCTTGGGGGTAGCGCTGGTGCTCGGTGTCGCCGCTCGACTGGCGGCTGGGGTCAGCGCCCTGCTGCTCCTCGAGATAGTCCTATCACTCTCCTTCACCGGAGGCGTCTCCGACATCGTAGCCCGGGACCTGGGTGTGTTCGGATTGGCAGTAGCAGTTTTCGCCAGCGACCGCGAGATGTGGGTTCTGCGAGGTTAGCCGCGTCCGAGCCAGGCCAGTTCGTGGGGCGCATAGGGCTCAACCGCGACACGGAAAGTAGGCGGGCGCGCCCGCTGGCTTCTTCCATCCCTCTGGCGAGGGACCGCGAAGGTCGGCTGGGCCTCGCCGATGCGATCCAGCCATTGGGCGTCGACGACCAGGGTAATCCTGCTCTGGCCGTATCGAGCTCTCCAGCTAGCCACGTAGCGACGGACCCAAGCGGTCGTGTAGAGCCGCGAAGTTCGCTGGGCGCCGTCGACCATTTGCTGGCCCCAGGTGTCGACCAGCGGCCATGACCACCAGGACGGCCACTGGCCGGGCGGCGCGGCTTGCGGAGCGTATCCAAGCAGCTTCAGCGCCCTGCGGTACGCCGAGAGCCCACTCCAAGGTCCCTGGGCGAAGGTGAAGATGTATGGGCATGGCCTCTGGCCAGTTCGCCCAACGACGGGCTTACCCTCAGCCGTTATCGTGTGCGGGATGTCAGAATGGCCTTCATCTGAGCGTCCAGCGCACGGAGGTCCCCTGCTCGGCTTCGCGGAGGAAGTCTTCGACGGGATTCCCCCAGAAGTCCGGCGCTGGCTCGAAGTCGTCAAGGTTGACCTTGACGTGCGCCGCGAGCCGCCATCTTGGACTCGCTGGATGCTGGCCTTGGTCGTCGCAGACGTGGGTTCGCTGATCTCGAATGCGATCCTCGTCGCTATCGGGACGACGATCTTCCCCTCCACGCTAGGATTCGTGCACTTCCAGCCGACCGACTACGGGAAGCTGACGCTCATCGGCGTGACCATCGCCTGCGTCGGTTGGCCAGTCGTCGCCCGTATCTCGTCTCAGCCACGCTGGTTGTTCCTCCGACTGGCCGTCCTTGTGACGCTCGTTCTTTGGTTGCCGGATCTGTGGATTCTGGTCCGCGGTGAACCGATCCGCGGAGTAGGCGTTCTGATGGTGATGCACCTCTCGATCGCCTTCATCACTTACAACACGCTCGTGCACCTGGCCCCGCTCGGCCTCTCAAACAACCTGGCACGATTCGCATCAGGCAGGGGGCAGGCTGCTCCCGCATGCGCCGGGAAAACCGAAGCGTCCAGCGGCCCAGAATCAGGATCAAACAGCCTCAAGCCGAGGTAGCTCAGTTGGTAGAGCACGGGTCTGAGAAACCCCTGCGCTTTGGCGAATCTGAGTTCGCTTCAGACCATAGCTCGCCCGCGGGAACAATGTGGAACCTATCTCGCAATGGAGGGGCGGCGTTAGGAGGCCGTGTTCATTCGCCCTGCAAGTCTCTTCGTGTGAACGCGACCACCCCGAGAAGAGCAGCCAGGATGCCGACGGAGACCATGACTCCATTTGCTTCCCAGTTGGGACGCACCGCGGGAGCGGACGCCATATCGTGAAACACTGAAGTGTCGAGTACCCAGTGGCTAGTGACACGTATACCGCCGATGAGTACGACGAAGAGAGACCACCCCAGCAAGCTGTAGACAAGGATCGAAGCGCCGCGGGGCCATATCCCGAGCGCCAGTACTCCGATGCCCAGGATCGTGATCGCCGGTGGGACGATATTCAGGCCAGCTGCCAGCAATGTCATGAGACTCACGTCAGAATGCTGACTTGCCGCGCCCAACCAGGCGAAAATGCCCGCCGTCAGGCCGTCCACCAATATGACGAGGACCGCCACACGGATCCGTCCCCAGAGCCACGATGAACGAGAGAACGGGCGGACCAAGAGGTTATCAAGTCGACCTCCGGACTCCTCTGAACGCGCCGCGGTTATCTGGTTAGCGGCGACGAACGCGATCAATGCGGCCAGAAAGAGGAAGCAGATACCGAGTACCGTATCGACGCCCGCCCCGGGTGCCCCGAGCTTGGAACGCAGACCTTCAACTGTGGACTGCGAGATCGTTGCCCCTGTGGCTTTAGCAATGAACCCGTAGAGGAAGCTCGAGAGCGCGATCGCCACCCACCACCCAAGAACGGTGGGTCGCATCATGCGGATCGCAAGTCCGATAGGGCCGGATAGCAATCGAAGGTGCGGTTGGGTGGCTGACCGATCCGGCACTATGCTCGCCCCGATGTCGCGCGTACCTGCGAGGTGGACTGCACCGGCTGCCATTAGCGCGGTGAACGCGAAGATCGGCAAGAAAGCGAGCGGCTGTGGCGCAGTCAGGGGCTTGAGCTCCTCTACCCAACCAAGCGGTGAAGCCCAAATCAGCCAGTGCAGGCCCACGCCCGCGTCAGCGATCATCCGGACGGCATAGCTCACTCCGAGGAACGCCGCGGCATAGGAGACGGCCTGGCGACGCGTCGCCCCGAGCTGGCTGGTGGATAGCGCCGACAGCCAGGAAAATCACCGCAGTGGCCACCATGGCTCCGGAGAAATAGAGTGCCGGACCGGCCGCGAGTTGCACTTTCGCGTCCAGACCAGTCACGACGGTGATGAGGCCGGTTAATACCCAAAGAGTGAATACCCCAGCGGCGAGGCCGCTGAGCGCTTGGGCGGTAGCACGCCGCCGGGTCGTCTGACCGGCGAGTAGGAGGTCCCAGCGACCGTTCGCCTCCTCGCCACGCAGGAGCCTGGTGCTGGTCAAAGGCCCCACACTGCGCCGAGGATCATGAGCGCCATGGAAATCTTGAAGGCGGTGAACCCGGCGACCGTCTGGAGTTGCGGGGCGGCCCCAAAGAGGGCGCTCGTCGCGTGGTTGGAGCCGTAGGCGGCTGCCAAGGCATCTCTTTGGACCAGAGTATGGTAGATGCCGGAATAGCTGATAGCCGAAGAGGCGATGGCGATGCCGAAGATGTAGCCCCAGATGACTCCGGAACGGACGGCTCCACGTGCTGTCAGACGAGCTACGACGGTACCGGGCCATCGACCCACCTGGGCGCGGTCCTCTACCACAATTTCAGCTTGCATCGCTAATCATGTCAGGCTTCTTGCCGTCCGCTCCGTCTTGCGCCAGAAACGGCTCCTCTAACGACGGTTCGCGGCTCAGCAACTCGGTGACGCCGGCCGCGACCAGGGCCTTCAGCAGCGGTTCTACCGACCCGCGTACCCGGCAGTGAAGAACCCGTCCGTCCACCTGCACTGAACTGACCCCCGGTACTCCAGACAGATCGGGCGCCGAGCCCTCCGAGAAAGTGGCTTCCACGGTGAGCGCACTCGAGTTGGGTTGCCCTGAAGCGCCAGGATGCCGACCCTGCTGGCCCCGTCGACTCGACTCAGCAGTTGAGCCGCCTGGGCCACGTCGACCCCCGCCGACAAGAAACGAAAGGCTCGCGACTCAGGTGAGAGTCTCTCAAGGAAGGCCCGAATGGATTCGCCGTCGTTGGGCCGCTGCTCGCGAAAGCGAAGAATGGAGCCATCCTGCAGTACCACATCGGTGTCCGAGATCAGTCCGTGAGTCACAAAACTAACTGTGGCCGGACGCGACCCGGCAGCACATGGGTGATTTCACTCGGAACCCACGAGGTGCTCCTGTCCACTTCACGACCTTCACGGCCCGGCCGATAGTGGTATTCACCTGCGCGTGACTAGAGGGAACCCCCTCGTACGCCGTTCTGGTTCCAGGACATCTGGCTGTCCCACCATGGCTACAGCTTCGTCGACACCCCACTGTGGGCAGGCAGGTACACGATCCCGTGGATGCTCGGCTTCGTGGTGGCCGGTCCAGTGTCCGGCATGCTGTCGGACCGCTACGGGCCCGGCCCTTCGCTACCGGATGCATGCCACTGTCGGCGGGCATGTATACGGCGATGATGGTCTTCCCGGCGGACTTTGCCTACTGGCCTTTCGCCGCGGTCATGTTCGTTTCAGGGATCTCATTGGGGCTGTTCGCCTCGCCCAACACCGCTTCGATCATGAACTTGTTCCCCGCCTGCCACCGGGGGCGGCCCTGGGGATGCGGGTGACCATTTCTAGCGCCGGCATCCGCTGTCCATGGGACTGTTCTTCACGCTGTTGGTGGCGGGGCTCAACGCCAAGGTTCCCACAGCCAAGGTCACAGCGCTCGCCTACGTGCCGCCTCTCGGCTACATCTTCGCCGCGTTCTTGGGCTACAACGCGCTGAAGAGCCTGCTCGGGCCTGCCCTGCTCTCCCATGTCCCCCCGGCATAGGCTGCCGACCTGACTGGCCGGTCCTTCCTCCCTCCCCCACCTCATCAGACCATCCTTAGTCCGCGGCCGGTCCCTCATCCTTGCCTTTGCCATCATCATGAGCGTAACTGTCCCGGAGGATCGTATCGAGCTCGGCAAGAGGGGACGGATACTTGCTACTTCCTTCGCGTGTTGGGACACGGAATGCGAACAGACCGTACTGCCACAGGCGGCCATAGTCGCTGGGATTACGACAGCGACTGTGGATGCTCCCAACCAGAGCGTAAGTCGGGACTGCTACATGTCATTTCTCCTCCCTGCCGCCATTCTGTGTTGCCGTAATAAATAAAGCTGCTAGCATTCTTCCATTCTTCGAGTACGCTCATCTTCCTGGTTGCCCTATCCCGCGATTGGGCAACACTTATCTTGGGGCGTGGGAGTCCTCTACGCGGAGGTGCGATTTGCGAAAACGGTCTCTAGCGTTGCCGCATAGATGTCTGTAAGGGAACTCAACTCTGCGAGTTCGATGAATTCGTCGGCGGCTCCCATGTTGTGGGGAGTTAATCCGTAGACCGCTGTTGGTAGCCCAGCC
>Ga0307373_10007807_pt1 | contig 16532 bp, 12 predicted proteins | sample OX2MG_FD_202534 | JGI IMG/M metagenome (GOLD analysis project Ga0307373, IMG submission 202534) | Soil microbial communities from Risofladan, Vaasa, Finland - OX-2 | ecosystem: Environmental > Terrestrial > Soil > Coastal area > Acid sulfate soil | place: Finland: Risofladan, Vaasa | collected... | reverse complement strand
TACCTCTACGCGCACGGAGGCACCCAGCGGCGCGAGACGGTGATCCTTGCCGGCGCCTGTTGGGTCGTGAGCATCGCCTTCATCCGAGGCATCTTCACGGGCTGACCTCCCATTCGCGCGTCTGGCCGTCAGTGCGGTGCGTTTCGGGCTGCTTGTTGACATTCCGCATGACTGGCCTTGGGCACCGCGACGGCCACCAGAGAAAAGTCGTCTCCCAGCACCGCCCCAGTCTCGCTGAACCATTTGGGATGGTCTGCTATGTATGCGTCGTAATCCGGCACCGAGTGATCAAAGGCGCTCGTGGGTCCGAGCAACATGAGGCGCGTCCGGTTGTCTGACAGCCAGCATTGAAGAAGCGGGCCGACGACGTCCTTGTGGTGGGCGTAGTCGTAGCCGGCCGGCAGATAGTAGAACGGGTCATAGAACTGGCTGGTGATCTTGGAACCGGGAACCCCACCGTATCTGACCATGGTGTAGACAAGGGTGGGTTCGTCGCCAGGGACGCTGAGGCCACCGCCTGTGTATTCGGGGAGCCTGTAGACGGCGCCGATCGCCGACCCCAGACGCACCTGGTCGCGATAGCCGGCCTCGGTCGCGGCGTAAGCACTCTGGATGGGACTCCAGTAGACCTGGATGGAAAGCAACGCGACGACGGCGACGACCCAGGGCGCCAGGCGCAAGCGCGGACGGCGGCTCGGAAGAATCTTGAGCAGAATCACCGCACCCAGGATCCCCGCGAAGTCAAGTGGAAACTCGAAGCGCCGTTCCATCCATTCGGATGAGTGCACCAAGTAGCTCGTGAAGCCAAGAGTGCCCGCCTGGAACAGCCAGTAGCCAAAGCCGTACGTGAGCAGGAGATAGCCGCGCGGGCGCTTCAGGAGCGACCATGCCAGCCCGGCGCCACTGACAAGAACTATCACGGCCAGTGGGATACGAAGGAGTTGCTGCTCCGGGGTCGGCGTCAACCCGACGTCGGTGGAACCGAGGGCCACGACCTTGAAGTTCCAATACAGGGGATAGATCGGATTGCCCGTCTGGTCGAGAAGGAACTTCAAGTAGATCCCCATCACCAGGGTCCACCCTGCCAGCAGCGGAAGTCGTTGCGCCGCCGAGCGCCGCCCGAGCACCCAGGCCACTACGAGACCAGCGCTGAACAACCATGCTTCGACCCGTGCCAGGGCCGAACATCCCCACGCGAGCCCGGCCCAGAATCCGCGCCTCGGCGTCAACCAGATCCCGAGCAGAAGAAGCGCGATCGCGATCGGCTCGACCATACCCGCGTCGTCGTTGAACACGCTGGCGGGCGAGAGGATCGCAAATGCGCTCGCGGCAACCGCCACACGCATCCCCCAGTACCGCTGGCAGAGCAGGAAAATCAGGACGACGACCAGGGTGCCGAAGGCGAGGCTGAGGAGCCGCGCCAGCACGATGTCAACCGAACCGGTCGCGAAGAAGAGCAGGTTCATGAGAATCGGGTGCAGGGGTCCCCAGAAGTACTCGACCCCGCGCATGTCCCACAGCCGCGGCCCGTGCGAGAGGCCGATTTCCTTGGTCAGGTAGGCGATCTGCCAGTGGTGATATGCGTCCGTGAACCCATGCCCGGCGTTTTCCGGGTCGCTGATGAAAAAGAGGTAGTACAGCCGAGGAACCGCTGCAAGAACCGCGACCGCAGTCGTCCAGGTCCACGGTGGAGGGGTGGGCTCCACCTCAGCGGGAGCCGTCGCCACTCGCCCGGCGACTTCGTCCCGGTCAAGCTCGTCTTCGTCGGCGAGGACTCGGGGACGTAACTTCAAGCGCTTGCGGCTTGGGCCGAGACCTGCTCGTGGGCGCGCGCTACCTGCAACACCGCTCGCTCCAGCACGTCGATGTGTCTCTCCCAGTCGAATCTCCTCGCCCATGCAAACGCGCGCTCGCCGGTGGCCTGGTTCTCGGTCGGGTCGTCGAACAGCTCAATGATCCCCGCCGCGAAATCACCGACCTCCAGGGGCTCGGCCAGATACCCCGTTCCGGGGCCGACCGTGACGGTTGGGCCCGCCTGGTTCCACGCCACCACCGGGACGCCCCGCGCCATGGACTCGATCACGCCCATGCCGAAGTCCTCCTCGGGCGCGGGGTACACGTAGACCGCAGCGCCTTCATAAAGAGTCTGCAGCTCTTCTTCGCTGACGGCGCCCAGGAAGAAGACCTGGTCGGCCAGCCCGAGCTGTGAGGCGAGCGCCTTCACCGACTCCGTGTACGAGGTCGTCGACCCCGCGATGACCAGCTGCGCGCGGGGGTGGCGCTTGCGCACCTCGACCATCGCCCGGATGGCCAGGTCGAAGCGCTTCTGCGGGTAGTGGCGGTTGGTCAGCAGGACGTAGGGCCGGCGGACCGGGTATCCGTTGACCGTCAGGCCGCCGCTGAACCGCGCATCGACGGCCAGGGGAAAGCCCGAGGATGGGACATGGCAGCCGGCCGGACAGTCGACCGCGTCCCGCTGGTAGGTCTTTCGGATGATGTCGCCGATGTAGTCGCCGTCGACGAGCAGCTCGTCGGCCTCCTGAACCGAACGCCTGTCGGCCCAGGAGACAAACCGGGTGGCGCGCAGCACTATCGCCGCGAGCAGCCGGTAGTCGGTGTTGGTCACCCAGCCGGTCTGGCGGTCGATGTTGCGGGGGTACACGAGCCGGTTCGGCTGGTTCAGATACACGACGTAAGGGACGTCCATCAGCCGGGCCGCCCACCACGCGATCCACGCGCTCGGCTGGTTGCACCCCACGATCGCGTCGACCCCGCGGAAGCGCCAGGCGTACAGCGGCATGAGGAGCGACGTCGCGGCCATCTGCACGGCTTCACGGAACGGGAACCAGCGGGGCAGCTGAGGCAGAAAGGTCCGCACGCCGACCTGTCCGATCAGGTCCGGGTAGCAGCGCGCAGCGTCGACCGTCGGCGCGTAGCACTCGACCTGGTAGCCGCGCCTCCGCAGCCCGAGCACCTCTTCGATGACCAGACGCTCGCCTCCGCCTGCATAGGTGAAGCCGCAGTGGAAGACCGCGATCCGCCGCGTGCCTCCCGCCTTCGCACGTCGCCGGCCGCCGACCAGGAAGAAGCTGAGCAGGCCGAGCACCAGCGCGTTGCCGGCGGTGATGGCGTGGTAGAGAACGATGGCGCCAGCGGCCACGGCGGGCGCGAGCCCCAAGCCGCCTCCGAGGACGAGAGATCCCGCGACCTCCAGGTTGCCAAGGTAGCCGGGGCCGGCCGGCACCGCGAAGCTCAGAAGGATCGCGGGATAAGCCGCCATCGCCTTGAGTGGCGCAACAGGCACCCCCACGGCGGCGAACAGCAGGGTGAAGTTGAAGGCGTCGATCACCAGGGCGAGGACCGTTAGGCCCGCCAGGCGCCAGGCCAGCGCGGGCGTCCACAAACCCCGCGCTCCAGCGCGAAATGCGAACGCCTGGCCGGCGAGCCCCGACGACAGGCGCGCCGGAAGGAGGCGGCGCGCGAGGCTGGAGCGGGCGATGCGCGGACCGAGCAAGGCTGTACCTAGCACCGCGCCCAGCAGGGCGACGGCGAGGGCGGCGGCGCCAAGCAGTCCACGCGGCGCGTTGATCGCGCCTGAGGCGGCCACGATCTCGAGGCCCGCCAGCACCACCGCGACCGCCGCGAGGTCGCACGCCTTGTCGATGACGATGGTCGCCAGGGCCGAACCGGCAGGGACTCGGTGCCGCCGCCACAACCACCACGTGCGGGCCGCCTCGCCAGACCGGATCGGCAGCACGTAGTTGAGCAACCCGCCGGCGGCGTTCATGGCGAACGCCCTCACCATTCCGACCGGGGCCAGCGGGCGAAGCAGCATCAACCAACGCCGCGCCCTGATCGTCGTCGCAACCAGGGCCAGCACCACCATCAATACGACCGGCCACCAGCTGTGGACCCGCGCGTGGCTCAGCACCTCGGGCAGGGACACCGTGCGCAGCCACAACCACAGGAGCACCAGGCCGAACGCGGTCTGAAGGCCGAGTCTCACCCAGCGGTTCATGCGCTCGCCTCGAGCTCGGCGGGCGCCTGCGGCTCCAGGATCCAGCGCTGGACGAACAGCCAGAACGCGAAGAGAAACAAGATCACCAGCAGTGTGCCGCCGTAGTCGTGAAAAAGGATCGCCGGAGTGACGCCGATCACAGCCGCGATCGCGGCCACCGCGGCGACGCGAACGAGGTTGAGGAGCATGGTCGACGCGACCCCGATGATGACGACCTGGACCCGGGCCTCGAGGGAGTGCCCACTCCGCAGGCCGGAGATGAGGCTGATCGCGAAAAGGACCAGGCTCTGCCAGCCGATGCAGTTCCAGGAGATGAACAGGGTGTGCATCATCCCGGAGCCGTCCCAGACCACGAGGTGGCTGCCCGATGCGGCGGCGTGAATGCCGGCGAGGCCCACCAGGGCCACGACCATCCGGGCCTCGACCGGCACGATCGCCTGCAGCGGGTTGTTCGCGCCGAGACCGAGGGCCCAGGTGGCGAGGAGGTCGTTGAAAGTGGTCACGAGTGGCAGCAGCATCAACATTGCGCACGCGAGCGCGATCAGCGTCATGTTGATGCGCTCGCCGTCACGAGTCCTCACGACCGTTTCCTCAGGAAGGCCGCGATCCGGCGGCGTGAGGTGATGAGGGGGATCAGGGCAGCGAGGCCCACGAATCCGATCAGCGACTCGGGAACGATGATGCTCGCCGGGGCCGCAAGGTTCGTATCGCCGACCCCGCCTGTTCCGTCATAGACCATTGCCGTCTTGCCACCGGTGACGTGGGTCAGAGTGACCTGTAGACACAACGACCAACCTGACTGGATCGCCACCGATCCGGTCGCACTCATGGTGAAGGGACTCGTCTTGTTGGCGCCAGCTGACCCGTACGTGGTCGACCACGTGATCGGCGTCGTGATGGCCCCGCAACTCGAGCTGGCCGACGCGCCAACGACGACCGTCACGGTGTCATTCGTGTTGCCCGAGCCGCCGCTCCAGTTCATCGTGAAGATCCAGGTGCCGGTGATCGTCTGAGGCTGCAGGCCGGTGTAGGCCCAGGTGGTCGTGATGCCGCCGGCCGGTGACTGGATCTCGCACGGGGTGGCGCGAGTCCCCATGGTCTGGTCCATCGTGGAAGCGATGCAGCCGGGCGCGGTCCCGGTGCCGTGAGGGTAGAAGGAGTTGCCGGCGGCGCTCACCTCCGGAGCGCGGCTCGCCATCAGGGCCAGGCTCCCGAACGCACCAATCAGGAGGCCGACGAGCAGCCAACCGAGCCAGCGTGACGGCAGCGGTACGCCTACCGCGCGTGCGGGTTGATTGGCTGGGCGCGGAGGCGGCGCGTGGCGGCGGGCCTGGCCGCGGCGCTGGATCCACCTCCGGAGGAGCTGCAGGCGGCGCAGGTGATGGACCTGGTCCGTGACATGCCCGGTTTTGGGCGTCCGGAACCAAGGCCCTTCGTCCTTGCTGATCAAGCCTTTGAATGCCGCCCAGCCTTGGAACGGCACCAGGGCGAACGACAGCACGAGCGCCCCGAGAACTCCCTGCATGTCGCGCAGCGGGGCCTCTTCCAGGATCAGCCCGCCGAGGTTCATCAGCGGCAGGGCGAAGATGTTGGAGAACAGAAGCGACCAACCGAGGAGCGCCGTCCAACCGGGAACGTGGGCATGGAAGACGACCTCGGAGACCAGCCAGCTCACGGAGCCGATGACGAACAGCCCGGCCTGGAGGTAGTAGGTGGTATCGAACAGGAACTCAACCTTCTCCAGGGGTGACACGAAGGCAGATCCCATGATCGGCAAGAACCACCTGCGGACGTTGTGCGTGTGCCCCTCGGCCCAGCGCATCCGCTGCCGGGCGAGACGCGCGAACGTGCTGACGCATTCGGCCGGCGTCTCCGCCCAGGGCGTGTAGACGACCTTGTAGCCGCGCGCGTAGAGCTTGAGGGTGAGCTCCCAGTCCTCGGTGATGCTCGTGCCCCATCCAACCTCGCGCAGGACGTCGGCGCGGATCATGTAAGCAGTGCCGGCGATCATCTTCAGGGCGCCCACAGCGTCCTGGAAGGGCCGCTCGACCATGTAGCTGCCGGCGTACTCGGCGCGGACGGCCTCGGTCAGCCAGCTCTCGGACTTGTTCAAGACGTGCCACTGATAGCTCTGGACCGCCGCCACCTCGGCGCGCTTCTTGATCTGTCCCGGCTCCGACGGCGGCTCGACACGCCCGAACGCGGCCTCCATGCGGCGGCTCGATGTCCCGTCGCTGACGCGATAGAACAGCGGCAGAAGCCTATCGATGGAGTCGGGGAACGGCACCGAGTCTGCGTCGAACACGACCACGTACTCGGTCCGCGGATCGGTGACTTTCAGCGCCTCCCGCAGCGCGCCGCCCTTGTATCCCTCGCGGCTGGTGCGGTGGAGGATCTTGAACCGATGGTTGGCCTGCCACCGCTGCAGGATCTGCACCGACTCGTCGGTCGAGTCGTCCACGACGACCACCTCGTACGCGGGATAGTCCAGCTGGTCGAGCGCGGTCAGCAAGCGCTCGATGACGCGCTTCTCGTTGTAGGCCGCCACGTGGACCGACACGAACGGGTGATATCCGAGGTCGATGTGGTACCCATTGCCGTCGCCGTTGCCGTTGATTCGGGTCAGACCGGTGCCGTTGGTAGGGCCGGGCTGCGAGCCGCCGTTGTGATTGCCGTTGCGGGGCTGGGTGACCAGCGTGGTCAGCAGCACCATCACCGTGCTCAGGTAGTACTTGATGGCGTACGCGAAAAAGATCGCCCCGAGAAACAACCCGGTGAACGCCAGGCCGTAGGCGATCCAATCCGCGCCGCTGCGAATCTTGGATTGGGCGACCATGTCCGCAAATCCGCGGATGATCGCCACGATCGGGATCGCGCCGACGACGAACGCTGCGACCAGGATGGTGTTGAGGACGGCGCTCCAGAGGAGCGTCCCGCCTCCGCGTGCCGGCCTGCCGTCGGCGCCGGGGCCCCCCTGCGCGCTCATCAGCAGCCCTCCGAGTCGGGGACGCCGGCGGAAAGGGAGGCCCTCAGATCTCCGCTATCGAAACGGCGGTGTCCGCCCGGGGTGACCAGCGCCGGCCGCAGCCTTCCCGCACGGACGGCGCGGTTCAAGGTCGGCTGGCTGACCCCGACCAGGCGGGCCGCCTGACCGGTGGTGAGCAGGCCCGTGTGCTGGTGGTCGATTTCCAGCGTGGCGGCGAATGTCTCGACGTCCTGGAGCCGGAAGCGGCGGTGACCGCCCGGGGTGACCAGCGCGGGCTTGAGCAGGCCGCCCGCCACGCAACGCAAAACAGTCGCCTGGCTGATGCCGAGACGACGCGCTGCATCTTTCGAACTGATCAAATCTTGCAAGACGTTTGCCGAAGCAACGCATCATTAGCACGACGGGATCCCCTTAGAACTCAGGGCCTTTGGATTCCACGAGTGGGGCAGGCGTTTCGTCGTCGAAAATGTTCATAACTTGACCGGTTCCCTCGAGGATTCCACGCCTAAAATTTTGTTTCGCGCGAGCGCGAGCGCAGGCCTTCAGAAAGGAATAGAACGGGCGGAATCATTCATCAGTTAGAACCTCACCCCCCGCAGCCAAGCTCGGAGCCGGTGTCGAGAAATCGCCCGGCCCGAGCCTTTTTTATGGGTTTTCGACTCTCTGAGCCCACTCGCGCACGGCATCGCGCCAGGGGCGCAGCGCCTCCACCCGGGTGGACGCCAGGCAGCCGTTAAGCGGTCGCCGAGCCGGCGCCGCCAGCTGCTCGGTCGAGATCGGGTCGACCCCGGCATCCAAACCAAGCTCTGCGAGCGCTGCCCTCGCGAACTCGTCCCACCCGCAGCAGCCGGCCGCCACGACGTGAGCGACCCCCTCGAGGCCGTCATGAGACAGCCGGAGCGCGGCAGGTGCCAGGTCGCCGGTGAAGGTCGGGTTGACGAACTGGTCCGCCACCACCCTCGGCCGCACTCCTGATCTCACCCGCTGGGCGATCCTCTCGGGAAAGCTATGCCCGCCGGAACCTCCAAACACTCCGGCGGTCCGGATCACGAGCGCAGCCGGCATGGCCTCGAGGACCAAGCGCTCGCCGTCCAGCTTGGAGCGCGCGTAGGCGCCGAGAGGACCCGGCGGGTCGGACTCGACGTACGGCCGCTCGAGGCGGCCGTCGAAGACGAAGTTGGTCGAGAAATGCACAAAGCGCGAGCCGTGTCGGGCGCAGGCGACGGCGATGTTGAAAGGCCCGGTCGCGTTGATCTCGTGCGCCAGCCCGGCCTCGGTCTCGGCGAGGTCGACGGCGTTGTAGGCGGCGCAGTTGAACACGACGTCAGGACGTCGCGACTCGACGAGCGCGTCGAGCGCCGGCGCGTCGGTGATCGACACCTGTCGGTGGGTCACAGCCGCCTCGTCGCCCAGCAGGCGGACCAGCTCGCTGCCGAGCTGCCCGGCGGCGCCGAGCACGAGCGCGTTCACCAGGTGCGGCCGCGGGCGGTCAATCGAGCTGCTTGGCCAGCCCCGAATGGGCGAGCAGAAGTGCGGTCATCTCCGCCTCGGGCACCGGCCTCCCCACGAGGAAACCCTGCGCAGCGTCGCAGCCGGCCTCCACCAGCACCGCCTCCGCCATTCGGTCCTGGAGGCCTTCGGCGACCACCCGCAACCCAAGGTTGTGGCCGAGGCCGACGGCGGAGCGGACGATGGCCCCGGAGTCGGGGTCCGACGCCAGCGCCGACACGAAAGAGCGGTCGATCTTGATCTCGTTGACCGGCAGCCGCATGAGGTAAAGAAGCGACGAGTAGCCCGTCCCGAAGTCATCCAGTGCGAGCCGCACGCCCATCTCGTTGAGGCGGTGCAGGGCCTTCGCCGCGGCCGCCGCCATCGCCACGCCTTCGGTGATCTCCAGGGTCAGCCGGTGCGGCTCGACCTTGAAGTTGCCGAGCGCGCGGGCGACCATCTCCTCGAGGGAGTGATCGTCGATATTGCGCGGCGACACATTGAGAGACACCGACACGTCGAGGCCGTCCTCCAACCATCTGCACATCTGGGTCAGGGCCGAGTCGATGACCCATGCGGTCAGCGGATGGATGATCCCCGTCTCCTCCGCCATCGAGATGAAGCGGTCCGGCGGCATCAGCCCCTCGCGCGGGTGGTTCCAGCGCACCAGGGCCTCGACCGAGTGGATGGCGCCTGTCGCCAGGGTGATCTGCGGCTGGTAGTGGAGCACGAGCTCACCCTGCGGAATCGAGCGCCGCAGCTCGCCGGCCAGGCCGGAGCGGCGCAGGGTCTGCGCCTCCTGCTCAGGCGCGTAGACGGCGTGGCCTCCGCCCGCGCGTTTGGCCACGTACATCGCCACGTCTGCGCGGCGCAACAGCGTGCTGGGATCGTCACCGTGCACCGGGTACATCGCGATGCCGATCGAAGCGCCGGTCTCGACCATCTGGTCGGCGATGGCGAAAGGACCTTCCAGCGAAGCGAGGATCTTCTTTGCGGTCGCGACCACGTCGTCGGGGTGCCGCGCGTCGATGGTCAGCACGGCGAACTCGTCGCCGCCCAACCGAGCGATGGTGTCAGTGGCTCGCAATACCCCGCGGAGGCGCGCCGTCACCTCCTGCAGCAGGCTGTCGCCGCGGTCGTGGCCGAGTGCGTCGTTGATGTCCTTGAATCGGTCGAGGTCGAGGAGCAGCACGCCGAACATCTTCTGGTTGCGGCGAGCGGCGAGCAGGGCCTGCCGCAAGCGGTCGCCGAACAGGCTTCGGTTGGGCAGCCCGGTCAGCGCGTCGTGCAGGGCCTGGTACTCCAGGGCGTCGGTGTGCGCTTTGCGCTCCGAGATGTCGCGAAGCGTGGCGATGAACATGTGCCGCGAGCCGACCTGCATCGAGCTGACGACGAACTCCAGCGGGAACAGGCTTCCGTTCTTGCGCTTGCCCATGGTCTCGTGGGCGCCGCTCACGGGGATGTCGAGCTTCAGGCGGCGCTGCAGGTAGTTGTCGAACGCGCTCCGGTGGGTGGTGGCGATGAGGGTGTCGGTGTGCTGGCCGATGAGCTCATCCTCGGCGTAGCCGAACAGCTTGACCACCGCAGGGTTGGCGGACTCGATCAGGCCTGTGCTGTCGACCGTGGTTAACCCGTCGGAAACATTGTCCAGGACCGACCGCATGCGCTTCTCGCTCTCCTGAAGCGCGACCTCTGCGCGCTTGCGCTCGACGAACTCGCCGATCTGCGAGCCCACGTCGTTCATCACTGCGACCAGCCCCTCGTCCAGGTCGCGCGGCGCCCAGCTGTGCAGGGAGATCATGCCCACCACACGCCGGCCGCTGCGGACCGGGAAGCCGACGACGCCGTGCAGCCCCGCCGCGAGGGCGGCCGCAGAGCGCGGCGAGCTGTCGCCTGCCAGGTCGGGCATGGCGACCGGCGCGCCGGACTCCCACACCTGGCCGGCCAGCCCCTCGCCACGTCGATAGCTGGCCTGCGAGGCGGTCGCTTCGTAGACCGACGTGTCACGTCCCGGCCGTTTCCAGGAGGCGCCGAAGTGCATCGCTTCGCGCTCGGGGTCGACCTCCCAGTACTCGGCCAGCTCCCAGTCGAGCGCCCGGCAGAGGCCTTCGAGCACCCCCGGCGCCGCCTTCTCCCACCCGGGCGACGTGACTAGGGCCTGGGTGACGGCGAACCGCGCGGCCTGAAGTACCTCGGCACGCTTGCGATCGCGGATGTTGACCGCCACAGCCTGGAAGTACATCGGCTTGTTATCGGCATCCCGAACCAGCCGCATCGCCAGGTCGACCCATACCGGGTCACCGTCCTTGCGCGTGTAGCGCTTCTCGAAGTGCGCGCCCTCCTCATCGCCAGCGAGCATCCGGCCCATCGCGTCCTGCAGGGAGAGGGTGTCGTCGGGGTGCGTGATGTCCGGCAAGGAGAGGCTTCGCAGCTCGGCCTCGTCGTAGCCCACGAGCTGGCAGAACGCCTCGTTGACGGTCGTGATGTGGCCGTCCAGGCCCGTGAAGGCCATTCCGGCCTGCGCCTGCTCGAAGAGCGTGCGGAACCGCGTCTCGGTCTCCCGCTCCGCGGTCTCGGCGCGGGTGCGCTCGCTCACGTCGTTCACGAGCGTCAGGAGGACTTCGCCTCCGCTTGCCGTCAAGCGGTGGATGGCGACCTCGACGGCGACCCGGCGGCCGCCCTTGGCCACCATCGTGGAGCTGTAACGCAGCGGGGCGTCGCCGCCGGCGAGCCTGCGCGCGAGGTTCGCCGCGAGCTCCTCGCGCTCCTCGGGGGCGGCCAGGTCGATCAGGGTCGGAAAGGCGGCGAGCTCCTGCCGGGAGTAGCCGACGAGGTTGAGGTACGCCTCGTTGCCCGCCACGAACTTGCCGTTCTCGGTGAGGAGGAGGCCCTCGCCCAGCTGGCTCAGCGCCGCGAGCATGGAAGCCTGGCGCTCCACGTGGACGCTGAGGTCGTGCTCGACCGCCCGGCTCGTCAGGTAGGCGAGCAGGCCCAGCCCGAGCAGCACCAGGGTCCAGATCGCGATCGTGGCGACCGAGACCATGAGCTCGGTGGCCGCATACAGCCACAGGGCGCCGAGCGCCACCACGGCGATCGCGAACACGTAGCCGAACTGCCGCGAGTGAAGGCCCAGGTCGAAGTGCAGCAGGATCGCAGCAAAGCTGACCGCGGCGAAAGGCGGCAGATCTTCGCCCAACGAGCGGCCCGCGACTCCCAGCACGAGATCGGCCAGGACTGCCGAGGCGATCATCAGCCCGAGCTGGACTGGCATCCGGCTGGCGGTCGAGGACGCTCGGAAAGCAATGGCGAGGGCAGCCAGGACGACCCCCGCCGCGATCAGGGCCAGCTCGTCCCGCAGCACGCTCGCCGGGGCGTGGGCCTGGGCGAGGCGGTAGGCGACGGCGGCGATGATGGCGAGGGCGGCCATCCCGTTGATCGCGGTCAGGCTCCAGGAACGCATGCGACGCGGTATTCCCGCCGCGGCCCACGCCGACCCGAAAAGCGGGTCTATGCCCAGGGCCCCGGACGCTCGCTGTTGGTTAGCCAACTCGACCAACCATAACGTTCGAGCCCGCGATTGGGTGCGCGGGGCCCCCGGGCGCCGGGGAGTCTACTTGCTGGTTTTGGCCTGCGGGCGCTGCGGGACCGTCCGCTTCAGGGGCGGCCGGCGGCCCGCATGCAGCGGGTTGAGATCGCCATCCTTGTCGTTGGCCTTGACCCGCCCGGCGGCGGCGTGCAGGGTTCGCAGCCTGTCAAGGCGCTCTTTCTTGGCCGCCAGGGCGGTCTTCAGGGCGTCCGAGAGCTGGGTGTCGTTCATGGGGACCACGCGGAGCCGCGCTTCCAGCTCCATGACCTCCACCTCGGCCCGGGTCAGTTCGAGATCGATCGTCTTTGCCACGTCTTCCTTCTTTATATGCGGCAGCTCTTCAAAGCTACCGAACCTAATAACTACCCCGAAAGCCGCCAAGTTATGCCTTCGAACCTAACTCGTCAGCTGAGTGATGTTGATTACAGCCGGTGTGGAGGAGCAGTAAACCGGTCCGGGAGCGCACGGATCCTGGTTGGTCAATACGACCGACAGCGTGCCCGACCAGCCGTTGCTGCACGACCCACCATTGGGTACGGCAACCGTGACCTGGCCGTTGGAAGCCGTGACCGTGGGCAATGGCGGCGGTCCGGCCGTGCAGGTGTAGGTTGTCCAGGTCGCTGTTGCCTTGATGGTGCCCGCATTTGGAGTGCCCCCGAAGTAGGGGAACTGGGCGATGCACCCAGGATCGGGCGCCCCCAGATAGCTGCAGGGTACCTGGAGGTTGACAGGGATGGTCCCGCCCTGCATGAGGATGTGGGGATAGACACCGAAGGCAGCGTTGACGCTGCCGGTGGCGCCGAGGGCGTCCATGACCGCTACGGTGAACGAGTAAGACACCTGAGCTGTTGTCGGAGGCGGAGCGGGGAAAGTTCCGGTCAGAGACATGCCGCTCAGAGCCATTCCTGCCGGCAACGCGCCAGAGGCGAGCTGGTAGCTGTAGGGCTGCACCCCGCCGCCCACCTGGCCGAACACGCCGCAAACCGTGAGACAGCCCGCCTCGACCGAGCATTGCTTGGTGCACAGGCCAGTGGCTGTCAGGGCCGGGAGGATGTTGATCGATGCGGCGTAGCCGGCGGCCGCCCCGGCCGAGTCTTTAAGCAGCAGCGCAAAATTCGCAGTTCCGGCGGTCGTCGGGGTGCCCGAAATCGAGCCGCCTGAGGACAGACCGAGGCCGGCCGGCAGCGCACCGCCGCCGATCGACCATGTATATGGTGGTGTCCCGCCGGCGGCGCCGAGAGTCGCGGGCGTATACGCGATAGCAACCTCACCGATGTGAAGCGGCAGGCTCTGCCGGGTGATGACCAAGGGCGGGGGACTCGGCGATGGGGTCGGAGAGGGGGCCTCCGAAGGTGTGGCCGCCCCGGTCGGGCTGGCCGTTGCGGTCGAACCGCCGTCGGTTGGGGTGGGCGACGGTGTGGGCGTGGTTGCGGGGGTGTTGCTGCCCGTGGTCGTCTTCGGGGAGCAGTTGGGCAGGGCGCATCCGCCGAGCAGCACAAGGACCGCCGTCCACACGACGGCTCGCTGCCACCCTCCTCTCACGCTTTCAGAACGCACGAAATGCGATGCGAAGTCTAAGTCGCCTCAGCGGGTTTTGATCAGTCCAAGCTGATGGCGTCGCGAAGTTTTTCGAAAAAGCCCTTGGAGACCTTCTCCGGCTTGCCTGTCAGCCCTCCCACCTTGCGCAGGAGCGCCTTCTGCTCGGCGTTGAAATCCTTGGGGATGACGACCTGCACCACGACGTACTGGTCGCCGCGGCGGCCGCCGCGCACGTCCGGCATGCCCCGGCCCTGCAGGCGGAAGGACTGGCCGTGCTGGGTGCCGGCAGGGATCGCGATCTCCACGGGGCCCTCGAGGGTCGGGATCTCGATCCGGTCGCCGAGCGCCGCCTGCATCATGTTGACCCGCAGCTCGTAGACGACGTCCTGGTCGTGCCGGGCGAGGTGCGCATGGGACTTGACCCGCAGCACGACGTACAGGTCGCCCGGCGGACCGCCGCGAACCCCCGCCTCCCCCTCGCCGTTCAGCCTGATCTGCGAACCGGTGTCGACGCCGCCAGGGATCCTCACCGCCAGACGCCTGGGCGTCTCGACCCGCCCCTGGCCGTGGCACTGCACGCAAGGGTTGAGGAGGATGCGGCCGGCGCCGGCGCAGGTCGGACAGGTCGCGGTGGTGACGACGGACCCGAAGATGGACTGCGCGGCTCGCCGGACCTGGCCGGATCCGCGGCACCCTGGACAGGTCTCGGCACCGCTGCCCGGCTCCGCGCCGTTGCCTGAGCACCTCTCGCAGGTGGCCAGGCGCGCGATGTCGACCTGCTTCTCGACGCCGGTGAACGCCTCTTCAAACGTGATCGTCAGGTCGTAGCGCAGATCGTCGCCGCGGTTCGATCGCTCCCGGCGAGAGCGGCCGCCGCCGAAGAACGTGTCGAAGATGTCGCCAAACGGCATGTCGGTGAAATCGACCGCCGGACCGCCGCCTGATTCCACTGCCGCGTGACCGAACATGTCGTAGGTTCGCCGCCGCCCAGGATCGGAAAGTACGCCATAGGCCTCGCTGGCCTCGACGAAGCGGGCGTGCGCCGCCGCGTCGTCGGGGTTGCGGTCCGGATGAGAGTCCATGGCGATCTTTCGAAAAGCGCGCTTGAGCTCGTCCGGCGAGGCCTGGCGGCCCACACCGAGCACCTCGTAGTAGTCGCGCTTGACCGCCACTTAGCTATTCGTCGGTTGATTCGCCGTCCGGGGACGGAAGCGACGGCGGCCGGGCGACCCTGACGAGCGCGGGCCGCACGACGCGGTCGCGGATGCGGTAACCGCGGCGCAGCTCCGAGACCACCGTGTCCTCGGGGTGCTCGGACGACTCCTCGTGCCCGATCGCCTCGTGCAGCTTGGGGTCGAAGGGCGCCCCGACCGACTCGATCGCTTCGAGCCCGTGCGCGCCGAGCGCCTCCTCCAGCTTGCGCACCGAGAGCTCGATACCCTTGGTCCACGCCACGTCGACGCCGTCAGGCTTGTGATCGAGCGCATTGTGGAGGGCGTCCAGGCCGGGCAACAAGCGCCCGATCAGCTCGGCCGAAGCGTGCTGGATGGTCTCGACCTGCTCCTGGCGTGCGCGTTTCTTGTAGTTGTCGAAATCGGCGGCGAGCCGCAAGTGGCGGTCCCTGGCTTCTGCCAGCGCCGATTCGAGCTCAGCGATCTTGGCCTCCATCGAGGAGGCGGCCGCCGGCGGCAGGTCGGCCGTCTTGCGGTGACTTTCCGCCTCGTGCGGTTCCTGTGGGTCGTGCGGATGTTTGCGCGTGGTCATCTCGGACTAGATACCGCGAACCGGCTCTTGCTCAAACTCCCAGCTCGGCCATGCGGTCGCTCGCGGCCAGGGCCACGGCCTGCAGCCGGGCCACGGTCTGGCTGTACGCCATGCGGGTCGGGCCGATCACGCCGAGCACGCCTTTCAGCCGGTTGGAAGGGCCGTAGGTGGTGAGCACGACGGCGCATCCCTGGAGCTGGCTGGAGGCGTTCTCGGAGCCGATGACGATCTGTAGGTCGGACTCGCCGATGAGCTGCCTGAGCAGCAGGGTCAAGTAGCGCGTCTCCTCGAGGACCTCCAGCACTTGCTGCAGGCGCGACGACTCGGCGAACTCCGGCTGGCGCACCAGGTTGCGGACGCCGTCGTGGACGACCAGGCTTTCGGAGCCCTTCTCGTAGATGTCGAGGACCGCCACCACGCGGCCGAGCAGCTCTTTCTCGAGGCCGAGGGCGGCCGCGTCGTAATGGCGCCGGACCTCTTCGCTGCCGCGCCCGGCGAGCGAACCGTTGAGGCGCGCCGCGAGCTTGGTCAGCTGGGCCTGGCTTGCGGGCTCCGCGACCGTGATCACCTGCTGACGCAGGAGATTGCCCTCGAGCAGCAGGATGAGAAGGACCTCGGTGGGCTCCAGCGACACCAGGTCGACGTGCTTGACGCGCGCTTGCGAGCCTTGGGGCGCGCTCGCCACCGTCGCGTTCTGGGTCACCGCGGCCGCGGTCATGGCCACCTTCTCGACCATTCCCTGGACGTCGGCCGGCGCCGTCCGGAACTCCTCTTTGATGAAGACGCCCACCCGCTCGGGGATCTTTTCCACGTCCATCAGGAAGTCGACGAAGTAGCGGTAGCCGGAATCCGTGGGTATGCGGCCGGCTGAAGTGTGAGGCTGGGTCAGGTATCCCTGGTCGGCCAGCTCGGCCAGCTCGCTGCGGATGGTCGCCGACGAGAGGTTGACGAAGTAGCGGCTCTGCAGCGCCTGGGAGCCGACCGGCACCGCGCTGGTCGTGAACTCGTGCACCACCGCCCTGAGGATCGCCTGTTTCCTGTTTTCCATCTCTTTTTCAGCACTCCGGGAGCCAGAGTGCTAGTTACAGTACCGCGAGCGCGATCTGGTTGTGCAGGTCCAGGCCGCGCCGGGTGGGGACGACCCTCCCGCC
>Ga0307373_10007806_pt1 | contig 16533 bp, 13 predicted proteins | sample OX2MG_FD_202534 | JGI IMG/M metagenome (GOLD analysis project Ga0307373, IMG submission 202534) | Soil microbial communities from Risofladan, Vaasa, Finland - OX-2 | ecosystem: Environmental > Terrestrial > Soil > Coastal area > Acid sulfate soil | place: Finland: Risofladan, Vaasa | collected... | reverse complement strand
CACGCCCTGCGCATCACGGCCGGAACGCGTAGACGGCGCGGGCCCGGAAGCGCAACGGGCGCTCCTGGAGCTCCTCGAGGTAGTGCGCGACCCATCCGGCCAGGCGCGCCACGGTGAAGAGCGTCTGCGCGGCGTCGGCGACGAGCCCCGCCGCGCGTGCCACCGCCGCGATCGCGAGATCGACGTTCGGGGGAGGCAAACCCTGCGCCGCCGCCCGGTCGACGACGCCGTCCAGGACCTCGCGTTGCCGCTCGTTCGCAAGGGCCTCGGCATAGGGCCGGAGCGCGACGAAACGGGGGTCGCCGTGCTCGTAGGCGGGGTGGCCGAAGCCCGGCACCGCCCCCTGCCGGCGCAGCGTCTCATCGAGGGCCCGGTCGACACCGACCACGTCGGCCTCGTCGAGCAGCCGGCGGGCGACGTCGCCCGCTGCGCCGTGCAGCGGACCGGCGATCGTGCCGAGCCCGGCGAGGAGGGCGTCGTAACAGTCGGCCCGGGTCGAGGCCGCGATCCGTACCGCCAAGGTGGAGGTGGCGAGCTCGTGGTCGGCGAGGAGGACGAGGATCGCGTTGATGGCCCGGGTGAGATGCAGCGGCGCCTCCGGCGCGCGACGCCTGGCGAGGCGCTCGGCGATCGTGCCACCCGGTGCGCCGGCCGGCGCGGCTCTTGGCGCCGGGCGGCCGGCGAGGGTGGCGTCGGGCTCGGGCGCCGGGCCCGCCAGGGCGTCGACGACCGTCGCGACGGTGCGGCGGGCGGCCCGGGCGACTGCCTCGGGCCGCAGATCGGCGCGGACCGGGTCGTGCGCCGAGGCGAGGACCACGGCGAGGCGGATGCGGTCGTGCGCCGAGGTGGCGGCGCCGAGCGGGCCGGCCAGCACACGTGCGACCCCCGGGTCGGCGTCCCACGAGCCGGCACCCGCCGCCCAGAGGAGCTCGGCGACCTCCTCGAAGGTCGCGCTGGCCACGAGGCTGGTCGCCGGCACGCCGCGGTAGGCGGGGCCGTCCTCGCGCAGCTGGGTCACCGAGGTCGTCACGGTCGCGAGGCGCGTCTCGACCTGTTTGGCGCCCCGGGCGCGCCGGGCGAGCCGCTCCACGTCGTCGGCGGCGAACAGGCTCCGCCGGCCGTCGGGCGAGCGCTCCGAGGAGATGAGTCCCCTGCTCACGTAGGCGTAGAGCGTCGCCAGCTTCACACCGAGGCGCCGCGCCGCCTCCTCGCTGTCCAGCATGCGCATCAGCAGAGCCTAATACATTGACTTGATCAACATTTACAACTGCAGCCTGCCGAGCGCATGATGGGGCCCGGCGAGCGGCCCGGGGGGCCACGGGAGGAGTGGCCATGCGCGTGACCCACGAGACCGGGGCGGCAGTGGTGGCACCTGCCGGCCTCGAGGGCGTCGTCGTCGCTGAGACCGAGATCGGCGACGTCCGTGGTGCGGAGGGCTTCTTCCACTACCGGGGCTACCCGGCGCTCGAGCTGGCGGCCGCGCGCAGCCTGGAGGACGTCTGGTGCCTGCTCGTCGACGGCGAGCTGCCGGGCCGGGCCGAGTCAGCCGAGTTCGCCGAGCGCAGCGCGGCCCTGCGGGACCTGCCGCCGGCGCTCGCCCGGCTGCTCCCTGAGGTGGCGCGCCGCGGTCCGACGCTCGACGTCCTGCGGAGCGCCGTGTCGCTCCTCGGCGCCGAGCTCGGCTGGCGCCCGACGCACGACCTGGCCGCCGCGGAGCTGCGCGAGCAGTCGCTCGAGCTGTGCGCGCTCGTCCCGACGGTGCTCGCCAGCGCCTTCCGGACACGTCAGGGCCTCGGCCCCGTCGAGGTGCGGCACGACCTCGGCCTGGCCGGCAACTACCTCTGGATGCTGCGGGGCGCCGAGGCGCCGGCCGAGGAGGTCCGGGCCGTCGAGCAGTACCTGATCCTCACGCTCGACCACGGCCTCAACGCCTCGACCTTCACCGCCCGGGTCGCCGGCTCCACCGGCGCCGATCTCGCGGCGTGCGTCTGCGCCGCGCTGGGAGCGCTCTCCGGGCCACTCCACGGCGGGGCGCCGAGCCGGGCGCTCGCGATGCTCGACAGGATCGGCACGCCCGAGCGGACCGAAGCCGTCGTCCGCGAGGCGGTGCTCAACGGCGAGCGCATCATGGGCTTCGGCCACCGCGTCTACAAGGGCGACGACCCGCGCTCGCTGTTCCTTCGCGACGTCGCCCGCGGCCTCGGCGGGGACCTGGTCGGCTTCGCCGAGCGGGTCGAGCGCAGCGTCGTCGAGGTGCTCCGCGAGCTGAAGCCCGGGCGCGGGCTCCACGCCAACGTCGAGTTCTACGCCGGGGTGGTGATGGAGCGCTGCGGCATCGCGCGGGAGCTGTTCACCCCGACCTTCGCCTGCAGCCGGGCGATCGGCTGGACGGCCCACGTCGCCGAGCAGGTGGCCCACAACCGCCTCATCCGGCCCTCGGCGCGCTACACCGGCCCGCCGGCGCCGCTGCCGGTGCCGGCCGCCTGAGCGGCCGCCATCGGAGACTCAGGGCTCGGCCACGGGCGGGACCGGCCACTCCTGGTCGTGGCCGGCGAGCGCGCCCTCGACGGTCGCGGGCGCATGCGGCTCGCCCGGGACGGGCGGGCGGGTCGACAGGTAGGAGCCGGCGAGGATCAGCGCGAAGCCGGCACCGGTGCCGACGGTGAACCGCTCGCCGAGGAAGGCGACGCCGAGGATCACCGCGACCGCCGGGTTGATGTAGGTGATGACCGTGGCGCGCGCCGGACCCGTCGCGGTGATGAGCGCGAAGAAGATGAGGAAGGCGAACGCCGTGCAGACGACCACGAGTGTCGCCACCGCCGCGATCTCCCGCCCGTTCGGCCAGCGCTGTGGCGCGACGAGCACCGCCGGCAGGTAGAGGAGCGCGCACAGGGCGAGCGAGCTGGCGACGATCCCCAGGTCGGGCAGATTTGCCAGGTGGTGGGCGAAGATCCACGGGCCGAGGGCGTAGCCGAGAACGACCACGCCGATCTCGAGCACCGAGAGCGTGTCGGAGCCGTTCACGTCGAGCCCGACCAGCGCCGCGACCCCTCCGAGGCCGAGGGCCAGCCCGGCGAGGCGGGTCCTGCCGAGCCGTTCGCGCGCCCCGGTCGTGCGGGCGAGCACCGCGCCGACGATCGGCACCGCGGCGATCAGCAGCCCGGAGAGCGAGCTCGATAGGTGCTGCTCGGCGGTCGCCAACAACACCCAGGGCACCGCCAGCTCGACGACCGTGTAGGCGACGAGCGGGCGCCAGCGGCGCAGGACGGGCGCGATCTGGCCCCTGACGAGCGCGATCGGCACGATCAGCAGCGCGGCGGCCCCGGTGCGCACCAGCACGAGGAAGGGCGGCGAGAAGTCCCGCACCGACACCTTGATCAGCAGGTACGGCAGGCCCCAGATGACGCCGAGGGCCGCGAAGAGCAGCCACGCTCGCCGTGTCATCCTTCCCCCGCTCCGCCCTTCGCCTCCCCGTTGAGGACCGCGCCCAACCTAGTCGCGGCGTGTTCGGGAACCCCGAGCCCGGGGAGCGCGACTAGATCGGGCCTACCGGCAGGCGAGACTCACCGGCCGGGCGGAGCACGGTTCGTCAGGGCAGCGGTTCGGCGGTGCGGAGCGTCATGCCGCGTGAGCGACCGGGCCGGCAGCGGACCACGTCCGCCCCCCGGGTCGCCCGTCGTAACGGTGGCTCAGGTCCGCCTGAGCGCGCGGGCGAGCTGCTCGCGGTCCATCCTCGAGCGCCCCGGCAGCTCCTGGCGCTGGGCCTCCTCGTACAGCTCGGCCCGGCTCGGCGTCGCCGGGATCTCGAACCGCCCGCTGGCCGCGGACATGGCGGCGTCATCACCCGCGAACGCGAACGCCGGCGCCGTCATGCTCGCCAGCATCCGCTCTCTCCGGGCGGCGGCCAATGCCAGCCGCACGTTGCGGCGTGCCGCCTGCACCTGACGCTTCGTCGCCATTGGGTGCCTCCTCGTCAGTCTGCGCGGTCAGTTACCCGGTGCCCCGGACGACCAAACCGCACACCCGACCGAGCAGGCTCTTGTGCGCCAGGGCAAAACCCCGAGGCTTGCGGCCGCGCTGCCGCGGGCGCCGCAGGGACCTTCGGCACTGGCCCGTCCGCGCCACCGGCGGCATCCTTCGCTCGGAGGAACCAGAGGAGGGACGGGCATGGACGAGGCGTCGTCGATCGAACGACTGCCGCTGCTGGAGGAGCTCCGGACCCGCCTCGAAGGGCACCTCGCGACCGAGCACGAGGCCATCGGGACGTACGAGGACCTCGTCGATCACGTCGCGGAGCCCGGCGTGCGCTACGTGGTGGAGATGATCCTCGAGGACGAGCGCCGGCACCACCGCAGCCTCGTCGAGATCGCCGACGCCCTGGCGCGGCGCGAGGCCGCCCAGGGCGCGGCGCTCGCCGGGGTGTCGACGCGGACGGCCCGCGATCCCGAGCTGCTCCAGGCCACCCGCCACCTGCTCGCCGTCGAGCGGGAGGACGCCACCGAGCTGCGCTCGCTGGCGCGCACGCTCTCGTTGGTGCCCGGCGCCGCCCGCTGGCAGCTGATCGTGCGGCTGATGGAGATCGACACGCAAAAGCACGTGGAGATGCTCCATTTCGTCGAGGCGCACGCCCGGGGCGGGCTCGAGCTCGGCGCCTGACGCCGCCGGCGCTCAGCCGCTGCCGACGAGCGCCTTCACCGCGGAGGTGAGCGATGCGAGGCCCGCCTTCGCGTCGGCGAAGAACATGCTCGTCTTGGCGTCCGCGTAGAGCTCGTTGTCGATCCCGGCATAGCCGTGGCCCATCGACCGCTTGATGACGATCACGCTCCTCGCGTGGTCGACGTCGAGGATCGGCATGCCGGAGATCGCCGTCCCGGCCCGGCGCGCCGCCGGGTTGGTGACGTCGTTCGCCCCGATCACGAGGGCGACGTCCGTGCGGTCGAACTCGGGGTTGATCTCCTCCATCGGGATCAGCTGGGTGTACGGCACGTCGGCCTCGGCGAGCAGGACGTTCATGTGCCCGGGCATCCGACCGGCGACGGGGTGAATGGCGTAGGAGACCTCGACGCCGTGCTGCTCCAGCACCTGGGCGAGCTCACGGACCGCGTGCTGGGCCTGGGCCGCGGCGAGGCCGTAGCCGGGGACGATGATCACCTTGCTGGCGTAGGCGAGCTGGATCGCCGCGTCGTCGGCCGAGACCTCGCGGATCTGACCGAAGCCCTCGGCCGACACGGCGACCGAGGAGTCGCCGGTGCCGAAGCCGCCGACGATGATGTTCGCCAGCGAGCGGTTCATCGCGTCGGCCATCAGCTTGGTGAGGATCCCGCCGGAGGCGCCGACGAGCGCGCCGGCGATGATCAGCGCCGAGCTGTCGACGACGAAGCCCGCCATCGCGACCGCGGTGCCAGTGAAGGCGTTCAACAGGGAGATCACGACGGGCATGTCGGCGCCGCCGATCGGGAGCACCATGGTCACGCCGAACACGAGCGCCGCGGCGAGGACGAGCATCAGCGCCCACAGGTCGTGCGGCCCGGCGCACAGGTAGACGCCGCCGCCGAGTACCGCCAGCGCCAGCAGGGCGTTCAGCGGCCGCGACCCGCGGAAGACGATCGGGCGGCCCGGGATCAGCCCCTGGAGCTTTCCGGCGGCGACCACCGAGCCGGCGAAGGTCACGGCGCCGATCGCCACGTCGAGGGCGGAGGTGATGTTCACCCTCGGCGTGATGGCCCCGGCGCCGACCGAGTCGGAGAGGCGGATGAAGTCGGCGACCGCCACGAGGGCCGCCGCGCCGCCCCCGACGGCGTTGAACACGCTCACGAGCTGGGGCATCGCGGTCATCTTCACCGTGCGTGCCATGTACAGCCCGGCGCCGGACCCGAGCAGGAGACCGACGAGGAGCACCACCCAGCCCGTGGCGGTGATCGCGCTGTCGTTGGCGATGAGCGCGATCGTCGCCGCGACCGCCGCGAGCATCCCGGCCGCCGAGAGGCGGTTGCCCTTGTCCGCGGTGGGCGGCGCGTTCATGAGGTGGAGGCCAAGGACGAAGCAGGCTGCGGCCGCCACGTAGATGAGCTTGACGACCGTGTCGAAGCCGCTCACGACTGGCCGTCCTTCGCCTCGCCGTCCTTGACCACCTTGGCGGGCCGCCGCTGGAACATCTGCAGCATCCGGTCGGTCACCGCGTAGCCGCCGACGACGTTCATCCCCGCGAAGACCGCGGCGATGAAGGCCAGGATGTAGCCGGCGGTGTTGTGCGCCGTGCTGGCGATGAGGACCGCCCCGACGAGCACGATCCCGTGGATCGAGTTCGCCGCCGACATCAATGGCGTATGCAAGGTCGCCGGGACCTTGCTGATCACCTCGAAGCCGACGAGCAGGCTCAGCACGAAGATGGTCAGGTCAGTGAGAAGCCCCGTTGGCACCGGTGGCACCTCCGTTCGCGCTCTGGGCCGCGATCAGCTCGGCCGTGGCCTGGTGGACGACCTTCCCGTCGTGGGCGACGACGACGCCGGCCTGGATCTCGTCCCCAAGGTCGATGACGAGCCGGCCGTCCTCGACCATGTGCAGCAGCAGGGAGCAGATGTTGTGCGCGTACGCGGCCGACGCGCCGGTCGGCATGGTGGAGGGCAGGTTCTCGGCGCCGACGACGGTGACGCCGTTGTCGGTCACCACCGTCTCGCCCGGCCGCGACACCTCGACGTTGCCCCCGAGGGCGCTCGCCGCCATGTCGATGATCACCGAGCCGGCCCGCATCGCCGCCACGGCCGCGGCGGTGACGAGCATCGGCGGCCGGCGGCCGGGGACCTGGGCGGTGGTGATGACCACGTCGTGCTGGGCGATGTGGCCGTTCAGCTCGTCCTGGAGCGCCTGCTGCTCCTCGGCGCTGAGCGCCCGTGCGTAGCCGCCCTCGCCGCTTCCCGCGGCGACCGACTTCAGCTCGATGAAGCGCGCCCCGAGGGAGGCGATCTGGTCCTTGGTCTCCGGCCGCACGTCGTAGCCCCGGACGACCGCGCCGAGCCGTCGCGCGGTGCCGATCGCCTGCAGCCCGGCGACGCCGGCGCCGAGGACGAGCACCTCGGCGGGCTTCGCGGTCCCCGCCGCGGTCATGAGCAGCGGGAAGTAGCGGCCGAAGGCGTTGGCGGCCACGAGCACGGCCTTGTAGCCGGCGACGCTCGCCTGCGAGCTCAGCGCGTCCATCGACTGGGCGCGGCTGAGCGTACGCGGCAGGCCGTCGAGGCTCACCGCGGTCACGCCGCGCCCGGCGATGGACTCCGCATAGCCGGGGTCGATCAGGGGCTGGAGCATGCCGATCACCGTCTGGCCCGGTCGGAGCCGGTCGAGCCCGTCCGCTCCCGGCCTTCCGACCTCGAGCAGGACGTCCGCCTGCGCGTAGAGCTCGTCGGCACCCACGACCGTCGCCCCGGCGGCGGCGTAGGCCTCGTCGCCGAACCACGCCCCGGCGCCGGCCCCGGACTCGACGAGCACCTGGAGCCCGGCGGCGGTGAGCCTGGCCGCCCAGTCGGGTACGAGCGCGACGCGCCGCTCGGCCGGATCGGCCTCTCGCGGGACGCCGATCTTCAGGCGGCCGGCCTCCGCCCCGCCCCGATCTGAGGCGGGCGACTCCTCCGACGCGCCCGACGTCCCCGCTGTGTCGGTCATGCTCACGCTCCGATCGGCTCGTGGAACCCGCGGACAGCATCGCGGTGCGACGTCGGAGAGCGTAGAGGCGAAGGTCGGCTGTCGCCACGACCTGCCCGCGAGCGCCGGGCCCCGGCCGGTCGATCCGCACCACGCCTGCCCGGCGCTACTTCCAGCGGCGACGCAGGCCGAGCAGCTGCTGGGCGTAGCCGGCGACCGACGCCGTCGACATGATCATCTGGTACAGCACCACGAAGGCGGCGAGGGCGACGCGGTTGCGGCGCGATGACGTGCAGCTCGAGGCCGGCCTCCGCGGCCGCCGCGCGCGCCACCGCCGCGGTGCCGTCGTCGGAGCCGTTGTCCACGAGCACGACCGCGAGGGGCCTGTCGTAGTCCTGGGCGGCGAGGTAGCGCAGGGTGACCCCGATCCGCCCGGCCTCGTTGCGGGCCGCGACGAGCACGGTGAGCGGCGTCGTCGGGTGCAACGCGCTGAGCGGCGGCTGTCGGTCGAGCAGGAGGCTGATCGCGAGGAAGGCGACGAGGAGCCCCGGCAAGAAGGCGAGCAGCACGACGACGGCGATCGCCGGCCCGAGCTGCAACGGGTGCGCCGCCTGGTGGATCCAGGGCAGTGACACCCACACCGACAGCCCCACCCACGCGAGCGCGCCGGTCGTGGCGACGACGAACTTCCCGTTCGTCGTGAGGTGGCGCCTGCTCCAGGGTCGCTCGGGCGCCGGTGCTGGCTCGTAGCGGTGTTGCATGCCGCCGGACGCGAGCCCGGCCGGCGACGGAACGACCCGGGGTGGCGCGGACGGCAGCACCGGGGCGGAGCTCCTCAGCGCAACCGTCCTCATGACGCCGAGCTCGATGTCGACGCGGTGCAGGCCGCCGCCCGGACGCCGATCAGCTCCTCGAGCGCCTCGGCGCTCACCGGAGGAGACAGGAGGTAGCCCTGTCCGCTGTCACAGCGCTCGCGCTGCAAGACGGTGAGCTCCTCGGGCCGCTCGATCCCCTCCGCGAGCGTCACCAGGCCGAGCTTGCGCCCGAGGCCGACGAGCGAGCGCACGAGGGTGAGCCCCTGCTCGTCCTTCGCGATGCCCGCGACGAAGGACCGGTCGATCTTCAGCACGTCGATCGGGAACCGCCGGAGATAGCTGAAGGAGGCGAAGCCGGTGCCGAAGTCGTCGATCGCGATCCGCACGCCGAGCTCCTTCACGCCGCGCAGCACCGCGTCGGTCGCCGGCGTGTCGCGGAGCAGGGTGCTCTCGGTGATCTCGAGCACGAGCATCCTCGGTTCCAGGCCCGACGCCGACAGCGCGGCGTCCACGGCAGCGACGAGACCGCCCGCCTCGATCTGGAGCGCCGAGACGTTCACGCTCACCGGCAGCGCCATCCCGCCGTGCTGCCACTCGGCCGCGCGCCTGCACGCCTCCTGCAGCACTCGCTCACCGACCTCGACGATCAGGCCGTTCTCCTCCAGCGCCGGGATGAAGTCGCACGGCTCGATGAGGCCGCGCGTGGGGTGCTGCCAGCGAAGCAGCGCCTCGGCTCCGGTCGGCACGAGGGTGCGCAGGTCGTACGTGGGTTGGTACAGGAGGAAGAACTGGCCGGACTCGAGCGCCTCTTGCAGGTCGAGCTCGAGGCGCAGCCGGGCCTGCGCCTGCTCGTACATCCCGGACTCGAAGACCACGTACCGGCGCCGCCCCTCGGCCTTCGCCCGGTAGAGCGCGACGTCGGCGTTGCGCAGCAGCTGCTCGGGGTCCGAGCCCGAGGCGTGCGCCACACCGATGCTCGCCGAGGCGATGAGCGGCGTCCGCGGCGCCTCGGGGAGCACGAACGGCTCGCGCAGCAGGTCGAGGATGCGCTTGGCCACCCGCTCGGCGCCGCCCGCCAGGGGCTCGCCGTCGGTCAGCACCACGAACTCGTCACCGCCGAAGCGCCCGACCGTGTTCGACTCGCGCAGCCCCGCGCGCAGCCGCCGCGCCACCGCCCGGAGCAACGCGTCGCCGACCAGGTGACCGAGACTGTCGTTGACATCCTTGAATTTGTCGAGGTCGACGAAGAGCGCGGCGACGGACCGGTCGTCCCCGCGGCGCCCCGCGACCGACAGCAGCTGCTCGAGGCGGTCGTGGACGAGCGCCCGGTTCGGCAGCCCCGTCAAGGTGTCGTGCAGCGCCTGGTGCCGCAGCTCGTCCTCGAGACGCTTGCGGTCGGTCACGTCGTGGAGGACCACGACGATCCCGCCGACCGCCGGCTCGTCGAGCAGGCTCGTCGTCAGCCCCACGAGGTCACGCAGGTCACCCGCGGCATCGCGGACGCGCACCTCGGACTCGACCGTCGCGCCAGGATGGGCGACGGCGTCCTGCACCGCGGCGGCGACGCCGGGGAGGTCCTCCGCTTCCACGAAGCGGGGCACGCCCGACTCGTCGACGAGCTGGCCGAACTCCAAGCCGACGAGGCGGAGCAGGGCCGGGCTGGCGTACAACGGCCGCCCGTCGGCGTCGAGCACGACCACGTGGTCGACCACGCTCTCGACGAGCGCCCGGTAGTAGCGCTCCTGTTTGGCGACCTCCTCACGCATCTGCACGTTGGCGAGGAAGAGCACCGGATCCGCACGAAGACGAGCACGACCAGGACCGACGCCGGCAGCATCACTTCGAGCAGGGTGCGCGGGCGATCCGCACCGGTGGTCCGCAGCACCTCGACCGACGGGCCGATGGCGACGGCGAGCGCGAGCGCCGCGGCGCGACCGACACCGAAGTGCTGGGAGTTGCGCGAGCCGAGCCCGGTCAGCCGCGTCATCGATGGGAGCAGGGCGGCGAGACCGATGAGGCCGGGACCGACGAGCCAGCCGATCTGCATCGCGCCCGACCACCGTTCGAGCAGGTGGCTGGCCCCGAAGCCGAGGACGAGGTTCGAGACGAGGAGGGCGGCGAGCGCGCCGGCCAGCATCACGAGCGCGGGCGGGCGCGACGTCGCCGTGGCGAGCAGGCGCACAGCGGCGACCAGCAAGAAGAGGTTGAGCACGGGCAACACCGCGGTCGGGATCCGGAGCATGAGCGGCAGGGTGCTGTCCTGGATCACCGGCACCGTGATCGCGAGGAAGGCGGCCCATCCGAGGCCGAAACCGAAGATGACGATGTCGAGGACGTTCCCGCGGTCACGCGCCGAGCCGAGCGAACGGTCGATCCGCACGGCGGCGATGCTGAGGAAGACGTAGCCGGCGAACAGGCAGGCGTCGGGGGCGAGACCGAGGACGGGGTGCGAGAGCATCGTCGCGCTGAGGCCCTGAGTGAGCGTGCCGCCGACGGCGAAGGCGACCGGGGAGGCCGCGAGCGCCCACCAGACCTCGGGGCGCGCCGGGCCTCGGATGCGCAGCGCCACGATGACGGCCGCGGCGCAGAGCACGTCGGCGACGTCGAGGACCGCCCACGGCGGGGCGGCCGGGACGAGGACGAGCACGGCGCCGAGCCCGGCGAACAAGGCCGCAACCAGCCCGAACGCCGCCCGACGGTAGTCGCCCACACTGCACTCACGTCGCGCAACCGAGATCGCGATAGGGACTTTCGTCCCGTCCGCCGGCCACCGCGACGCCCGGGGAGAACGACCGCCCGGACAGCTACGCGAGGATGGGTCCGTGGTCGCACCGCAGACAGCCGACAGCCTCCTGGTCGGGGGCGAAAGGGTGGCCGGGCGCACGGCGGCGGCGCGCTTCGACGACCTGCGCGACGGCAGCGCGATGGTCTTCGGCGCTGCCCGCCACGAGCTCGTCGCCGAACGTGCGGCTGAGGTGCCCGAGCTCCTGGCCGAGGTCGAGCGGGCGACCGCGCTCGGCAGCTGGGCCGCCGGGTTCGTGAGCTACGAGGCGGCGAGCGGGCTCGACCCGGTGCTCGCCACCCGCGCCCCCCGCCCCGGCGAGCCGTTCGCCGCGCTGCCACTCGCCTGGTTCGGGCTCTTCGGGCCACCTGAGCCTGCGCCGCCCCTCACCGCCCACACCGGAGCGGGGCGCGGCTACACGGTGTCCCCGTGGCTACCCGACACGGGCTACGCGACCTACGCGCACCGGGTCGAGCAGGTCCGCGCGGCCATCGCCGCCGGCGACACCTACCAGTGCAACCTGACCGTCCGCCTGCGCGCCCAGGCGTCAGGCGACCTGTCGGGCCTCTACCGCGACCTGTCCCTCGCGCAGCGTGCCGCCTACTGCGCCGCGCTCGACACGGGGCGGTTCGCGGTGCTGAGCGCCTCCCCCGAGCTCTTCTTCGACTGGACGGGCGACCGCATCACGGCCCGTCCCATGAAGGGCACCGCCGAGCGGGGCCGTTGGCCCGAAGAGGACGCCGCGCGAAGCGGCGCCCTGCTGGCGTCGGCGAAGGAGCGGGCCGAGAACCTGATGATCGTCGACCTGCTGCGCAACGACCTCGGCCGGCTCGCCGAGTGGGGCAGCGTCGGCGTCCCGTCGCTGTTCGACCTCGAGCGCTATGAGACGGTGTGGCAGCTCACCTCGACGGTCACCGCGACGCCGCGCCCCGCGACCGGCCTCGTCGAGGTGTTCCGCGCCCTGTTCCCGTGCGGCTCGGTGACCGGCGCTCCGAAGCGCCGCACCATGGAGCTGATCGTGACGCTCGAGGACGGCCCCCGGGGCGTCTACTGCGGGGCCATCGGCATCGTGGCTCCGCCCGGCGCCCCCTTCAGGGCCCGCTTCAACGTCCCGATCCGTACCGTCGTCGTCGACCGCGAGACCGGTGACGCCGTGTACGGCACCGGCGGGGGGATCACCTGGGACTCCGATCCGGCCGCCGAGCACGCCGAGCTCGTCGCAAAGGCAGGGATCCTCGTCCGGCCCGCGGAGGAGTTCCTCCTGCTCGAGACGATGGCGTTCGTCCCGGGCTCGGGCGTGCGCAACCGGGACCGCCATCTCGCCCGGATCGCCGCGTCGGCTCGCTACTTCGGCTTCGCCGTCGACGAGGCCGGGCTCGCCGAGACGCTCGAGCGCGAGACGTCGCTGCTCAGCGGGCCTCGGCGGGTGCGCCTCACCCTGCGACGCTCGGGCGAGTCCGCCGTCGAGGTCATGCCGATGCCCGCGGCACAGACCGGACCCGTGCACCTGGCGATCGACCGCGAGCCGGTCCGCTCCTCGCAGCCGTGGCTGTTCCACAAGACTACGCGCCGAGCCCACTACCGCGACCGGGCGGCTCGCCATCCCGGTGCCGACGACGTCGTGCTGGTGAACGAGCGGGGCGAGCCGACCGAGACGACGATCGCCAACCTCGCCGTCCGCATCGGCGGGCGCTGGTGGACCCCGCCGATCGAGGTCGGCTGCCTGCCCGGCGTGGAGCGCGCTCGCCTCGTCGAGCAGGGCGCGCTCGACGAGCGGGTCCTCACGCTCGACGAGCTGGTGGGCGCAGCAGAGGTCGCCGTGGTCAGCTCCCTGAGGGGCTGGCGGCCCGCCGTCGTCGATGACGCCGAGCGCGGCCCGCTCGCACGACGCTGAGCCAGACGGCGCGATCGCCACACGGCGCGACCGGGCGGGCCGCGCCGCTCCTACGTCGCGAACTCGGCGTAGCCGGCGCCGAGGACCGCCTCGCCCGCGCCGTTCGCGCACTCGAAGCGCACCGACTGGACGCCGCCCGAATCCTCCAGCAGGAAGACGTCCGTCGTGAGCACGTCGCCCGGCAGCAGCGGCCGCGTGAACCGGCAGCCGAGCCGCCGGAATGCCGCCGCCGACGGCTGTGCGAGAGCGAGGCGCGCCGCCCGGCTGGCGAAGGCCAATGTGCACATGCCATGCACAATGATGCCCGGGAGGCCGACCGACCTGGCGAACTCGTCGTCGAGGTGGATCCGGTTGTGGTCGCCGGAGGCCTGCGCGTAGCGGGCGGGCTGGTCCCCGTCGATCGGCAACGTGATCGTCGCGATCAACCGACCCTCCTCCTTGCCCCGTAGGGCGCCGAGGCTCGGCGCCACCTCGCCGTCGTCGGCGCTCGACGCGACCCCCCGGTAGAAGGTCGTCGCGTACTGGTCGTTCACCGGCTCACCCGCCGTGTCTCGTGTCTCGATCTTCGTCACGACGGTGGTGCCGGACGACTTCGCATGCACGCCGACGGCGGCGGCGCGCACGACGAGCTCGTCGCCGGCGCGGATCGGACGGAAGTAGTCCGTCCACTGCTCGCCGTGGACGACGCGGCCCTGGACCTCCCCGCGCCGCTCCTTGGCGATGATCGAGGCGCCCGCCCCGATCGAGCCCCACCCGGGCACGATGGCGAAGACCGGCGGCGCGAGCGCCCCGCCCGCCGACTCGGGCGTGCGGTCGTTCGTGGCCGCCGCGTAGGCCACGATCATCGCCGGCTCGACGGTGAAGGTGCGCGGCTCGGACCACCGCCCGAGCGCACCAGCGTCAAACGGGTCCGCCGCGCCCCCGCTCCCTCCGGTTCCGGAAAGGCTCACGACGTCATCCCGCCCATCATGCCGCCCGAGACGGTCACGACCTGGCCCTGGATGAAGTTGGCCCAGGGCGTGCAGAGCAGGAAGATCCCCCCGGCGGCCTCCTCGGGCGTCGCGGGCCGGCCGATCGGGATGGCCGTCGCCGCCCGCTCGCGGCTCTGCCGGGGGATCCCGATGTGGATCTGCTTGCCGTTGCGCTCGAGCACCTCGGCCTCGTCGTCCGGCGCGGTCATCCGGGTCTCGACGAAGCCGAAGGCGACGGCGTTCACGTTGATCTTGAGCGGCCCCCACTCCTTCGCCAAGGTCTTCGTCAGGCCGACCACGGCGGCCTTGGCGCTCGAGTAGTTCGCCTGGCCGACGCCTCCCATCGTGCCCGACACCGAGGTGACGTTGACGACCTTGCGGAAGACCTCGCGCCCCTCGGCCTGCTCCTTCTTGGCGGCCTCGCGAAGGATCGGGGCGGCCGCGCGCAGCAGCCGGAACGGGGCGATCGTGTGGATCTCGAGCATCGCCATGAACTGCTCGTCGGTCATCTTGTGGAAGATCGAGTCCCACGCGTAGCCGGCGTTGTTCACGACGATGTCGATCGTCCCGAAGGCGTCGACCGCCGTCTGGACGACCTGCCCGGGAACGGCCGGGTCGGTCAGGTCGCCGGCGAAGGCCACGGCGCTCCCGCCGATCTCGGCCGCGGCGGCCTTTGCCACCTCGGCGTCGATGTCGGTCACGAGCACGGACGCCCCGTGCCCGGCGAGCAGGCCGGCCGCGGCGCGGCCGATCCCGCGCCCCGAGCCCGTCACGATCGCCGCCTTGCCGTCCAAGATCCCGCTCACTGCGTTCCTCCTGCTGCCGGTTCCTCGTTCCTCGACGCGCCGCCCGCGCCGGCGGGCGGCGCCGCGGCGACGCTCTTGGCCCAGGTCCGGTTGGCCTTGCCCGAGGGGCTGCGCTGGACCTCGCCGACGAACAGGACGCGGCGCGGGCGTTTGTGGTCGGCGAGCACGGCACCGACGTGCTCGATGATCTCCCGCTCGGTTGCGCTGGCCCCGCGCTTCAGGCAGACGAGGGCGCTCACCTGGTGCCCGAAGCGCTCGTCGGGCACCCCGACGACAATGACGTCGTCGACCGCGGGATGCGTCAGGATGACCTGCTCGACCTCCTCGACGAAGACCTTCTCGCCGCCGGTGTTCACGATCTCGCTCCCCCGGCCGAGCAGGGTGACGGTCCCGTCGGCGGCGATCGTCGCCATGTCGCCCGAGATGATGTGACGCACGCCGTCGATGACGCGCCACGTCCGGGCGGTCTTCTCCGGGTCGTTCAGGTAGCCCTTCGGCATCGACCCCGACGCGGCGAGCACGCCGGCCTGGCCCGATCCGGGGACCACGTCGCGCCAGTGCTCGTCGAGGATCCGGCCGGCGGGTGTGAGCTGCAGCTTCGTCTGCATCGGGTCCTCGCCGGGACGGGTGACCGCCAGCGCGTAGGGCCCGCCCTCGGTCGAGGCGAGGATGTCCGTGAAGGTGATCTCGCCGAAGCGCGCGATCCCCACCTTCACCTCGGGGCTCCAGATCACCCCGGCGCTCGCGATCCGCCGCAGGCTCGAGATGTCGTAGGGGCGACCTTCGGTCTCGGCGCGCCGGAGCGCGTCGAGGATCGGCCGGGCGAAGGCGTCCCCGACGATCGACAGGTCGGCGACGCGGTGCTCGCCGACGAGCCGGAGGATCTCGTCGGCGTCGAGCGAGCGCGAGGTGCAGAAGACGACGCAGCCGCCGAGCAGGAGCGTGCCCATGCTCTTGAACAGCGCCGTGGTGTGCATCAGCGGCGCGGCGGGGAGCGAGCGGGGCGCGGTCCCCTCGGCGCACAGGCGCCGTGCGGTCTCGGCGACCCCGGCGGCGGAGTCGGGGACGGCCAGCCCGGAGGAGATCCACGCGTTGACCGAGATCGGCGGCCCGAGGACGTCGGCGTGCTCCCAGATCACCCCCTTCGGGTGACCGGTCGTGCCGCCGGTGTAGAGGATGAGCTCGTCGCGGCCGCTCCGCTCGAGGCGCGGGGCCGGGTCGTGCGCCGCCAGCAGGGTCTCGTACTCCTCGGCCTCGGGCACGAGCTCGGCGCCCGCGGGCACCTCGATGAGCGACAGCCGCCGCTTCAGGCCCGGGGCGACCGCGACGAGGCGCTCGGCGAGCGATCCGTGGAAGACGACGGCCTCGGCCTCGCAGTCGTCGAGCAGGTAGGTGAGCTCAGCCTCGCGGTAGCGGTAGTTCACGTTGATCGGCAGCGCCCGCAGCTTCAGCGCGGCGTAGACGACCTCGAGGTACTCGATGCAGTTGTAGAGGTCGATCGCGACGCGCGAGCCCCGACCGACGCCCTTGGCCGCGAGCGCCGAGGCGAGCTGCGCGGCGCGCCGGTCGAACTCGGTCCAGCTCCGGCGACGCTCGCCCTGGACGAGCGCGGGCGCATCGCCGACCGCGT
>Ga0307373_10007804_pt1 | contig 16536 bp, 12 predicted proteins | sample OX2MG_FD_202534 | JGI IMG/M metagenome (GOLD analysis project Ga0307373, IMG submission 202534) | Soil microbial communities from Risofladan, Vaasa, Finland - OX-2 | ecosystem: Environmental > Terrestrial > Soil > Coastal area > Acid sulfate soil | place: Finland: Risofladan, Vaasa | collected... | reverse complement strand
AGGCCGCGATAGCGCGCGTCGAGGCGGCCGACGATCGGATCGGCGCGGCCGAGCGCGGCGAACTCGCGCGGCGGATTAACGAAGGTTCGGGCGACTGCGTGCTCGACAATTTCGGCGGCGCTGGCGTGCTCGACTGTGACGGAGAGAATCGGTGCGCGGGCGGTGCCCGCGAAGGTAATCGCGAAGGCGACGTTGCGGCCGTCGATCGGGAGCGTGCGCAGCAAGGTGCGTCCGTCCCAGCGGTCGAGCAGGTCGTCGCCCCAGCGGCTGAAGATCGCGAGCGAGCGCGCGGGATCGATCGGTCCGCGAACCTTGATTTCGAAACGGTCCGGTGGTGTGGGTATCTTGGCGGTCATCGTAGGTCGTGAGCGTTTGCGACAGGTCAATTATCATGATTGCCGCATTCGGGCGAAGCGGGATAGCGCCCTATCGGCGGCGTCAGTGGAAGTCGTGGGAGCGGGGCAGGATTGCGCTTGCGTTGAGCGCGGCGAAGCGGCGGGCGCGGATCGCGACCACGCCGTCCTGTTTTTGCAGCGCGCCTTCGACTTCGAGAATCGCGGCATTGTGAAGCAGCGTGCGATTCGCCTGGAACAGATCGGGCGTGACTATCGCGTTGGAGATTCCGGTCTCGTCTTCCATCGTGACGAAGAAAAATCCCTTGGCGGTGCCGGGGCGCTGGCGGACGATCACGACGCCGGCGGTCCGCACGATCGCGCCGTGCTTGGCGGCGGCGAGATCGGCGGCGGCGAGCACGCCGCGCGCGCGAAGCTGCGCGCGCATATGGGCCATCAGATGGGGTCCGGCGGTGATTCCGGTCGCAGCGTAATCGGCGCGGGTCTCTTCGGCGGAGTCCATCTCGCGCAGCGGCGTCGTGCCCGATGCGGGCTCGACGCCGGCGAAGAGGCTCGATGGGTCGCGCTCGACGGCGGCGGCCTGCCATAGCGCGGCCCGTCGGCCGAGGCCGAAGGCCGCGCAGGCGCCGGCGTAGGCGAGCGCGTCGAGTTCACGGCGGTTGGGGGCGGCGCGAGCTGCCAGGTCCGCCATCGAATCGAACGGGCGCGCGGCGCGCGCCTGTTCGATTCGATGGGCGGTCTCTTCGCGGAGGCCTCCGACGTAGCGGAGGCCAAGGCGCATCGCGAGGGGCGCGGGCGGATACGGCGTTGCCGTATCCGCCCGCGCCCCCGACGGATCGGCGGCGGCGCGGCGCTCGAGCGTGCAGCTCCAGTCCGAGCGCGTGACATCGATCGGCGCCACCACGACGCGGTGGCGTTCGGCGTCCTTGACCAGCGTCGACGGATGGTAGAAACCGAGCGGATAGCAATTGAGCATCGCGGCGAAGAAGGCGGCCGCATGATGACACTTGAGCCACGCCGAGGCGTAGGCGATAAGCGCAAAGCTCGCGGCGTGCGATTCGGGAAAGCCGTAGAGCGCGAACGAGGTGATCGAGCGCACGATCCGATCCGCGGTCTCGCCGATGATTCCGTTGCGCGCCATCCCCTGGCGCAGCCGCCGCTCGATACTTTCCATCCGCGCCGTCGAGCGCTTGAAGCCCATCGCGCGGCGCAACTCTTCAGCCTCGCCGCCGCTGAAGCCGGCGACCGTCATCGCCATCCGCAGCAACTGCTCCTGGAAGAGCGGCACGCCGAGCGTGCGGCGCAGAATCGGTTCGAGCGCGGGATGATCGAAGACGACGGGTTCGCGGCCGGCGCGGCGGTCCAAATATGGATGGACCATGCGGCCGACGATCGGGCCGGGGCGGATAATCGCGACTTCGACCACGAGGTCGTAAAAGACGCGCGGTTGCATCCGTGGCAGCGTCGCCATCTGGGCGCGGCTTTCGACCTGGAAGACGCCGATCGTGTCGGCGCGCGAGAGCATCGCATAGACCCGCGGGTCGTCGGCCGGAATATGCGCGAGGTCGACCTCGACGCCTTCGTGCGCGCGGACCAGCGGAATCGCCTGTTCGAGCACCGCCATCATGCCGAGGCCGAGCAGGTCGATTTTGATAATTCCGAGGTCGGCGCAATCCTCCTTGTCCCATTGGATAACGACGCGGCCGGGCATCGCGGCTGGTTCGAGCGGGACGATCTCATCGAGCGGGCCGGCCGCGATCACCATGCCGCCGCTATGCTGGCCGAGATGGCGCGGCAGGTCCTGAAGTCCGCGCACGGTTTCGACCAGCGTGCTGAGGCGCGGCGCGGCAACGTCGATACCGCCCTTGCGCAGCAGTTCGGCCAGCTCGTCGTTGCCGTCGTGGAACTCATAAACGTGGTTGAGGCGGGCGAGGCGGTCGACCTGTTCGGCGGTGAAGCCGAGGACCTTGCCGGCCTCGCGGACCGCGCTGCGGGTACGGTAGGTGATCACGTTGGCGGTCATCGCCGCGCCGCGATCGCCGTAGCGGCCGTATACGTATTGGATCACGCGCTCGCGCTGATCGCCGCTGGGCAGATCGAGATCGATATCGGGCCACTCACCGCGCTCCTCGGAGAGGAAGCGCTCGAACAGGAGTTCCATCCGGACCGCGTCGACCGCGGTGATTCCGAGCGCATAGCAGACCGCGCTGTTGGCGGCCGAGCCGCGGCCCTGCGCCTTGATCTGTTTGTCGCGGCAGAACTGCACGATATCCCACACGATCAGGAAATAGCCGGCGAGGCCGAGCCGCTGAATTATTCCGAGTTCGTGATCGAGCTGGGCGCGGACACGCGGGCCGGGATCGAGGCCCCATCGCTCGCACGCGCCGGCCGCGACGAGAATCGCAAGGTAGCTGTCGGGAGTTTCGCCGGGCGGGAGCGGATAGCTCGGGAATCGATAGCCGAGGTCGCAGAGCCGAAAGGCGCATCGGTCGGCGATCGCGCGGGTCGCCGAAATCGCGCTGGGAAGATCAGCAAACAGGCGCGCCATCTCGGCGGGCGATTTGAGGCGGCGCTCGTTGTTGGCCCACAGGGAGCGGCCCGCCTCTTCGAGCGTTGTTTTGAGCCGGATACAGGTGAGAACGTCGAGGATGCGGCGATCGTCGCCCGCGTGGGAGACATCGTTGGTGGCGGCGAGCGGGATATGCGCGGCGTCGGCGAGTGCGGCGAGGCGGCGGTTGAGCCGCTCCTCGGCGGGGTCGAGATGGCGTTGCAGGTCGATATAGAGATTGCCGCGGCCGAAGCTTGCGCCGAGCCGGTCGCATAGCGGGCGCGGGTCTTCGGCGCGCATCAGCATTCGCGCGAGCGGACTGTGGATTCCGCCGGCCAGACAGATCATGCCCGCGCCGAAGCGTTCGAGATCAGCGAAGGTGATCCGGCTCTCGCCCTTGGCGGGATAGAGCGATTTCCCAACGGCACCAGCGGTTTCGAGCGGGCGCAGCTTCGAGGCGGTGATCATCCGGCAGAGATTCCGATAACAGTCGCGGCCTGGGATCAGGAGGTAGAGGCGGCTTTGATCTTCGAGCGTGAGTTCCGCACCGATAATCGCGCCGAGGCCCGCGCGCGCGGCCGCCTGATGGAAGCGCGGGGCGCCGTAAAGTCCGTCGCGATCGCCCATCGCGATCATCGGGTAGCCTAGTTCGGCGGCGCGATCGACGAGGCTTTCGGGCGTGGCCGACCCTTCGAGAAAACTGAAGGCGCTGCGGGCGCGGAGCTCGACGTAATCGGAAGCGGGATACGAACCGGGCCGGGCGGGCGCCGGAGCCGCGCGAGGATTTGCGCGCTCAGTCATAGATTCCGTCGATATGCCAATCATCGGCGGCGAGATCGCGAAAGGCGCGGTAGACGCCGCCGTCGTCGAGCGCGAGGTCGTAGTAGTCGCGCGTGCATCCGCGATGCCGCTGATTCGGAGCGGATGCGGGAGTCTCGGGGAGATCGTTTGAGTCCGCACCGCGCCACCATTCGCCGGTAATCCGCCACGGCCCGGCGAACGAAACCACACGCGCGCCAAGGTTGTCGCCGCGCACGTAGCGCGGCTCATCGCGATCGCACATCACTTCAATTATGCGGGGCGGGCGGATCGCGCGGAGCGTGAGGCGCGCGATCCGGGGCGGATTGATCGCATCGCCGGCGTCGGCGCCGTTTGGCGCCGGTGGCGCAGACGATGCGGCGGGCGGCGCGAATGCGCCAATTTGCACGGCGTCGGGAAAATATGAATCGCGCGCGGCGAGCGTGCCGACCCGATCCGGGCCGTACATCGCGGCCAGCCGCGCGATAACGGTCTGCATCCGTTCGGGCGCGGGGCGGGGCGGGGCGAACATATCGCTTTGCGCTGGATTTGATATTCGCGGCGCGACGGTTATCCGAATCGCTTCGACGGCGGCGGGCGGCGGCGAATTTTCCAGATCGAGCAGGATAAGCGCCAGCAGCGGGCGCGGCTCGTTGGTTGGCCCCGCCACGGCGACGCGCCGCGTATGGCGGCGATGGTCCGCGAGTTCGAGCGTGAGCGTGAGATCGCCGGCCACCAGCCCGCGCATCGCAACCCGATCGATCAGGCGATCGAGTATCGCGCGCATCACGAAGCCCATCGCCTCGAGGTTTTCGACGCCCCATTCGAGTTCGACCGTCTCGGTGAAAGTCTCGGCGGGCGGACGCGCGGCGATCGATACGCGCCGCTCACCACGCGCGATCCGAATCAGATCGACCGCGCGCGCGCCGAGGCGGTTTCCAACCGCACGGATATCGAGCCGGGCGAGATCGCCGAGCCGGCGGATTCCCCATCGCGCGAGCGCAAGCTCGATCTCGGCACCGTCGCGTCCGCCTTTGGCGCCCAGGTCGAGTAGGTCGAGCGGAATCCATTCGAGAAAGCTCGCCTCCATGCCAGGTGCGATCACCCGCACGCCGCCGCATCGGGCGGCCAGATGCGCGACCTCCTTGCCGGAGGCGACACCGACCGCGACTTCGATTCCGGCGCGGGCGGCGCGGCGTTGAAGCTCCAGCGCGAGTTCGGTTTCGAGTTTTTCTTCCGTTTCGGCGGTTTCGCCGCCGCCGGATCGTTCGCTGATATTGCCGTTGCCGCGCGATGGATCGCGCCGCGCATGGCGCGTCAGGCGGCCGAGTCCATCGAGCAAGACCGCAACTTCGCCGGGCGTTCCGGCTTCGACGACCGGAGAGAGCGACCAGGCCGCGTCGAGCATCGCTTCGGCGGCGGAGCTTTCGGCCGCATGCGAGCGGTTGATTACGACTACGCCGCCCGACGCGGCGGTGGCCGAGCGCGCCCGCGCCACGGTCATCCCGGAGCGGACGCCGAGCGCGCGGGCCTCGGACGAGACGAAGCGGCATTCCAGGTTCGCGGCGTCGAGGCGGCCCTGTGTGCGCGGCGATTCGACAATCACGAGCGGGCGGCCGCGCAGATCGGGATTGAGGCGGAGGATCGCGGCGAGCGGAAAATCGGCGGCGAGAATCGAGGCGACGCGGCCAGCGGCGGCGGTGCGCGCGCGGACCGCCGGATTCGCCGATACGGCGGCGGCGTCGCGGATTGGCGCTGAATCCACCGAGGATGCGTCCGCGCCGAGCGGCCTTGGAGAGATGCGGTAATCGATCACGATCGAATCATCCGCGGCCGCGCACAATTGTTGGTTTGCGATCGAACGGTGTGCGCCCGCGATCATCTGGCGCAGTATCGATTCGAGCCGACGCATCGCTAAGCGACAGAAATCGCGGCATGGGAATCGTATCGACAAGGACGGGCCATGCGGCGCGATTTCCCGACGCACCGAGCTTGTTGCGGACCACTTCGGCTTCGACTTCGAGTCCGTCGAAAAGGACCGGTGCACCGGGCGCAAGGCGGCTGAAGCGCGGGCGTGATCGGCCGACCACGAGACTCAGCACGGCGAACGTTCCGCACATCGGATTCGCCGCGATCACCAGGACCACCGCGCCGGTGCGTTCGGCGGCGCGCGCGAGCCTGAGCGCGATACTGTTCGCAAGCGGCGCGGGCCGGGCGGTGTGGAGGCGGGCACTCAGATCGATAACGACCAGGCCGAAGCCGCCCGCCGCGAGTATCATCTCGGCGGTTTTGATCGCGGCGTCGGACGGCCGTTTGCGCCGGCGTGCCGCCATGCCGAAGCGCGGCGAATCATCGGCCGCGTCGATTAGGGGCGAGTCGGCGCCGACCCAGAGTATCCGTGCGAGATCGGCGCCGGCCGCCGCGATCGTCGCGGGGTCGAAAGCGTCTATCGGATCGATCCAGGCCGTGACTTCGCCGCGGCGGGTGGCGATAGTGATAAACGACGCGGCGAGCGAAGTGAGTCCCGAGCCGGGATGGCCGGTTATTTCGCTGACTCTGCCGCGCGCGATTCCGCCGCCGATGATGGTATCGAGCGCGGGGATTCCGGAGCTGAGGCGAGCGTCCTTGCGGGTTAATTCACGGCCGCGGAAGACGCCGGAGATTTCCGGGAGGCGAGGGATTGGGTTGGCGATGGCGACGGAGGCGGCCATGCTCAATCTTCGCCTTTTCTTCGTCTTCGATCAATCGCCCGGCGATTACATAAAGCTCAACAATTACATTAGATTGTAGAGACGAAAGGGAAGCGGCGGGAAATTACGATTCGCGGCTGACTTGCGCGTCGATCAGGCTCGCGAGGCTGTTGCGATAGATCGACGGGCCGATCGTGGTCAGAATCGCGCGCGCCTTGGCGGCCTGTTCGCGAGCGATATCGCGTGCGCGATCGATCAGCGCCGGTTCGCGCAGTGCCGCGAGCATCCGATCGAAGGCGCCATCTTCGAGCGCGGTGCCGTTGCGGAAGAGCCGCGCCAGTTCGGGGTTGCGTTCGATTCCGAGCACCATCGGAAGCGAGGGGATTCCCGAGCGCAGGTCGGAGCCGACCGGCTTGCCGATTTTCTCTTCGGGTCCGAGGATGTCGAGCAGGTCGTCGATCATCTGGAAGGCGAGGCCGACCGAGTTGCCCAACCCTTCCATCGCGTCCACGGTGGCTTTGGGAGCGCCCGCGAGGTCGGCGGCGACGCGTCCGCCGGCGGCGAACAGCGACGCGGTCTTGCGCGTGATCACGGTGAGGTAATCGTTGAACGACGTGCCCGAGTCGTGGCGCAGGCGGCCTTCCATCACCTCGCCCTCGGTGAGCTGGATACAGGCCTGGGCCGCCGTCCGCACGAGATGCTCGTCGAAGCGTCCGCAAAGTTCGAAGGCGCGGCAGAAGAGGAAGTCGCCCGCGACGAGGGTCGGGCCGGCGCCGAAGCGGGCGAAGGCCGAGGGCTTGCCACGGCGCAGCGTCCCGGCGTCGATGATGTCGTCGTGCAGCAGCGTCGCGGAATGGATCAGTTCGAGCGCGATTGCCGCGTCGGCAGCGTCGATTGCCGTGCGATCGTTGCCGCCACAGGCGCGATGGACGAGCAGGACGAAGACCGGGCGCAGCCGCTTGCCGGCCCCATCGACGAGGTAATGGCAAATCTCCGAGATGATCGGCTCTTTCGAGTCGAGCAGCCGGATGAGCTTGTCTTCGGCCGCGGCGAGGTCGGCTTCAACGGCGCGGGCGGGATCGGCAATCTCGTTCATCGGAATCGGAGCGGCAGCGGTTCTTATATCTCTTTCCACGCGACAATCAGACTAGCCGATTCAACGGAAAAGGTCGGCCTCGGCCGGCCGGATGAGCATCCGCGCGCTGGCTTCGGATGGTTCATAAGGATAGCCGCGTACCAGCACTACGGGAATGGCGCCCGCCTTGGGCATCAGCAGGCCGGCGGCGGCGGCGATCTCGTCGGCGATGGCGATCACGGTGTGATGGAGCTCGCGGCCGGAGAGGTCGGTCGAGCCGCGCAGATCGAGCATCGGATTCATTCCGGAGATTCCGAGGCAGACTTCGGTCAGGCCGTCGCGCCATGGACGGCCGAAGGTATCGGTGACGAGCACGGCGATATCGACATTCGTTAGGCGCTTTATTCCGGCGCGGATCGCGGCGGCGGAGCGGTCGGGGTCTTCGGGGAGCAGGATCGCGCGGCCTTCGGCCATGCTGTTGGACTCATCGATACCGGCGTTGGCGCATACCCATCCCGGGCCGGTTTCGACGATCAGGACCGCGCGGTCCATGCGGACGATCCGGCTGGTCTGGCGCAGGACGAGCTCGACCGCGCGCGGATCTTTTTCGTATTGCGTGGCGAACGCGCGCGCGAGCGCCGACGGTTCGATATCGGCAAGTTCGACCACGCGGCCTTCGGCCTTCGAGACGATCTTCTGGCATACGGCAAGGATGTCGCCGTGCTCGAACGTCATGCCGCCCGCGCGGACGGCTTCGGCGATAAGCGCAGGCAGGTTGTCGCCCTCGCGAATCAGGGGGATTCCTTCGATAGCGGTGAAACTGACCGATTGCATCAGACGCTCAAGCCTACTCTCCGGCCGCGCGCAGGACCACTTCGGCAAGGCGCGCGGCGCGTGTTTCATCGGCCATGATAATGTCGGTTACGACCGGATGCATCCCGAGCCGCTCGATTGCGGGGGCAAGTGCGCGGTCGGCCTCGTCGATAACAAAAGTGGCGCAGATGTCGCGATAGAGGCGGGCGACGCCGAGCGCGGAGGGTTCGTGGCCGAGGCCGCGCAACATCCGATCGGCCGGGCCCTTGACGGCCTTGCGCCCGATGATCGGGCTGATCGCGGCGACGCGGGGGCGTTCGCGGCGAATTGCGGCGCGCATCGGACGCAGCGCGAGGATCGGGCCGATCGAGACGAAAGGGTTGGAGGGCGCGATAATCACGGCCGAGGATTGGCGAACCGCGTCGAGCGCTGCGGCGAGCGGGCGGGCGCGTGATACGCCGCGCAGCTCGATCCGTTCGACGATCCCACGGGCGCGGCGGCGCACGAAATATTCCTGAAAGGGCATCGGGTCGCGGCCGCGCAGCTTGACGAAGGTGCGGACGCGCTCGTCGGTCATGGGCATCAGGCGGGCGCGGACGCCTAGGCGGCGCGCGATTTCAGCGGCGATACGACTCAGCGGATCGCCAGCGCGCAAGCGCTCGGTGCGGAAGATGTGCGTCGCCAGATCGCGATCGCCAAGGTTGAACCAGGGCTTGCCGAAGAAGCGGCTGAGCGCCGGCAATACGTTGAAGGTCTCGCCCGCGAGGCCCCATCCCGTGGCGCGATTCGAGACGCCGGCCAGGGTGTACGTGACGGTATCGAGATCGGGCGAGACATGGAGTCCGTAGAACTCCTCGTCGTCTCCCGTGTTGACGATAACGTTCAGGCGCGGCTGACCGGCGACGCGCGCGAGGCCGGCGAGGAACTTAGCCGCACCCACTCCCCCCGCAAGCGTGGTTATCGGCATCGAGATGTTCGACTTGAGGGATCGGCCGCGCGCCATTGGGTGCCCGCTTTCCGTAGAGTTTCTTGTAGAGGGTGGTGCGCTCGACCGCAACCCGGCCCATCTCACGCGCCTTCTCCTCGATCAGATCGACCGCGACGAACTCGCCCGCCTCGCCGCCGGCCTGGGCCGTGATGCTCTCTTCCATCAGCGTGCCAGAAAAATCGTTGCATCCGGCCTTCAGCGTCAGCGCCGCCAGATCGACTCCGAGCTTGACCCACGAGGTCTGCAGGTTGTCGATAAAGCCGCGCAGAAAAAGCCGCGCAGTCGCGTACATCTGGAAGTCGGGGAATCCGATCGGCGTGGGCGAGACCAGTCCTTTGCGGAAGAGCACGGTGTTCTGATGGATGAAGCGCAGCGGGACGAACTCAGTAAAGCCATGCGTGCGCTTCTGGATATCGCGCAGAAGGCTCAAGTGATTAACCACATGGCGGGGGCTTTCGACGTGGCCGTACATAATGGTCGAGGTGGTCGGCACGCCGAGCGAATGCGCGGTCGAGACGATTTCGACCCAGGCCGCGACGTCGACCTTCTTGTGGCTCAGTAATTCGCGGACGCTGTCGTCGAGGATTTCGGCGGCGGTGCCGGGAATCGAGCCCAGGCCGTGGTCGCGCAGCATCGAAATATATTCCGGATAATCCATCCGCACGCGCCGCGCGCCGTACATGATCTCCATGGGGGAGAAGGCGTGGACGTGTATGTCGGGGAAGTGGCGCTTCATCATGATCAGCAGATCGCGATACTTGAAGGGCGGCATGTCGGGATTGATCCCGCCCTGCATGCATACTTCGGTCGCACCGCGCGCGACCGCGTCGGCGAGCTTGTTCAGGATCGTTTCGTCGGAATGATCGTAGGCGTCGCTTTCCCAGCGCTGGCGCTTGAAGCCGCAGAACTGGCATCCAACGAAACATATGTTGGTGAAGTTGATATTGCGATTGACTACATAGGTGACTTCATTGCCGACGTCTTCGGCGCGCGCGAGGTCGGCGCATTTGACCGTCGCGCGCAGATCGTCGCCAGTCGCGGTATAGAGGAGCAGCGCCTCCTCCGGCGTCATCTCGGCACGCGCGATACTCCGGTCGAGCACCGCGCGGACCGCGGGCGACGCCTGATCCATCAGAGCGCCCAGCGGCGCCGCTTCGACCTCGTCGACAAAGTTGCGCAGATCATCCAGGTTCACAGTCCACCTCCGTCGAGTTCCGCGCGATGGCGGCCAAGCGCCGGCATGATTACCGGGTCGACCCAGGTATCGTTGATGTATTCCGGGTAAATTGCGAGCCGCGGCTCGAGCGTGAAGCCGGCCCCCGCGCATCGCTCCGAGAGCCGCTCGATATGGGGCCACGGCGCCTCGGGATTCACGTAGTCGCGGCTGAGCGGCGAGATTCCGCCCCAGTCGTTGATTCCGGCGGCGAGGAACAGCTCAATCTCGTTGGGCGAGAGATTCGGCGGCGCCTGCACGTTCATCGCCGGACCAAGCACCAGGCGCGCGGTCGCGATCGCACGCGCCATCTCCATCGCACCCGGCTCGGGCGCGTCCGCCATCGCGATTTCGGGCTTGGCGCGGAAGTTCTGGATTATCACTTCCTGGATATGGCCGTGACGCTCGTGCGAGTCGCGGATCGCGACCAGGCTGTCCGCGCGCTCCTCCGGCGTCTCACCGATTCCGAGCAGGATTCCGGTGGTGAACGGGATTCGAAGCTCGCCCGCCTCATCGATCATGCGCATCCGAATGGCCGGATCCTTGTCGGGCGCCCACTGATGCACTCCGCCACGCGCCCGCAGGCGCGGCGAGACGCTCTCGAGCATCAGGCCCATGCTGACGTTGAGCGGCCGCAGCGCCCGCATCTCGTCGCGGCTCATGATTCCGGCATTGGTGTGCGGCAGCAGACCCTCATCAAGTGCGATTTCACACGCCCGCCCCACGTACTCGACGGTGCTGCGCACGCCGAGCGATTCGAGCGTCGCGCGATATTCCTTGAACGCGACCTCGGGTTTGTCGCCGAGACACATCAGCGCTTCGCGGCATCCGAGCGTCCGGCCGCGGCGCGACCATTGCGCGATCTCCGCTGGCGCCATCGTCCATGCGCCGGGATCGCCCGGGTCCTTGCGGAACGTGCAGTAGGTGCATCGGTCGCGGCATAGATTCGTGATGGGCAGAAAGACCTTGGGCGAGTAGGTCACGAGGCGGCCTTTGGCGCGGTCGCGAAGCTCGCCCGCCGCCGCGAGCATCGCCGGCAGGTCCGCGTCGGCGCATCCGATAAGCGCGCGCGCGTCGTCATTGCCGAGCCTGTCGCCGCGCAAGGCCCGGTCGAGGATCTCGCGAATCGCGGGATTCACGCGCGCTTGAGCGGCGGTTGAAGGCGCTTCGATGCACATACAACGCTCCTTATAGGCCATCCCCGCGCGGAGGGCAAATCACCGGTTCAGCGACCGAGCGTGCCATAGGATTGCTATCGGAAACTCCTCGAAATTCAAACGCGATCACATTGCGATCGGGAGCGCGCGGCGCGTTCTGGTAAGATTGTGATCATGAAGGCGATGGCGGTGTTCGAGCCGGCTGCGATCGAAACCGCGCCGCTGCGCGCGATCGAGTTGCCCGTCCCCGAACCGGCGCGCGGTGAAATTCTCGTGCGCATCAGCGTATGCGGCGTATGCCGCACCGATCTCCATGTCGCCGAGGGCGATCTGCTGCCGCGCCATCCGCGAATCGTTCCCGGCCATGAAATAGTCGGCGTGGTCGAGCGATGCGGTGCGGGATGCGCGCGATTCGCGGTCGGCGACCGGGTCGGCGTCGCATGGCTGCGCGAGACCTGCGGCGAATGTGCGTATTGCCTTCGCGGACGCGAGAATCTGTGCCCCAACGCGCGCTTTACGGGCTACGACCATGATGGCGGCTACGCAGAGTTCACGACCGTCCGCGAGGACTTCGCCTATCCGATTCCCGCGGCGATCGGCGATCGGGAGGCGGCGTCGCTGCTATGCGCCGGGATTATCGGCTATCGCGCGATCAAACGCGCCGCCATCGAACCCGGAATGACGGTTGGGCTTTACGGCTTCGGCGGTTCCGCTCATATCGCGATGCAGGTGATTAGGCATTGGCGATGCCGCGTGTTCGTGATGAGCCGGGGCGGCGGCCATCAGCAGTTCGCCTCCGCGATGGGCGCGGAGTGGATCGGGAGCGCGGCTGAGACACCACCTGCGAAGCTCGATGCCGCAATCCTGTTCGCACCGGCCGGCGATCTGGTGCCGCCCGCGCTTGAGGCGCTCGATCGCGGCGGAATCCTTGCCGTCGCGGGAATCCATCTGAGCGATATTCCCGGGCTAAACTATCAGCGCCATCTGTTCGAGGAGCGCGAGCTTAGAAGCGTGACGGCCAATACGCGCGCCGACGCCGAGGAGTTTTTGCAGCTGGCCGGCGAAATTCCGATTCGCCCCCACACCGTCGCGCTCGAGCTTGCCGACGCGAATCGCGCGCTCGCGATGCTCAAGCATGACGAGTTGAACGGCGCCGCCGTCCTGCGCGTCGGATGAGTCGAAGTTCCGGAAGGCCCGCGCGCCTAACCGTGAGAAGCGCGGCTGAAATGACTGCGCACTTTCCATTAGAACAGATTGCGTTGTCATTTGACCCGCCGGTCAAACGGCTGATAGCTTTGAGGCGACGGGGGAAACACTTCCGCAGAGGCTTGAATTCGAGATGTCGAGCGCAAATGGCGAGATAAGCAAGGGCGATCAGGCCTTACTGGGCGACGCGGTCGTTCTGACCCGCGTCGACAAGGCGATCGGATGGGCGCGCAAGTTTTCGATCTTCCCCTATCCGTTCGCGACCGCATGTTGCGCGATGGAGTACATGTCGATCGCGACGACGCCTTACGATATCGACCGCTTCGGCGCGCTGCTGCCGCGCTTCACCCCGCGCCAGGCCGATCTCCTGATGATGATCGGCACGTGTACGATGCGCCAGTCGCCGATTCTCAAGCGCGTTTACGATCAGATGGCCGAGCCCAAATGGGTGATGGCGTTTGGCGCCTGCGCGTCGACCGGCGGCTTTTACGATAATTACGCGACGCTTCCCGGTATCGACCGCATAATCCCGGTCGATGTCTACGTGCCCGGATGTCCGCCGCGGCCCGAAGCGGTGCTCGACGCGCTGATGGCGCTGCAGCGGAAAATCCAGGGCTCGAAGCAAAAGCGCGCCGGCGACGGCGTCATTATCGAAGTCGCGCCCTGACCCACGCAGAGCCCGATCGCAAAGAAAAAGAATCAGATCGCAAGATGGAACGATACCTGACCCGCTGGTTGGATATACCGGACCTGCGCCGTATCGACGTGTTCGAGGCCAACGGCGGCTACAAGGCCGCGCGTAAAGCCTTCTTCGAGATGACGCCCGAGCAGGTTATCAACGAAGTCAAGGAATCCAACCTGCGCGGGCGCGGCGGCGCCGCCTTTCCGACCGGCACCAAGTGGAGCTTCATTCCCAAGGACTCGAAGAAGCCGGTCTATGTATGCTGCAACGCGGATGAGAGCGAGCCCGGGACGTTTGCGAATCGCTACCAGCTTGAAAACGATCCGCACACGGTTATCGAGGGCATCCTGATCGCGTGCCGCGCGGTCGGCTCGCACGTCTGCTACGTCTACATGCGCGGCGAATTCTTTAGCCAGATGCGCATCTTCGAGCGCGCGCTGGCCGAGGCTCGCGAGCGCGGCTACGTCGGCGCGGACGTGATGGGCTCGGGCTTCGGCGTCGAGATTTACCTGCATCGCGGAGCCGGCGCTTATATATGTGGCGAGGAGACGGGGCTGCTCGAATCGCTCGAGGGCAAGCGCGCCTACCCGCGCAACCGTCCGCCGTTTCCGGCGATCCAGGGCGCCTTCGGATGTCCGACCGTGGTGAACAACGTCGAGACGCTCTCGAACGTCCCGCACATAATCGGGCGCGGCGCGGCCTGGTATAAATCGATCGGCCCGGCCTCGAGTCCCGGCAACAAGCTCTTCTGCCTTTCGGGCCATATCAACAAGCCCGGACTGTACGAGTTGCCGATGGGCTTCCCGCTGAAAGACCTTATCTACGAAGTCGGCGGCGGAATCCTCGACGGACGCAAGCTCAAGGCCGTAATTCCCGGCGGCTCGTCGTTCCCGCCCTTCACTGCCGAGGAGGCGATGAAGGTCAACATGGACTTCGACTCGGTGCGCGCGGCGGGATCGCTGATGGGCACCGCGGGCGTGATGGTGATGCACGACGGCGTATGCATGGCCGACATGCTCAAGACCGTCGCGCACTTTTACCATCATGAATCGTGCGGCCAGTGCACGCCGTGCCGCGAGGGCACCGGCTGGATCGAAAAGATGATGATCGCGCTCGAGGCGGGCGCGGCGCGGATCGAGGATTTGCAACTGCTGCTCGACGCCGCCGCCAACATGGAAGGCAATACCATCTGCGTCCTGGCCGACAGCCTCTCGATGCCGGTCAAGGGCTTTATCAACAAGTTCCGGCCCGAGTTCGAAGAGCACGTGCGGCTCGGCCGATGTCCGTTTCGCGACCACGCCGGCGCTCCCGGCGCCCATCCGCTGACCGCCAACGGCGGAATCGGCGCGGCTACCGCCGACAATCCGGAATCCAATGCCCAAACTGACGATCGACGATAAGCAGGTCGAAGTTCCCGATGGCGTCAACCTGATCGAGGCGGCGCGCCAGTCCGGAATCGAAATCCCGCACTACTGTTACCATCCGGCGCTGACGATCGTCGGCAACTGCCGGATGTGCCTGGTCGAGATCGAAAAGGCGCCCAAGCTCCAAATCGCGTGCAACACGCGCGCCGCCGAGGGCATGGTCGTCCGCACCCGCAGCGACAAGGCGCGCGCCGCCCAGCGCGCCGTCCTCGAGTTCCTCCTGATCAACCATCCGATCGATTGTCCGGTGTGCGATCAGGCCGGCGAGTGCAAGCTCCAGGACTACTACATGGACTACGACGAGCAGTCCTCACGCTTTCCGCTCGGGCGCAAGAATCACAAGGGCAAGGCGCTCGATGTCGGCGGCGGAATCATGCTCGACCAGGAGCGATGTATCCTGTGCGCGCGATGCACCCGCTTTTACGACGAAGTGACGCATACCAGCGAACTCGCGATTTTCGAGCGCGGCGACCATTGCGTGGTCGATACCTATCCGGGTCGGAAAATCGACAACCCCTACGCCGTCAATGCGGTCGATATCTGCCCGGTCGGCGCCCTCACCGAAAAAGAGTTCCGCTTCCAGATGCGGGTCTGGTACCTGCATCGCACGCCTTCGGTGTGCGGCGGATGCGAGCGCGGATGTTCGATCGATATCTATCACCATCGCGGACGCATCTACCGCTTCAAGCCGCGCTACAATCCCGAGGTCAACGGCTATTGGATCTGTGACGAGGGCCGCTACAGCTTCGAGTCGTATCAGCGCGAGGGCCGGCTCACCGAGCCGCTGGTGCAATCAGGCGATCGGCTGGTCGCCGAACCGTGGAGCGAAGCGATTGCGCGCGTAGTCTCGAAAATCCGCGCGTACGGCGAAGAGTTCGGCGCGGGGGCGATTGGCGCAATCGTCGATGCGCATTCGACCAACGAAGAGGCGTTCGCGCTCAAACATCTGATGAAGGAAGTGATCGGCTCCGATCGAATCGCCGCGCTTAGCTGGTCGCCTCCGGGCGCGAGCGGCGACGACGATCTTCTCATTCGCGCCAACAAGAATCCGAACACGCGCGGGCTCGCCGCGATGGGCATCGAGAGCGAGGCGCTCACGCCGATGGGCGACGCGGCCGCGGCCGGGAATCTCAAGATGCTGATCGTGATGCGCGCCGATCTGGTGCGCACGATGGGCGAGCCGGAGTTCGTCAAGCGCTTCGGTCCGCTCGACTACATGGTCGTGCTCGACACCGACGCCAACGAAACCTGCCAGATGGCGAACCAGGTATTACCGATCGCAACCTACCCGGAGAGCGGCGGCACGTTCACCAACTTCAAGGGCCAGGTTCAGCGGCTTAACCCGGCCTTCGATCCACCAGGCCATGCGCGCGCGGCGACCGAAGTGATTGCGATGATCGGCGAGGCGCTCGACGGAGCGCCGCGCGCGAAGACGCCCGCGGCGGTCTTCGCTGCGATGGCGGCGGCGGAGCCGGCCTTCGCCGGGCTCGCGCTCGCGAGTCTCGGCGAGCACGGCAAGCCGCTCGCCGGCGCGTCGGCCGAAGGCGGCGCGGATGCGCCGCCCCCAACCGTAACGGAACATCGCTGAT
>Ga0307373_10007802_pt1 | contig 16541 bp, 17 predicted proteins | sample OX2MG_FD_202534 | JGI IMG/M metagenome (GOLD analysis project Ga0307373, IMG submission 202534) | Soil microbial communities from Risofladan, Vaasa, Finland - OX-2 | ecosystem: Environmental > Terrestrial > Soil > Coastal area > Acid sulfate soil | place: Finland: Risofladan, Vaasa | collected... | reverse complement strand
TGAGACTTATTGCAATCATTAATGCTAAGCCAATCCCATTAATATTTTGTTTTAATTGAAATAATGGTATATTATTAAAATTTAAAAATAAAATTGTAGTCATCATTATAGAAATCAAAGATACTGTCAAAACTAATACTAACAACTTCTTTTTCAAGCTGAAAAACTTCAAATTGAACAATGTCAGAGTTTCTTCGATCCTTAATTTAAGGTAGCATCAGATTTAGTGAGTTAAGAATTTTCAGGTTCTAATGCAAATAGATTCTAACTCTCACAGGTAGAATGATGTTATGAAAAGATACTTCGTTCTTTTCAGTTTAAAAAGGGATGGACCGGGCCGGACACGCTACTGTACAGTGCATTTTTGCGTTCCATTCATGCATAAATCTTTCAATTCAACAGGATATTTGTAAAATCAACTATTTCAATTCTGCATCCAATGCTTGCTGAAATACTGTATACGGTTGAGCTCCGACAAGTTTTGTGTATCCCTTTTGGTCACTTCCTATGAAAAAGGTAGGAGTTCCAGTAGCTCCATAGGTTGCACCATCTTGGGCATCCCTGTTAACTTTGTCAGCATACTTTGAAGAGTCTATACAAGAGTTGAAGCTGTTTGTGTCAAGGCCAAGCTGAGCCGCATACTGCTTGAAAGTGCTTGTTGCATTTGTACTGCCAAGACTTGCCCAGCTATTCTGGTTTGAAAACAACTTGTTGTGATAGTCCCAAAACTTGCCCTGCTCATTTGCACACTCTGCTGCCAATGCTGCTGCATTTGCATTAGGATGAAGATTCACTAATGGCATGTTTTTGAATACCAGTTTTACCTTTCCTGAATCGATATAGTTCTTCTCAACATCAGGCAGTGTCTGGGTATAGTATGCACCGCAGAAAGGACACTGAAAGTCTGAAAATTCAATCATTGTAACTGGAGCACTAGAGCTTCCCAATACTGGACTATCACCTGTTGCTACTGCAATTCTTGCTGCAGGTGTGGGTGTTGTTGGAATCTGTGTAGGTATTACCTGTGTGTTTTGTACTGTTTTGGTCTCTCCCAAATTTCCTACAAGTATTCCTCCAAGAAATGCTGCAACTACAAGTGCTGTAGTAATACCAAAGATCATCTTGGTATAAGTTGATTTTTTTATTGTTATATCGTCTGACATTTTAATTGTGATTTTTCTATGCGTTATTTAGATTAATCTAGTTATTGACATACGCCTGCAGCACATGATTGACCAGTTGCACAAACGTGTCCACATGCACCACAATTTTTAATATCATTTTGTGAGTTGACTTCACAACCATTACCAGCAAAATTATCACAATTTAGATATCCTGAGTTGCATTGGGATATTCCACATGCACCTGCGATGCATGCATTAACTGCGTTACTTAGAGGTGCACAAGCAGTTCCACATGAACCACAATTGTTGCTATCAGTTTGTGTGTTTACACATGTATTGTTACATGTTGTTTGTCCTGCGGGACAAGATGTTACACAATTTCCTGAACCATCACAAGTTCCTGATTGGGAAGAAATTGTGCAAGCAATACCTGCTGCTGAGTTGATGACTCCACATGTGCCAGCTGAACATGTGGATTGTTGACATGAATTACTTGGTGTTGGACAAGTAGAAGCACTAGTACACTGGTTTCCGTTAGATTGCGCCACACATACTCCTGCAGAACATGTCTGACTTGATGTACAAACAGTTCCACATGAACCACAGTTGTTACTATCAGTTTGTGTGTTTACACATGTATTGTTACATGTCGTTAGTCCTGTTGGACAAGTAGAAGAAGAACCGCCATTACATACATAATTAATTCCACTAGCACTAGTAAGTTTTACACCACCATTTGCACAGTGTGGACCAGGTGGTTCTTGAGTTGCAGTTACGCTAGTTCCAGGAGGACCTTGTGGACCTGGTGTTAAAGATATGTTAGTTATCTGAGTCTCCAAGCTAGAAAACGCAGTACAGACAAGTGCTGGAAAACCCGTCTTATCATCCAGCTTGGCACAAAATGCAGCAAGTGTTGTTATTGGATTGTGATTGTCTTTATCCTTGTCAGCAGAAGCTATTGCCCCTGATGTGACAGTACCTGCTAGAAAAGCTATTACTACAAAACCTATTATCTTAAGATTAGCCAACCTGAACTCTTTATTCATAATGTTAGTAACTATAAAAGAATGATCTTGGCATCAGAATTTCACGAAAATGCATTTTGGAAAATGACTATAGATTTTGTTAGTTTAAAAAAGGATGGACCGGCCGGACTCGCTACTGTACAGTGCATTTTTGCGTTCCATCATGTACCTAGTTTGCTAATCCTTAAAATGACGAAATATGAAAAACCAAATCCCAATTACCACAGCCGCAACAACTGAGGGTATCAGTATACTATTAGTTCTTAGTTGATCAGTTCTCATAGTTTATCCAACACCATGAAAAATCGAAAGTTAAATATCTTTAATTTGGAATCTCTGGTTCAACTAGTCTAGCTAGATTAGCAAGCGACTCTTGCCATCCAAGATAACAAGCCTCAAGAGGAATTACAGAAGGTATGCCTTCTTGTACAATTATCAACTCTGTTCCCACAGAAACTTTCTTCAGTGTTACAGTTACCTGAATTTCTCCAGGTAGGTTCGGATCATCAAAACTTTCAGTATATCTCAAACGTTCATTTTGAATCAACTCACGGAATTCTCCACCAAAGGAGTGACTTTTTTCAGTTGTAAAGTTAGTAAATGACATCTTGAATGTACCACCTACTTTTGCATCCATATGATGAACTTTTCCAGTAAATCCATTTGGTGGAATCCATTTAGCCAAAGCATCAGAATTCAGAAATGCACGATAGATTTTTTCAGGATTTGCGGCAATCACATGATGTAAGTTGACAGTGTTGGTGGACATGTTAGCTTGTAACTAATTAAAAATAAAAAGTTATTGCAAGATGTAGAGTTTTCATTTCTTACACGTACTGCTCGCACATATCATAAAAAACTGGTGTAGATTTTCTCCGTAGTAATCTGCTAGTTTAAAAAGACATGGATCGGGCCGGACACGCTACTGTACAGTGCATTTTTGCGTTCCGCTGTACCCAAGTTATTAATAAAAGATTAATTCTTACACTTATCGCATACTATGAGTTATTGAAGAGTTTTACTTCAAATGACTGAAGGATTGGTATGTTTTTTCTAATCCATCTAATTCTTGATTGGACAGAGGTTGGTTTGTAACATAACCAGAAGTAAGTACATACACTTTATTGTTGTATTTTTCTATTTTCTCCTTCATTGAGAATTGAGCATCATAGGTAAAATTTCCATCTACTTTGACAAGAATAGAATTTTTATCAAGTGTGGGTATAATTTGACAATTGCATGATTGAACTTTTTCTTTGAATTGGTCTACTTGTAAATTTACAAACTGAGTCAGATCCAATGATTGTGAACCATTATCATTCAATACAAAAAGACTAACAGCATGTTTTTCGGGACTTTCAACTATTATCCCACCCATTAGTGAAGATGGTATACTTAATTGTAATGTAGTCATGGCGTAGGAGATATTTTTGTCAAAACTCCAATCTTGATTAGGCCTACTTATTTGAAAATCTAAATCACATTTTGTATAAGTTAAACCGGATTCTCCATCAATACATTTTTCGGATGGTGTAAGACTCACCTGTACTTTGTTATTACTACCTCCTACGTTGATATTGTTATCACCTGACTGAGTAGCACTAGTAATAGAATTTCCATGAGGGGAATTTATGTTCACATTAAAGTTATACGCTACTGCACTTCCTCCAAATACTGTTATCGCAGTAATTATTATCATAACAATCTGTTTGATAGTTAGTTTACCTGCTATCCGTTGTTTCGGTTTAGATGCATTTCCTTGTTGTATGATTGTAGATCTAGAGCCAATCATGGCCCTAGGTACGGCTTTCGCCTTTGCTTCTTCCATTGTCTTTCTAATTTCAGCATTCGTTGCATTAAGACCAAATGGTGTAGATTTGTGAGACATTGGATTTTCTACAACATTATCTTGTAATTGTCTAACTCCTTTACTTTTAATATTGTAAAACCGATATTCTCCTGCAGCCTCTACCAGTTTAATCAATCCTTCATCTTCCATCAGGATGCAAATTCCTTTTACTTCTGTTTTATCTAAATTACATTTTTCTGCTATGGTTTCATCATCAATAAAACCAGTAGGATCTTTTTTAAATTCAGAATTGAGAAATTTCAGAATTTTTTGTCTTTTTTCAGCATCGGATTCAGTCATCACTCGTGACGAGAACTACTTTGTAATAAGGGTTAATGAATGAGTTGAGTCTATTGTATAATTCAGAGATTTATTTTAAAAAGGATGGCATATGGAATAAAAAGAAGCAGTTCAAACTTGAGACGTATTGTATGTTTAGATTCATGTTTTAAATCAAAATATGATTCAAGTCACTGATACAGATTCTAAGCGCTTCAACACCTGAAGTAGATACAGAGGATCTACACAGTTCACTTTTGCTATTTTCTCAATCTGGGCAGCGTTATTCAAAAAATCATTTTTATCTAGCGTCACAAGTATACTCCATTTTTTGATCTCTCGTTGATTTGCTTCCACTTCACATATTATTTGTAAATCATTGGGTTTTTTCTGTGCGGTTTTTTGTAGTGCAGGATCAGATTTCAGACGTTGTAATAACGCTGTATCAATTTTAGCTGTTATAACTCTGTGAACAGAAACTCTCATATGAAAATCGTATGATAATGTTGTTGAGATTTTATTAATTCCTACTCCTATGGTAGTTACAAACTCACGATATGGAATTGAATTGATATTTTCAACCATTCTAGTTAGATGCGTTACAATCATTTCCTCCATTCTCAAGAGTAGTTCATATTCGCTAGTTGGTTTTTTATGTAAAGAATAGTTTTTGATAAAAAATTCCCGAACAAATTGAGAATCATTCAAATCTACATCATTTAGCACAGTGTTTGAGCTGCTTTTGAAGGTCCTGAACTCTCTTTCAAAATTTCTAAATGTATCAGATATGAATGAAATTATATTGGCAATACGTTTTTGACATTCAGTTTTTACTGTAATGGGTAGGTATGATTCAAGTTTGAGTTTTCTTTGATGTGAGTCTATTACTCCAAGTCGGGTTCTGGCCTCTTGATTTTGTAATGTATCAGCTAACAGTAGTGAGGAATCTAAACAAATACAGGCATTAGAACTGATAGATGACAAATCTTAGGCATAATTTAACAGGATTTGTCCTACATTATTTTTGAATTCACGCATTTCCCACTCGTCAACATTGTTTATCTCATGTAATTTTTTGTGGTATGTTTTTAATAGAAATTCTGCAATGTAATATGTTTGCTCTCTGAAATAATCTAATGAATTATTGAACTTAGATATATCCAATCTTTTCAATGTCAAAGGTTTGATTACAAACAGGTCATTCATTTCATCAGAATTATTTATTTTGATATAATATTTTAACAACATTTCTGCATCTATTGACTTTTGCATTTTTGTAAATATTGGTAAAATAATCCTCTCATAATCATGAGATATAGTATCAACTTTATGACTATTTCCTCGGTGTAGGTGAAGTGATACTTGAAATCTATCCGTCTCAGTTCGCAATATTTCAAAAGCATTAAGTTTATTGAGATAGGCTTGATTGTTTATTGTAAATAATTCCATTGGTAAATCTGAATCAAGAAATTCAGTCATGGAGATCTTATGTAATTGTGAATATGATTTCAAAGTAGATTCATAGATAGCATCGATTGCTGAATACACTGCATCAAGTTTTTGTTCCATCTGAGTTACATCTCTTCGTTCAAGTTTTATCAGGTATTTTTTGACATCCAAATTACTCTCTAAATATTTTGCATAATTTTGCCAACACCGTTCTACATACGCCGTTTTATCAAACCATGTTGGTAGAGATAATTCATTGAGTAGAAATAGTATTTGCTCGGTCAATGTTTCTTTGAAGTCATGATGATGTTCAGAAGAAACTCTTTTTGTGTTACCATGTATTCTTTTATGTTGTTCAATATTTTTTTGTTTTACCTGTTGTGGTGTTAGATATGCCTTGAGGAAATCTATAATGGAACGTACGTGTAACGAATCTTCTTTTACTACTAGACCAGTCACAAGCATTGGGTAATTAGCCATGTCTCGGATCACCATAATTGCTGATAATATATCTATCAGATAGGCCAGTATTGCAACCAGTCAATAATGTGACATATTGACTCATGTGCTGAATAAACGCATCACAGTATTAAACTTCGTTGGTTTCCAAGTGTGATTCAAACAATTCATCTTACATTCAGGTACCAAATGGTCTTAATTGTGGGCTCACTTTGTGTGTGAAATCATATCATTATTCGTTTAACATATGTCTGAAGGCACGTTTTAATCCAATTATGATACCTAGCATAACCATTGCAAGACCAATTGCACCTACCATCATAGATATTGCACCAATTTCTGTTGTCAGGCCATAGATTTGCATGAGATACATCCCCACAAGGGCCGGAATAATTCCTGCAACAAGTAGTTTAAGCCAGCTTTTCAATACCTTTCTAGATATTGTGTAAACTTAAGGATTTATGGAATACCTTTCTTCTGTTGTAGAATCATAATCGTTTTTCGCATTAAATTTTTGTCAAGTGCTTGAAGTCTGTTTAGTTCTCTTCTTAGCATTAAATCATGCTCACAAAGAATTTTCTTATCTTTTATTATTGTGACTCGCAATAAAGTTTGATCGATAATTGGAGTTTCTAATTTTTGTATATACTTCCAAATATCACCAAATTTCCAGTTTATGTCTTTGAACGCAATTGTTGCATGAAAATCAAAATCATCCTTGTAATCATGATCTTGCATCTTACAGAATTTTTCTAATCTCTCAGATATTTCTCTCCTCATTTGCTCTAATTCTTTAGATGGTTCAACATGCACATAGACAACCCTATTAAAAAAATAGAATTTACTGAATTTGCCAAATCCGTACAAAGAAAATCCAACCATGTCATATTTTCTGACAACATCAAAAACTTCCTTGACTAGTCTTTTCTCATTATTTGTGTATAAAGGACCTGCAAGAGAAATATGTGGTACTGGTCTCTTTCTTGTGACACCCCTTACCTGAAATTTCTCAGATATATCATAAATTAAATTTTCAAGATATGTCCTCGCATTACCTGAAAAACGGAACTCTATAAGATAATGTGTCATTTTAGATATTCCAAGGTCCATGAAGTTGCAGGAGCCACGTTTCCTGAAGGATCCTTCAAATTGACATAAATCGTATGTAATCCTCCTGTACCTAACCATTTTGAAACGTCAATTACGGTATTGATACCATTTGGACTAACAGAATTATTCACATACATGGCATAGTCCAAACAATCGCTTTTACCATCTGAAAATGAGGCAGTGATTTTTCCAGGAGAACATTCCGGATAATAGCTATTTCCCGCAGGCCTTGGTACAATCATGCCTACATCAGTTCCTTGGTCATAATATCCAACGTTGTAAGGAAGTGAGTTATCTAAATCATTTTCAGTAAGTGGTTTTGGCATTGGATCAGAAAATACATCAATACTATCCATTGTATATCCTGGAAGAATTGTTCCACTAATCATCAGAGTTCCACTTGTCAATTTTATTGTCTGCCAATTTACTAGATTGTTTTCAAAGTTTTCAACAAAGTAGAAGCGGTCATTTGTATATGCAATTCCAAAGTTTACACTGGTATGATTTGGATCCAATATGTTTTTCTTGTGACCCCAGTTGGATGCAGCGTCATTATTTATCATCGAGTCTTCACCTCTTTTGATTTCCACTATGGGTCATAGATATTTTCTAAACAGTTCGATGTTGGACAGTAAGAGTATGTGTAATAGTTATTTTCTGCAACGTTTCCCCTTCCACCAAGTTTTGTATATACAACATATGGTTTTACACCATCACTATTCCAATGCGAAAAATATTTCAGAGCTAGTTGATCGTTTGCGTGATTTTGTGCTGATTGTATGTTGCTTAATGCTACAGGACCTAGTCCGTTTGCCTTTCTATCATCATTTACAATTTTTAGGGCATATGCGTAAAGGCTAGGAAGGTCTGTTGGTTGGGTCGGTGTTTGGATAGTTCCTGGAATTGTTATAGAGGGAATTGTTACCTTTGGAAACGTAATTTTTGGAAATGTTATCTTTGGAAGAATACTAGGCTGAGAAGTTGGAGTAGGATTTTGAGATGAGACAGATGGCGATGTACCTAATTGAAAATTATATACAGTATTACTTCCCTGAGAGTTTGAAAATTGAACGCTGCAAGAATTTTTGTCAATTGTTAGAGTCACATCTTTTTGTATTCCTGAACCTATTGGAGGATCTGCTATACACTGTACTGAATCATGATTTGCACAGTTAATTCTGATTCCGCCTGCTCCGTTAGATGCCATGAGACAGTCGGAGACAACAACTTGGCTGGTGGTACTAGGGGTTGGATTATTCTGTCCTTGTGGTGTTTCTGAAGGTGTTTGAGATGGTTTTGTCTCTATAATATTTGGAAGATTAATTTGTGGAAGTTGCATTTGGGGTAGTCCTGGAACTCCTACCACTAAAACAAATAGTGATGCGGCAACTAGTACAATTAAAATAATTGCAATCTGTTTTGCCCCCGATTTTCTTCGTTTATAGTATCTTTTTCCCGGGCGTCTTCCTACGCCTTCATATCGGTTATCATATCGTCCATTCTTCCAGTTACGCCAGTCATCATCGTCCATATTTTTCTAACTATGTGTATAGTGATGTGCTATGTATTCATCATGATTAGTGAATTTCCTAGGCGGACGACAATGTGCACATACCCATAATGTCCTAGTAGGATCGTGAACAATGCTTGATTCCACATGTACTCCTTTTGGTATTGGTTCAAAATCAAGTTCCTCAAGAAATGTTTTCTTGTTTGCCTTACATTCTGGGCTGTTATCTAGATGTGATTCTAATTCTTGCCCAGCATATTCGATTAATTGTGGAAAATCAGAAACATAACCACATGTTTCACAGATTATGCTGTACATGCCTGAAGAAACATTCTGACCACGTTTCATCAGCCATAACTTTCGGATATATTTAACATACATAGTTTTAGGACAATACTTGTTTAGGTGTAATTGTAAATGATCAATACAGACTCTTTGATTACATAACTTACAATGTTTTGAATTAAGATCATGTAATTTTGTTTTACAATCAGGCGTAGCACAGGCATTATCTGCCCTTATTTTCTTTTCTTCTGGTCTAAGATTAGACAGGTATTCAATTTCCTGTCTTGTAGTAATATGAATTTCTGTAGATGGTACTACAACAGAAAGCCCACTAGGATAGGTCGAAACCATTTTCATTTCTATTATTGTGCCATTATGAGGAATCTTGATTTTGTCATCAATCTTGACAGCCGTATTTTGTAAAAAATCCCTTACATAATCTTCAGATAAACTAACTAGCGATTCTTCCTGAATGATGTATAATTTTTCAGCCTTGATAGAATTAGATTTGTTAGTCTCAGGGGACTCTTCGTTCTTTCCTAGTTTGCCTAGCAAAATACGTTTTTTGTTTAGAGCATCAGCATGTTTTGGATTAATTTCTAGTACTTTATCATACCACACTATTGCTTCTTCATGTTTGCCTAGTTTGTCAAGTGAGACACCTTTGTAGTATAGTGCATCAACATCTCTAGGATTACTCTCTAATACTTTATCATACCATTCTTTTGTTTCTTCGCCCAAATCCCAGGCTTTTTTGAATTTCTATCAACTTAAGGATTTAATAGATAATGTTTTTCTTCTAGTCATTATTTTGGGCCCATGTTACATCTACATCGATATGAAATCCATCAGTCATAAGTAAACAATCGGTCATCTGGTTCACGACCAAACATCTTGACAGCTGATTGTGCAAGAAATAGATAGTTACCCTTTAACACCGCCACTTTCGTATTTTGTTTACTATATTCTTTTACAAATTTTCTTGTTAAAGAATAGATCGTATCTCCTCCGCCATAGTTCTCTTCGGAGTTCTAATTTCTTCCGCCCTTGTTATTGATGAACCATCTAACATTTTCTTCTGATAGAATCGCAATAATCCATGTCCAACTTCTTGAAAAGTCATATGAAATGCTTTTCCATCAGCATCTAACACGTCTTTCCCAAAATGATAGTGTGTAACAATCCAATCGAAAACCGGAGGAATTGACAAATATCCGCTAAGACCTGATAAATAATAGGATATTTTAGATAGAATTTCATGCAAGTAGAAGACACCGCTAAAATCATATATCAAAGGTTTGTACGTACACCCAACATCGATTTGAGTTGTTTGGGGATAGACAAGAATTTTGATGTTGATGTTATTGTCAAACAAAGGAAAATCCACATTTATGGAATGATTTGAGGCGTTTACAGAATACTCTTTTTCGGTCATACTCCTATGCAAGTCTGACTTGAACATTATTTTGATGTCATGAATCGTTGGATGTTGTAAACGAAATGATTCTAATATGGCAAGAAATTTTTCTCCATCCCCCATATCCATAAACGTGATTTTATGTGCGTCTCCTGCCAATTCAATTCCTCGTATCTTCCAAAATTTGGGTCTACCGTTAGATACTAGTTCTAGATACTTCTTTGATTTCTGAATGTTTTTGCGGTAAGTTGCAGGTTGTAAATCAGGATAGTCAATACTACAGAATGGTCTTTTCTCATTTCGATTAATAGTCAATGCGCGGTCTAAGAATTTTCTCTGTCCCCTCGGTATAACGTGAATGTTAAACGTGAAAATATCGTGATTTTCTATCAAATCAATTCAGTGATCCAATTGATCATTTATAAAAACTTGAAAAGTTTGCTTATGGACGTGATCAAACATTAGTAATCATTAGGCGTCTCAACTCGCATGGAAATTTTTTACAGTATATTGAGTGTCAATATGTAATCCGGATTTGTTCATTATCGAGTTATCGTGCCTGCTATGTACGATTCTACAATAAATAGTATAGCACATAGCGGATTTCGTAATGTGTCTTACGTATTCTACAACAATACTTTACAAAGAAATCTAAATGAAAACATATCCATCAAACAGTACATAGTGCTACCTAAATGACCTCAAATAACTGTGTTCTAGATACTATCAAAACAGTTAGTACAATTTCTGAAAAATTCTTTTTTCTTCTTTTCTGTACTCTTTGTTCCTACTATTTTTACCATTACTTAGTACTAGTGTAAAGCGTATACTTGCATCTCACAATGTGCTTCTCTTATGATAGTAAGAATCACAGTCATTTTTGAATCAATTGAATATATCGTGCCAACTCCAGACGAGCATATTGATGGGGAGTAAAAATGGTTTACCCCCTGTTTACTCAGAGAAACATGCTATGCGTCGTAAACTCGTAATTCATTTTGATAATCTATTTGGGCATTGATTTTATTAATGCGTAAAATTAATGCGTAGATTTCAAATTATTAATGCGTAGATTCAAAACTATTAAGAAATTATTTACGCATAGCGTTAATGCACAGAATTAGAGATTTTACCAACAATGTTTTACATCCTCTGGCTGAGTTTGAAAACTATTTGGGTCATATTCGTAACCATTCTGTAATATTGTCTGAAAATCTTCCACTATAACTATTAAATCATCCATGTCAAATGCGACACCTATTGAGACCGAGGTAGCATTGGGATTTAACATATTCATTTTATGCCCCCAATTTTCTGATGAATCGTTGTATATCATTTGATAATCCATGTCTTTTATTTCCTCAGGCATTGAAAAATTAGGATTTGATTCATAGGCGAGGTTCTCTGATAATAGAAACATTTCATCTCCGTTTGTTTTATAGCGTAACATTGGTCCTTGACCTTTAGAATCTATGTGATGAATACATTTCTCATTTAGTAATTCTTCTGCATAAAGACTAGGTGATTTTGCATTGCCTAAAGATAGAGAATTCAATCCATTTTGTTTACGATAAGAATTAATGTCATCCAACGTAATTTGTTGTAACTCTGTCCAAGTCGAAGAACCATTAGAATAAAACCAAACGGTTGGGTGGTGTGATAAATGTGAAAATATGGATGAAGCGGGGATAAATGAATTATTTAGTTTTGGCGGATTAAATGGTTTGTCAAGTACACATGTGTCATCAGGGAGGAGTTTGAATCCTTTTGGACATATTACAGCAGTTGATTGAGTTGACGCAATAGTATTAGCTGATGGTATTGATTTAGTATTTGTTTCAGTATTTGTTTCAGTATTTGTTTGAGTATTTGTTTGAGTATTTGTTTGAGTATTTGTTTGAGTATTTGTTTGAGTAAATGCAAATAACACCCCTGCAACCATTATCACCACAATAGCGACTATAATTACTGGCTTCATAGATTTGCATATTTTACGAAGTAATTAAGCACTTTTTAGATACCTAATCTTCGAAAAAATACTCGATCAGAACATATCTTGATTCTGTATTACATTTGTGAATAAAACACAATACCATTTATTTTGAAAATTTATCCATCATGCCTTTTTTATGAGCATGGATTAAGTGAACTTCTAGACCTTCATTAGAGTAAAAAACAGTATTGCATTCCTTACAAGTTGGCATAATGATATTTAGAATAATTTTGATTTAATCGATTTGATTGAAACTCAGCTAGCTAGAGATTTGTTGAAATTTTTGTATGGATCTAATAAATGAATTATTGACATTATTGATTTATCATTCTGAAGTTTCTCCCTATGTTCCAAATAATATGGATAGAATGAATTAGTTATAGATCTAATGATTTGAATATGTTCTGAGAACGCATTTTTTTGAGGTTCTTCAAATGTGCCTTTCAAAGCTGATGAGTATGATTCAATTATTGGCAATCTCACACAACCTATCAAACATTCTACAAAGATTTTACAAATTTCAAGTTGTGCAGTATTCATTTTTTCAAGATCATATGTAAATTTGACAAAAAAAGATCTAAATGTTCTTACATCTTTCATAGATAACTCCCAACTATCATTTATCTTAAGGAGATATCGCTCTTCTTTTGACATTTTCCATTCATAATAAAAAAATGCTATCAACAAAAATATTCCAAAAGGTATGATGATAATTAATGCAATGTCTAGTCTTAATGATAAACCACCTAATGCCAAAACTATTGCAATAAATCCCGATATCCCACCTGTAAGTTTCTTTTGGGTTCTACCAACTTCATCTAAATATTGCTGTCTAAATCGAAATGATTTTTCCACTTCCTCTTTCATAGTTTCAGAAAAAACTTCAATATGCGTTTCAATACGTTTCACCTTCCATTGAAGTTGCTCAAGTTCAGCCAATTAATGAATAGAGAATGAGGTTTTAGATTAAACATTCTATTTTAGAAAAACTATGAAATAGACACATCTTCACAATCTTCGTTCAACTCAAACGATTTAGGGAATTTCTGAGGGCTTAACTAGAGATTGACAAAATCTTCCAATTCATAATTTTTTAGAACTTTCTACTCTCCCTTCAGGTATTGGATCATGTGGTTCTCAAGAGCTTTTCCTACACCTTCTCCAGTCCAATTAAACATTGTAGCAATTTCTAACAAAGCACTCATAGAAAGTTGCTGATAATTTAGTAATTGTTCTTTAGTGTATTCAGATTCAATTTTAATTTCTGGTATTCGACAAATATAATCATCGTATAACATAGCCATGGGACTATCAGTAGCTAGAGTCCTATTCAAGACATCATGTAATTCAATTGAGACATATAGTTTTTCATCCTGTATACTATTCTCTACCATCTGCTTTGCAAGTTGATAAAACATAGTTATCTCATTAACAGTGACAGCAATACCTTTTACTTTTTCTACTGGTTTTCCACTCTGTCGTGACATTATTCCGGCATACCACTTACCAGGTTGCCAGTCTTCGATGAATCCTCGATAATAGACTAACTGACCACTACTATGTAATCTCCATTTTTCTACAACACCATACTTATCAAACAAACCTTCTACATAATCTTGGCCAAAAAAACATTGTTCCGAATCATTTGTTATAACTGGAACCTTCCACCCATAGTATTTGACACAGACTTTTTCTAACCAGGATTTTGCATCTCTGACTGAAAATCTTTTAGTTAATTTCAATGGTCTGATTGTTACTTTCCAGTATCCTTTAGAAGTAATTTTTTTAGTTATTTCTTCTTCTGTGATCATTAAAAGTTTCCAGCCTCTCTTTCAAATAATTCTTTATCAGATATAGCTACTAATGGTTCAGTTACAACAGTTGAGGAACTAGATAGCCCTCTTCCGTCTACCAAGTTCTTAATTTCACTTGCTAGTGCGTCAACTCCCATAGTTGTTGACCGTGAGACTATTCCTGTTAACATGGGTTGTTGTTCTGCTAGTTGCTCATGAGTAAGGTCATGTAAAAGTGGTAGAATTTTATTCTCGCCTGGACTTGATAACTCTATCAGTGCATCCAACTCCATCTGAGTCCATTTTTTACCAAAAAAACTTGGGCTAAATATGACTATACCAAATTTTGAACTCTTTAATCCTTTTGTAATTGAGCTCATCAACTTGTCTCCCCATTTTAGACTAAATTCATCATACCACACTCTAACTCCAATACTTACTAATTTTTCTGCCAATGGACGAGCAATAGCGTTTTTATCTTCACTAGCATGACAAATGAAAACATCATGTTCAAGAGACAATAATCTGATAATTCTCAATTTATTATTAAATGATGATCTTCTGCTTACATGTTTTCTTCACAGGCTTTGTTTTGACTTAAATCGAGTCAATTAGCATCTCCTGGAAGCGGATAATATTTTGGAAGTTGTTCAAATATTCTCTTTCTATCAGCGTTTAGATTTACTAATCTCTGAACTGTTGAAAACTTGTCAATGTCTTTAAGTGAATTTATTTCCACAATCAGTAATTATTTATCATTTTTGAGTTTCCTGCAATTGATCAAAGTACTTCTCTAGTCGTCCAAGACCGTCTTCCTTGTCCATCAATCGTAAAAGTTTTTCAAGATTCTTAACTTTCTTTAGCCCTACTACCATTGATTTTTGATGCTCCAAATCTGTCTTTAGATTCTCAAATTCTTCCCGTTGTATTGTTAATTGTTTATTTTTGTCCTTTAATTGTAATTTTTCAGCCCTCTCTCTTTCCTCGTTTGATATGGTAAGATTAGGCACGGCGTTAAGATATTCTTCAACCAGTTCCAAGACATGCATTTTGAAATAGTTCTTGTCTAGCTTGATTAATCCCGTATGCCCCATCATGTTCTCTTTTTTTATCAGGGCCCCTAATGGAGAGTCTTTTGATATTGCATTTTTATTTACTTTATTGAAAAAGCGTCTAAATCCGTTCATAACAGGAATTTCATGCCTTCTCTTGTCTTTTGTAAGCGGAGTTCTAAAGCCTGATTTCTTCAATACCTTTTCAATTCTTGCCTTGATTGCAGTCGGTTCCAACATTATTGGCAAATCGCCTTCTTTTTTGAAAATGGGTTCAGTCGGTTTTGGTTCTCGGCCTACATCCATTGTCCAAGTCTTGCGCCAGTTCTGAAGTGAATCGTATGCTTCAGGGGTGATAAATGCAGGATAGAAGCTTGCAGTTCCTTGATATATTTTTAGTATAGCACAAATCACTTTGGCATTTTTTTCTTGCGATTCAGTTATTTCCAATAATGTATCATCATCAATCTTGTAAACTGGCATGACATCTTGCCACTTTAAACTCATACCGCCTTCTCTAATGCCAGAACTTGAGGCAATCAATATGATTGCCTTGTCCATTGACCCTTTTGCAAACTCTAGTAATTCTCCAATCTCTTCTCTTTCATACCCTCTACCTTCAGAAGTATTGTCTTGTTCAGGAAATGTCGCATAGACTCTTTTCCAAACTACCGGAACTCCATTCATGTCCAAGAGTTTCTTTAAGGGTTTGAAATAATTTCCAAACGAAGTAGGATTGAGATAGTCCTTGTCTTGTTTTGGCAGAGCGGTTCTTTCCTTTAGTTTCTTGGACAAAGCTAACAACAAGTTGATTGTCCAATCTGGGTCACTCTTTGCTTTTCTAACAAACTTGTTGGCTCGCTGTTCAAATGTTCCTTCCAAAAGAGTTTCATAAATATCGCATAGAATTGTACGGAGATATCTAGTATAGCGTTCTTTTGTAGCTGGAGATCTGCATCCGTCATAGAACAGGTCTAACGGGTTTTGCTCCAACTGCTCGATATCTGATTTGTGTATCTTCAAGGCCTATACCCCATGCGTGACGGAACCATAAAAAGAACTGTATAGTAGTGGATCGGGCCGGATTTGAACCAGCGACCCCCGCAGTGTGAGTGCGATATCCTAACCAGGCTAGACTACCGATCCGTAAATTATTTCCAGAGTGAGGATTATTTAGTTCTTGAATTATAGTATAA
>Ga0307373_10007801_pt1 | contig 16541 bp, 17 predicted proteins | sample OX2MG_FD_202534 | JGI IMG/M metagenome (GOLD analysis project Ga0307373, IMG submission 202534) | Soil microbial communities from Risofladan, Vaasa, Finland - OX-2 | ecosystem: Environmental > Terrestrial > Soil > Coastal area > Acid sulfate soil | place: Finland: Risofladan, Vaasa | collected... | reverse complement strand
GAAGGCTAACTCGAGCATTGAATTCGACTACCAACTTGCCAAATTGAGAATAAATCAAAAGAGTAAATCTGGATAGTACTGCAAAATGAAATTCAAAATAAAAGAACCAATGATCATATTCGCGAGAGTTAAGGGAAAGTACAACCGCGTCCGCGAACTCACAGCGCTTCTGGATTATAATTGTCACTTTAGCTGGATTCTGAGAACAGATGCCGTCCACCTAGGTTATCCTGAGGTAGACAATAGACCTGAAGATTACAAGTCATTTTCGTCTGCAAAGACTCCTGAAATACTCACGCTTCGCGGGTTGGAGCTTGGGATTTCGGTCAGTCTAACAGAGGTTTCGATTGGAAAACTCAGCGCGAAAAATGTGGAAACATTCATCTTGGGTCACCCAACTCCACTTCAATTCCCTGTGGATCTGATATTGGGGAGGACTTTCCTGAAAAATTTCAAGCTTGTAATTGACTCAAAGGCAGGATATCTCTATCTGACCTGATCTATCCTTGTCAGCATAAACCGCGTGACGTCATCTTCAGACTCTCCGCTCGACTCAATCGAAGCCGAGAAACTATCCCTTGTAATCGAGCCTATCATTTCAGTCAATGGAAGGAGTTTGAAACGCCCTCGCATTATCCGGGTTTCGCTGACAAATACTGGGTCGAAACGAACGTCGAATCTGTGTTCATCATACGTGAATATCCAAACCTCTGCCGGATTGAGACTCTCGGCTTTGTCTACTTCACCGAATATCCAGTTCTGGTCAATCTTTTCTCGAACTAGTTTGGAGAATACGACTTTGTTTGGTAGATTGAGCATTCCATCGTATCCTTGATGACTGGACGAGACTGTAAACTGAGAGCCCGCACTACCATCATTCCTGAATTGCGAAATGAGATAATTTCCTGCGAGTTCCAAGATCTCGCTTCTAGTAAGGGTCAGCGAAATTCTTCCGGTACTTTCAGATTGTAAGTTGAGGCGACCGATATCCTGCTTCAGAGACTTGATTTCTTCTTCCCTTAATTTGGCGCTTGTCTCGAGTCTCTGGTACTCTGATGCCGCCGCTGATGCCAAGTTAGCAGGTGACAAAACAGTGTGCGCCTCCCAGACAGCATTTATCATGAAAGGGAGAGACTTTGCAAGAATTCTGCGGCGTTCTCCTACTACAAACTCTTCTTCCATGGATTCAGCACCGACTAGGTATTGGTAGCGGAAGATCCAATTAAATCCTTAGGATGGCAGCCGCTGATAAACCTAGGACTCGATATCAATTACGAGTGTCCCATGGCCGCGAAAACCATCCTTGATCAAATGAATGATCAGGAGGACTCAACGAATGTGAAACTCTGGTCGTATTCTCAGATAAACAGCCGCGAAGAATGTTGAGATTAACACTGCTCCCATCGGTCCGTGAATGTGTCTGACCCACGTCTCGAAACTGTACTGATTCAAACCCAAGAACCCGTACGGACCGATCGATGAAAAGGTTCCAGCCAGATACATTCCCAGAATCCCTTGAGCAATCACTAGAATAGCAATTATCCAATATAATACCTTGGTTTCAGGATATCTTCCCAATCCCAACCATCCGGAAACTCTCTGCTTGCCTGTCGCAACTCTCAGGATTTCCAGAACAACAATCGCAAGACCAAAAGCTACTAGCAGTCCGGCAAAAGTTGTGTGCAAGAAATCCGCGAAAACCAATATGTTTTGACCTACCAGTGAGCCCAGAACTGGCGCACTAGAGAGACCCGCGAAAAGACTAGGTGTTGCAGTCATCGCTCCTGTCAGATACGACCCACCTATAGTTAACATGAAAGCGGCGCGCAAGATCATTCCAAGTACTTCGGATCTACCGACCGGATTCTGTCGCGGAGGGACCTCCGACGGCTTGGCAAGTTTGTAGAAGAAATGTATGCCTAAAATCGCAAGTGCTGCTACGTAAATGCTAGTCTCAAAGGAAAAAGGATACCTATAGTTCTGCGGGGAAGGAGTGTTCGCTATCGGCAAGATCACACCGATATACAATACGGCCAACGCAGCGAGGAAAAGACCCGCAATCACAGTCCTGGTCTTGTACCATTTTATATTGCTGGTATCTGCATGAGACATCGCTGGACTTTGCATGGTGGGCGATGATAAAGTGCCCCATTATAAATAAGTTGGGGTTTTTCTACATGCGTGCTTGCTTGATTTACATTATCGATCTGTTCTAGAACCTGCACAATTGCCTAATTGAGATAATCTTGACTTGTTCATTTATTGCTTATCCGCGATATGTGTAAAAACGCAGATCATCGTAAAATAATGACACCAAATGGCAATCTCTGCTCTCTTAATCGATTTCAAAGTATTTGCACCTATTAACATAGATTATCAATCAGCGCTTGAGCAACTAGCAAAACAATATGGCAAATTTGTAAAATCAGCACCGATGGACGTTTTCGCTCAAATCGAATTGATCAAAGAAAAAGCGACGAAGAAGGAGTTTGAAGAGTTTGCCCCAAAAATGTCCCAGTTACTTGACAGGATGGAAATCGGCCAGATTGGAAATTTTTACCTTAACATGGGTGTAAAGAATGGCTTGGCCGAACTTGATAATCTAGATGTGTCAGTGGTTGCCCTTGCAGAACTCGGAAAAAATGCAGCAGAAAAGTTTCTGAAAGAAAAGGATATTGACTCCTATTTTGGAAAACTCGTTACGCGCGAGACTATTGGAGAGCCTTCTGATCTTGGCTCCCGCCTGAATCGCGCACTGGGCAAGGATGAGTTGAAACAAGAGGAGTGTGTTTACTTTTGCAACAAACTTTCCGACCTGAAGCTCGCAAAGGCATCAAATTTCAGAACTATCGTCCTCCCAAGCAAGGGAGAGAAATTGGATCTCATGATGCTGGAAAAGCCCTTAGGCATGATAATGTCTCTTGAAGAGATACCTAATCTACTTTCCCTTGATGTGGCAAGAGCTGAGAAGCCCAAAGCAGCGCAAATGCGTTCAGAAGGTAAGGAATCTGCTGAATCTTCTGAGGAACCTGCAGACGATTCTCTCGATTCAGGATAAGAAGGATTCACCTCGAACCAATGAGGAATTTCAATACATTTCAAAGGATGCGAGGGGTGGGATTTGAACCCACGAACCCCTAAGGGACGGGATTTCTCAGAATGCCTGTTCCATTTTTGACCACTGTAATGCACAGCGGTGATCTTAAGTCTCGCGCACTTGTTAATGCCCCGCGCAATTGACCAGGCTCTGCAACCCTCGCGCCAAACTTTTTTCTGTTTATAGGTTCAAAAGGAATTCTATCATGCAAGACCAAAAATCGTGGTAAGCCCCGATGTCAAGAAGGAAACGGCGATTGCTGCCATAAGAATGTCCATAACTTTGCCTATTATGAGAAGCACAGTTGGACCAAGAGCCCTCGTGACTCGTTCACCCACTCTGAAAAGCATCCAAGCAATTGCACAATCTACGAGAATCGCCACTACGCCCACAATTAGTCCAAACGATTCTTTTGTAAAAAGCATCACCACGGTCAATGAGCCGGGCCCCGCGAGCAACGGTGTAGCAATCGGGATCACTGCCATAGTTTCCGCGATTTTTGTCTTTTCGATTGCCTCAGAAGTTTCCTTCATTCCCAGAGGTTCGTTCGAAAGTGCGTCCCGCAATGCGAAAATCAGGAGAAGTACCCCGCCTGCAATTTCGAAATCGGCAATCTGGATTCCAAGAAATAACAATATTCCGTCTCCCAGGAATGCAAAAGCAAGCAGCAAGCAGGTCGCCACGAGAACTGCTCTGTTCGCCAATTTCTTTCGCTGTTTGCTTGGGACGCCTTGAGTCAACGTCATAAAAAATGGCAGAACTCCGATCGGATCGAGTATAACAAACAGAGTTACTACTCCTGCAAAGATTTCTGTTAGAGTTGCTGGAATCACGAACATTCTCTGATCAGGCCTATCTGGACTGGTCTAGTTAGTCATTCTCTCGTTTCTGAAGAGTTTCGTCAATTATCGCAACAGTGCGTCTTATGTTTCTCAGAGGTATCAAAGGGTCATATCCCACGACTGGCTGTGTTTTTGAAAACTCGGACAGTGGATGTCTGTCGGAATATTGCTTGTTGACGACTAACAGTTCGACAAGCTGCTCAGTAGACATCTTTTCAATTTCAGATTTCCATCCGTGATAGTACCTTCCCTTTTCGTCAACGAGAGTGATCTTCTCGTCGCCAGAACTCTCCTTCAAGCTCTTTGCCCAGAAAGCTTTTGTTTCTTCATCGTAGCTGACCGTTCCCGAATCGATTTTTGCTCTGTAGCTTTCAGCGGCTCTCTCGACCTGATCAGAAGTCATGTTGAACTCCTTCCCGATTTCGAGAGAAGATAGCTTCAGATCAAGCAGGTAAAAGCAAGCTTCTTCGATATACTCCTCTTCCATGAGCTGAACAATCTCTCCAAGTTGTTCTCATGCTAAAAGCGTTAACCGGCCACGGGTCATTTTCGGGTATCTATTTCCTAGTTTTGAGTATCTGCTTGCCCAAGAGTGAGAGCATCAATTGAACAGAGAGTTCAGCTGTTCGATTAGCCTCGTCAAGGATGGGGTTTACCTCGACGAACTCGGCTGAGGTGATCACTCCAGAATCATATAGAATCTCCATCGCCAATTGAGCTTCGCGATAGGTTAGACCACCTGAGACAGGGGTTCCCGTTCCAGGTGCTTCTCGCGGGTCCAGCGCATCTATATCGAAGCTGAGGTGAACTTCTCTCACTCCCTTGCTCGCTATTTGGATCCCTTCTTGCATTACCCTTCTCATTCCCACTTCGTCAACCTCCTTCATAGTGAAGACTGTCACCTTGGATCTTCGAAGTCTTTTCGCTTCTTCTTCATCAAAGCTCCTTCCAGCAATGAGAACTGAGTTCTTTTCCAAAGCTTTCGGAATTATTCTTCTGAATCTCGCAAGTTTCGGATGTCCGTATCCGAGAATCGCCGCCAAGGCCATCCCATGTATACTACCGCTTGGAGTGGTCTCATGCGTGTTAAAGTCGCCATGTGCATCGATCCAGACGATTCCTCTTTTGTCGCCTTTGCTCGCGAGGCCTGTAAGCGTGCCGATCGAAACACTCTGATCACCACCCAGAACCAACGGAAAATAGCCCTTGCTGACGATTTTTGAAACCTGATCAGCGAGCTGACCGCACACGCGCAGAACTTCATCCATGTACCGGAGCTTCTCACTGCCCATTTTGAGCGCAGATCTGTCGGGACCCGGGATGTTACCAAAGTCGTAGACTTGGTGATTCAACTGGCGTAGTTTGTCAGAAAGTCCGGCAATCCGAATGGCTGTGGGGCCCATATCCACACCACGGCGCCTCTGGCCGAGATCCATTGGTACGCCTATGATTCCGACCTTCAAGATGGCTCAACTAACCTTTCAACAATTGATATCCTTTATCATTTTACTAGCATAACAACTCTCCGCGTCACCTGAAGTACGTACTCAACTATTTTGCGAGAGTTATGATAGTAGTGACTTCTCAGTAGAGATGAATCCTTCAAATTCTCGAAGCGAATTTGGATTGCCGATTTCGTAGAAACGCTCCATGGTTGGATATGCGAGCAGCTGTCTCCGTTGGATTAATTTCCCGTAAAACTCCTCTTCTCCGCACGTTTTATTCTCAGCAATCGCTTCTAGTGCATGTTTTCTCAATGCCGAAACTCCAAAATTTATCCAAGCCATCCCCTCGTTTCCACCTAGTTCTCTCTTATTGTAACTTACAACATATCCATCTTTCACGATCACGTCGCTCCTTCCATACTTGTTTCTGTTTTCGTAGACTACCATCAAGGCAAGCTTGTCAGAATTCATGAACTCTGCCATGACCTTCTGATAGTCTAATCTGAGATATGCATCACCATAAGTTACGAAGAAAGAGTCGTTGAGGATTGATCCCGCTTTTTTCAGAGCGCCAGCAGGTCCGAGAAGATTTTGACCATCGTAACTATATTGGATTCTCACATCGTGTTTCTTGCCGTCGCCAAAGTAGTCCACTATCTGTTCTCCCAGATGTCCAACACATAGAACAAAGTCGGATATCCCACGGCTCTTTAGCAAGAGTAGTTCGTACTCTAGGAATGGCTTGCCGTGCACGGGCACCATGGGTTTGGGTATTTTTTCTGTTTGTGGTCTGAGTCTCGTTCCGAGACCTCCGGCTAGAATGACAGCTTGCAAATTGGGCTACAACGCACCAGTGTTTATCAGATGTTATAGACCACCTTGCTTCCATCGAAATCAAATCGAAATCTATGTTCCACAAGCCCTTCCCTGGCCAAGGCCGCCCTAATATCATGTTTATGATCTTCTGCATAGATAACAAGAAATCCTCCGCCTCCAGCCCCCACGATCTTTCCTCCGAGGGCTCCTTGCTTTCTGGCAATGGAATACCACGAGTCGATGTTATCTGTAGTCATGCTACCTGTAATGCCACGTTTCACCATCCAATGCTCGTGCAAGAGTTCACCAAAACTGTTGAGATCTCCTGTTTCTAATGCCTTCTTGCTTTCTATTGCAATGTTCTTGATCTTGTGCATCTTTTCTATTGCATTGTCCTTGTTGCTCGCAACATTTTGTTGCTGCTTGAATAGGACTTGGCTTGCACTCCTCTGGATACCTGTGTAAAACATCATCAACCCACTTTCAAGTTCTGCGAGCGTCTCATCCGACAGGATAAGATCTGTTGCAGTGACCTTCCCATTCTTCTCAACCTCGAAGGCCTTTATCCCGCCTAAGCTTGCAATGTATTCATCCTGCTTTCCTGATGGCTCATGTAGTTTGTTCATGGCAATGTCGCAAGCCTCCTCCGCAATTTGTTCTGGAGTCTTGACGACCCGTTGATGGGCATAAATTGCATTCAAGAGACCGACTGTGAAACTGCCCGAAGAACCCAGACCAGTTGATGCAGGGATATCAGCAAGTGAGACAATTTCGATTTTGCCACCGAACTTCAAGAGTTTCAGTACTTCTCTGACCGAAGGATGAACTATTTCGTCGGGATACCTAGCGATTTCAGTTTTGGAATAGCTTACTCTAATCCCGTCTTCGAAGCGGTCGTTTAGAACGATGTGCATGTACTTGTTCAGCGCTCCAGAGATGAAGAAACCTCCATGCTCCGAATAGTAAGAAGGAAGATCTGTGCCGCCCCCACCAAGCGGCATCCTGAAGGGCGTCCTTGAAATTATCAAACTAGTATGCGTGTCGCCTCTGAATATTTAATGAGATCTGGTTTGCAACAGTATCAATGTCGCAAGACTAATTAGTGTAAATCTCAACGAAGGGAGGCGCACTTCAAATTGTCTCGGACTCAAAGCTATCTAGAGGAAGTATCTGAGATAACCGACAAACTTGACAGGAATTCTATTGACAGCGCTATCGGAATCCTTCACGATGCTTGGAAGAATGATCGTCAGGTCTTTGTCTTCGGGAACGGCGGGAGTGCCTCAACTAGTACCCATTTCGCCTGCGATTTGAACAAGTGGGTCTCAGACAAGGCTGAGCGAAAGTTTAGAGCTTTTGCACTCGTCGACAACATTCCTCTCGTTAGCGCCCTAACAAACGATAACGGTTGGAACGATGTGTACTCCGAACAATTGCGTAACTTCTTTAGAAAAGGGGATGTCGTTGTTGCTATCAGTGTGCATGGGGGTTCAGGAGCCGACAAAGCTGGTCCCTGGTCTCAAAATCTGCTTAAAGCTGTAAAATATGCGATGGATAATGGAGGAAAGGTCATTGGTCTCTCTGGATTCGATGGGGGGGTGCTGAAGCGCGTTGCCGACGCGTGCATAGTCGTTCCTGCGAACTCTACACCACACGTAGAGGGAATGCATCTGGTCTTGACACATTTAATGTGCGAGCAACTCAGAGACTTGATTTCCTCTCCAACTGTAAACGCCGCAAATTCGCCTTACTGAGAAATTCCTTGTTCAAGTCTATGCTGTAACATTGCCTGAGATTTAGGATGGACTGCGGTGAAAAGTGCATTCCTTCCGGAATTACAAGTTTAGAGAAGTCTTGGCTGCATTGTTGGACAAAACTTTAGTAGATACTTGTATTCAGTTTGTGCGATTGATTCGCTGTTGACAAAGATTTTTCTGGATACAGCATCGTTGAGCGAAATAAAAGAATTCGTGAGTTGGGGCATTGCCGACGGAGTTACCACAAATCAAAAAATATTTCTTGCAGAGGGAGGAGTAGATTTTCGTAAGAGGATCTTGGACATTTGTAATCTTGTGGATGGTCCCGTGAGCGTAGAAACTACAAAGAGCAGCGTCGAGGATCTCGTGAAGGAAGCAAAGGAATATGCATCTTGGCACAAGAATGTTGTAGTAAAAGTCGCCATGTACGGTGACGGCAAAGGCCTTGAGGTAGTAAGTAAGCTCACAAAATCTGGTATTAAGACGAACATGACGGTAATGATGACATACAACCAATTGGTTTTAGCTGCAAAGGCGGGCGCGACTTACGTTTCTTTGTTCTTCAACAGGGCGAAAGAAGCGGGAGAGAATCCGGTTCAGATTATCAAGGATTACGTTGCGACTGCGAAAGAATATGATCTCAAGGGTAGGTTGATTGTGGGAAGCATCAGAACGCCAGATGATGTTGCCCAGTCAATTGCCGCGGGCGCACACATCATGACAATACCCTCAAAGATCTTGAAACAGATGCCATTCAGTAAGAGAAGCGAGGAGACAATTGCAGAGTTTGACAAAGCATGGCAAGACTTTCTTGCAATGAAAAAACCCAGTGCTTAATCATTGAGATTGCGATTCGTACTGAATCGCAACTTGGCTAATTGATCCTAGACTGTATTCCTGGCTATTGCTAATTCGTTTATAATCACGGTTCCGGGAAGTACTGTTACTGCTATGAAAAAGGCGCTTGTCACTGGTGGCTTGGGATTCATAGGTAGTCATCTAGTGGATCGCTTGCTGAAAGATGAATGGGAGGTAGACGTTCTAGATAACCTGTTGACTGGATCTCCGGAAAATCTTGCACACCATAAAGGCAACCAGAAGCTTCAGATCATCGAAGGGGACATTCGCGATCCACAAACTGTGAAGAATGTGACGCGAGGTTGCGATGTGGTCTTTCACATGGCCGCGCACGCTCTCATGAGAGTCAGTCTTAATGATCACAGAGCTGACCTTGATTACAATCTGATCGGCACCATGAACGTTCTGGAAGCAATGATTGCCAATAACGTTCATGATTTCATCTTCGCAAGCACGAGTGCCGTGTATGGTGAAGCGGCAGTCATTCCTACGCCGGAAGAATACATTGGCATCCAGACTTCGTTATACGGAGCTTCAAAACTGGCATGCGAAGGATATGCAGAGGCATATACTGAATTTTCGCAATTGAAATTCTGGGGATTTAGATTCGGAACAGTACTTGGGGAACGATGCAGAAGGGGTGCAATCTGGGATTTTGAACACAAGTTGATGAAAAATCCGGCCGAACTTGAAATACTTGGAAATGGGAAGCAGAGCAAGGACTATCTCAATGTGAAAGACTGTGTAGACGGAATAGTACTCGGATATGAGGAAAGTTCAAACCGTGTAAACATCTTCAATCTAGGTTTGCAGGAGCAGACAACTGTCGATGAATTGGCTGACATCGTGATCGAAGAGATGAGACTGTCGAAAGTGAAGAAAAAATACACAGGGGGCGAGCGCGGATGGATTGGCGATAATCCCGTAGTCTTCCTGGCAATCAAAAAGATGAAGGATCTTGGATGGAAACCAAAGATGCTGCCTGCCGATACGATCAGACTGACTGCAAAATGGACTTTGGAAGATATCAGCGGAAGAAAAATCGTAGCTTAGGTCGACAAAATGTCAAGAGTAGCTATTACCGGAGGAGCAGGATTCCTAGGCAGCCATATTGCCAAACAACAGATTGAGAAAGGTAATGATGTAGTCATAATCGACAACTTCTCATCTGGGTCGATTGAAAATCTCAATGACCTTGCTATTAGGCAGAGTTGCATCACGGGAGACTTGCGCAACTATGAATTCGCAAGGGAATCTCTTGCTAGTGTCGACACCCTCTACCATTTTGCAGCCGAGGTAGGCAGCGTTGAGTATCTCCACGGATCTAATGATAGAGAAATGGATGCACTTCAGGCTAATTTGGTTATCGATACAAATGTCTTCAGGGCTTGCAGAGAAAACCAAGTCAATTGCGTAATCTATGCCTCTAGCGTTTCGGTTTACCCCTTTGAGAGGCAGCTAGCCGGTGGCGCAGTATTCAAAGAAGAAGATGCGACTGACCGCGTGAATCCCGAAGGCGGATATGGATGGTCCAAGTTTTTGGGCGAAGTCCAACTGAGCATGATGAAAGATGTCTCCATTGGTATTGCTAGGATCTTTCATGCATATGGCAAGAATATTTACCTAAAGCCGGATAGAAGTCAGGTTATTGCCTCTCTAATTACCAAGGCGATAAACTACCCAAAAGACGATTTCATAGTATGGGGCAATGGGGCGCAACGAAGATGCTTTGTTTTCATTGACGATGTTCTTGACGCGCTTGATAAACTTGAAAGATATGTTATGCGAAATGGGAAACTAGTTGTAAATATTGGCTCGCAGGATGAGGTCACGATCAAAGAGTTAGCCGAAGAAATTGTGAGAATATCTGGAAAGGACATCAGATTGAAGTTCGACACTTCAAAGCCTAGCGGGGCACTCTACAGGACACCAAATCTGGAGAGAATAGGTAAAGTTCTAGGTTGGACTCCTGAGACCGATCTTTCTAAGGGCCTATCTGACACTTACGAGTGGGCGAAGACGAGATTATCAGTGTAACCCAACCTGGCTGACAAATTCAAGAAGGGTTCACATTCTCTCCAACAACTAGAATTATATGAAATTCATATTTTCTCATTGCGATCTTCAATAATTGTGCGTTCACCAATCTGTTTGTTGAACCGTAGGTTTCATCGCGCGGTTGCGCTGCAGTGCGGGATTTGCTTAATAAATCAATGATGATGAACGCGGAAGCTACTGGAGATAGATCCAGTAAGCAAAAATTGCGACAAGGATTTGTTGTCGTAGAATAGATCGATGGGTACAACACCAAGACCTTTCGCATTTTCTCAGATTACAAACTTCTGGCGGCCAGGTTAGTAAACACTTGATCGATATGACTCGTTATAGACCTGGTGTCCTCCAAGCAAATCTGATTGGTCGATCGAGGCACTGATGGTTTGAAGTGCTATGAATGAGCTCCTGCGGATTGTAGCGGCGAGACCTTTCATCTGTAGGATTGGATGATTTCGGCTACTTTCTCCATTCCATTGTATCTTTTCGAGATTGACATTAATCGCTCGGCGTTTTTCCCGTAGCTTGGATTGTTTATGCAAGCATCCACAGATTCCTCAAGATTTTCATTCCTCAAATTTTCTGACTTGATTTCGATTCCAAGGCCGAGCTTGGAAAACTTCTCAGCGTTTCCGAGTTGCTCCGGATGGTTGCGTATCGGGATTAGAACTGCTGGCTTTCCGGCGTCAATGCACTCACCCATTGTTCTGTGGCCAGATCTTGCGACTATGATATTCGACAGTACAAATAACTCATCCTTTATTGGACACCACTCGTAAAGCCAAGCGCCCGAAGAGAGTCTCTTAGGCTCCCCTGAGCCACTCGAATGCCCCATTGAAATTACGACGTTGTATCGCTTGCAGAGGTTTCGACAGGACCCAAGAACAATGTCGACAAATCTCTTTTTAGTGACCTCGGGCCCGCTGATTTGAAAGAAGGCAAGCGCTTTCCCACTGTCAATATCAAGAGTTTGTCTTGCCTTGTTGAGACTACCTTCGCTAAACTCCAGACTGGGCGATATGAAACCTACGTACTTCACTATGTTCGATACATCGTTCCCGCTCACGTTGGACTCTCCAATTGTGTAAGGCGGAGGAAGGTCGGTCATCAAAACCTCGTCGCTGAGGGACCAGAGCAATCCCAAAACATCCCCTGCAAATCTTTCGTAAATAGAAGATAGAGGCCTGCCTGCCTTGAACCTAGGAGGCAGCGTAACCTTGAACTGGTTTAGCATTGTAATGATCGGGGGCTTCGTCTTGAGCCTCAGCGTGGAGAGAACCGGCGAGAGCTTGGAATCCGAGACCACAATTTTCGGATTAAACTTGGATATATTTTCCGCTTCAAACTGGACTTGTTTCAAGAAGGTGTTGAGCATGAACGGAAAACGTGGAATGAATTCACTTGAAGAAAAGCTTCCATCCGCCGTCCATTCAACATCAAGCGCTGGGCCCTCAACAATGCTTTCTCCTCTATCTCCGTGCGACTTCAGATACTCAAGAGCTTGGTCAGAGCAAGAGAAGCGAGCGACGTAATCTTTTTTTTGTTTTACAAGTCTTGAAACTTCTAGGACGCGAGTCACGTGGCCTAGCCCCGACCCGTAAACCGCAAAGTAAATTTTATCCAACCGGAAACTTGGCGCTCTTCGAAATAGCGAATATGCGTACGAATATAATAAATGTGATGAAGTGTCTCTGGGGAATATTATCCATCGACATTTTTCGCAATTCTCAGGACTACTCGAAGAACGGACGAACCCCCCACACAAAACGCATTGAGACAAAGTACGTCACCGGATAGGAGACAACTGCCCCTATGACATTCCCAATGACGGGAGAAAGCGAAATCGTTGCCAGAAGCGCAAGTTGAACCAGAACAATCACAACATTTCCCAGAAGCGCCGCCAGCTGATACTTGTACCATCTTACGAACCAATTGACGCGCCCTTTTTTTCTCTCGTTACCTAGGCCCTTGACGGTTACCCGTTCATTGATCATAAACGCTGCATTTACTCCGGTCCCAAAAGCTAGTGCGTTTAATCCCAAGATGGTCGGCGAGGAGAATGCGACGCTTGGGACCTGAGTCGCGTGGTAAAAGATAATGACACCCAGAACTAGAATAACCTCGGTTATCAGAAAACCTATGCCGCTAGCTACCGCGAACTTTGCAATCCGAAAACCCCCATATCTTCTGACCAGGTTATCAAGTGTTTTCTTCCATCTTTTACTTGGCTGTGGAGGAGAGTTGTCTGTTGGCAAAAAATGTCGCGTGGTTCTGAGCGTTAGGTCTTTGCCCTACATGTTAAACCTGTCCAAATGCGGAACCCATTTGCATTACCAACACAGAGTGAATCTAGGGCATGACTTACAAATTTAGCTAGAATCCAAATGCCTCATGCAATAATCCATCGAAGACATTGGAGTCCACTTTGGGGTTCTGGAAATCTTCGGTTGCAAATCGGAAAATCCCTAAGATGGCGGATTTTACTTGGCCTATCTCACTACATTCCGTTAGGGAGTCTTTGCTTTAATTATCTAGGAAAGCTTCATTTGATCATGAATGCTCACTTAAGACGACCCGCATCGTCTTAGGAATAGAATCCAGCATTCGTCTCTTTCTTTCCCTTTTCGAGCTCCTCAGTTATTGCCACATTGTATTTCTTCATCATGCTTTGGACCAGGCAACGTTGGAGAGATTTGATTTTGAGAAAAACGTGTAGTCGGATTGGTCAATCGCGTGCGTTTCGTCTAGGTATGGAGATTTCTGGTGCTATCTTTTCTGCATATTCCAGCGGATAGCGCCTCAAATGTCTCGTCAAGTTCATTGATTTTAGAGTGCATATGGCGAAGCCCACCATTGAAAGTGACAAGAACCACAAACCATGGAAAAACACGAGGACACCTAGAACAAGGCCGAGGACAGAAAGCGCGCCCTCAATTATTGCATTACGGTCATTTGTGAGACTTCTGAAGTAATGCGTCTTCGTAGTCTCTCTTGCAGATCCTGACTTTGGTGTCCTATAGAGGAAGAATCCCATTCGATCGAACACTCCGTAAAAAAAACCGAGAGATGACAGTGTAACCATGCTGATCTCTGCGTAGCTCAACACCGGTATGAGCATGAGGTTTCGCATTGTCAAAATGTTCTGTACTTTGAGCGCCCAGGCTGCAGACAGAAGCGAGATCACATAGGGGATGGAAAGGACCGCGATGAAAGTCGGGTTGCTGAAGATAGAATTCGGTGGCGAAATAACATTGAATATTACCGCAAACGCTGATAGGAATGTAACTATAATCCAACTTAGGCTGGAGAAGGTGGCTGCGAGCATCAAAAAAATGCCTAACTTCGTTCGCAAAGAAACATTTTGCGCGACAATTATCGGTTTTGTGTACTTTGCAATGCACCTCCACCATCCTTGTGATGTCCGGGCGACTTGCTTCTTCCAAGCTTCAAGTGTTGAAGGGTCTTCGCTCATGATAGTGACATTGCTCAAGTATATGCCACGCTTTCCCTTCAAGTACAATTTTATCGAAATATCAGTGTCGTCAGCTATTCGGCCGTTGGTCCACTGACCGATGTCTCTCAGGTCCTTCGCCCTGACGAGAGTGAATCCCCCTTGAGCCGAAAAAGGCGCATTCACCAAATACGCCCCCATCTTGGAGGTCGTGTCCGCCATGTCTTGAGCCAGCGCAAACAGCCGAGTAATCAGGTTGTACTCTCTGTTGTAATGTCCGTAGCGGAAAGACACAAAGGCAGTATTCGAATGGGTCTCCATCGCGTCAATGCCCTTACTCAAAATGTCAGGGGGTATTATTGAATCTGCATCTAAAAGCAGGACATAATCACCAGTAACGTAGTTCATGGCTTTGTTCAGGGCGCCGCACTTGAAGTTCTCCCTTGTCGGTCTCCTTGACACTATCGCGTCTATCCCGAGACTATTCAACTCACTAACCTTGTCGTCTATCAGCCGAACCGTATCATCAGTCGAATCATCAGCTACGACAACCTGAATCTTGTCCTTCGGGTAGTCAAGTTTCTCCATTGCTTCAAGGGATCTTCCGATGACGAATTTCTCGTTAAATGTCGAAATTAGAATCGAAACCTTCGGAAAACTGAGCAAGTGAACATCTTTGCTTCCAAGCTCTCTAGGATACTTTACCGAGGTTGCTAGCTCAAAGCACCAATAGTAGGAAAGTGCTAGCACTGGAACGCTAAGCACTAGAGTGATTAGCTGAACAATGAAAGGCAAATGTATCATGACGAAAAGATCTGGCGTTCCTTTTTATTCGAATCGAGTTTAAATAAGTTTAAGGCCAGTAAGAATCTGTCTCATTATCTTGAGGTTATAGTAGCAAGTTCTCAGGTTTTGAGCGGGCCCGGTGGGATTTGAACCCACGACCTACAGCTATCTCTACGAGAGCGTGTAGGAGGATCGGCGCTGCAAACCGCACTGCCGCGCTATCCATGCTTCGCCGTGCCTTTGAGACACGTCTGCGCTACGAGCCCAGCGGGTTAACACTTTGTGGAACTAGATTTATCATTTGCGAGACACAAAATCAACAATTCACAAATGACAGCATTGATTGGATTCCGCTGCATATCTCGCTAATCTTGGGAAGTAGGTTCTCATTAAACAAGATATTGTGATTTCTTCAATCATTGAGATCGTTTATTGTTACATTCCCTGACGCAATTCTTACGACAGTAAGTTTTGAAAGATCACCAATTTGCCTAGCAAAACAGATCATGACGTTTCTCTCTACGTCAACGTTTTTATCGGTGACCTGTAAGAATGAGCCGAAAATCGTGAATTTCTGATTGACACTATCGGGACAGATATTCAACTTCGTCGTCAATTTAATCAGCAGTTCAGGCTACGCAGGGATTCTGGCGCTCATGGTACTAGAAGGTGCGACTTTTCCTGTTCCGAGCGAAGTGATCCTCCCATTTGCGGGATATCTGGTATTTCAGGGACAGCTCAACTATTGGTTAGTTGTGGTCGTTGCAACATTGGGAGGGATCATTGGCGCTTTAATCGATTATTCAATTGGTTTCTATTTGGGAAGGGCGGCGATCCTCCGGTACGGAAGGTACATTCGGTTAAATGAACGGCACTTGAAGACTAGCGAAAGATGGTTCGCAAAGCACGGAAATATCACTGTACTTCTCTCGAAATTTGTCCCGCTTATTCGTACGCTCATTGGTTTCCCAGCTGGAATCTCAGAGATGAAAATTTGGAAATTTGTGCTTTATTCAGGAGTTGGAATCTTTGTCTGGAACGCCATTCTAGTCTACGTAGGATTTCTAGCCGGACAGAATAGTTCAAAAATAATCGCCGCATTATCAAGCGCGTTTACACTTGTCGAAGTTCTGGTAGCAATCTTGCTTGTTGTCGGACTCCTCTTCTGGTTGCGACGGAAGCCCATTACGCAGGGAAAAAACCCTGAGGCTTAGTCAACATGGAACGCTTGTCTTTCAATTTGACGCACAACGTAGAATACGTACAAAGTCACAGCAAGAACTGTTGTGCTCAGTTTTGTAGCGAACACTAAGTTCCAAGGCGTTTTCGGATTTGGGAACTGGTTAATTATCACGTCCGGGTTTAACGAACCGAGCAATGAATTAGTTGCAATCTCGGCTGTCCAAATTGCAAAATTGTAAAGAACCTCGTATGCTG
>Ga0307373_10007798_pt1 | contig 16542 bp, 15 predicted proteins | sample OX2MG_FD_202534 | JGI IMG/M metagenome (GOLD analysis project Ga0307373, IMG submission 202534) | Soil microbial communities from Risofladan, Vaasa, Finland - OX-2 | ecosystem: Environmental > Terrestrial > Soil > Coastal area > Acid sulfate soil | place: Finland: Risofladan, Vaasa | collected... | reverse complement strand
GGGCCTCGATCCTGCCCAGCATGGCTCCGAACAGCCGCCGCGTCAGATGACTCTCCGCCAAAAGCAGCCAATAATACCGGGCATGTTTCACCAACCGTCCGCCGGTTTTCACCAGCCGTTGCTGCAAACTGGTCAAGGACCAACTGCCGATCCTCCCGGGCATCGCCAGCCGCCGCCACAAATTCCCGAGGTTATAGGCGATCACGCTCAGCCACAGCCGCACCTCGTTGGACCGGAACCGGTGGCAGCTCAACCGCGTCATCTTCACCGCCTGCTTGCCCTCCTTGATCCACTGCTCCGCCGTGCCGCGCCTATTGTAGAACCGGACCACCGCCCGACTCGGCAGCGTCAGATTTGTCACGATGAACCCGACTCGCGGGAACAACTCCCCGGCATGATGCTCGACCTTCGCCACCACCCGCCGCGCCGTCTTCCAGCTCCCCGCCTGGTAGAGAAAGCCCTTGTACCAAACCACGGGCTTGTGGCTCGGCCGCCCCGCTGGGCGCGTCAGCAACTCCTCGATGTCCCGCTCCAGGGCGTCGTTGGCCGGGATGCGGATGGCATACTTCACGCCCCGCGCTTCCAGCGCTTCGTAAATCTCCGTTCAAATCTCTTCCGACGCTTCTTGATAAGCCAGACGATTCCACCAACGATGCCGCTAACAATTGCGCCTCCGCCGACCCATTGCAGGACAGTCTCTAGGGTAGGTAAGACTCGCACAGATGCTTGATTCCCGTGGAGAAGAAAACTTGCCATTGGGAGGACTTCTCCGGAGGGCAAATCCACCAACCTTTTCACTGCCATTACTTTGATTTCTGTTGGGTCGGAGCTTGGATAGACACGTCGAGAATAGGCGATAGTTTTGCGACCGCATCGAGGACGAAAGGTAAGCAACGAACATCATCTTCGTTGTACTCCAGAAACCTCTGTTTCAGCTTTCTCCGTTGAGCAGCATTGCATAGACAGAGATACCTTTGCTCGTAATCAAGGGCGACCCGAAGTCCGTCAAGCTCTGCGTGCCTGGGCCGGAAGCCAAAAAACTTGCCTACGTCCTTCACCGATTCTGAATTTATTGGCAATGCGACACTCTGCTGAAAAACCGCGGACAGGTTAAAAATACGGGAGCATACGGTCGTATCGATGCCAGCCGCCGATAGTCTTGCACGCAGCGCTCTCTCTTCTAACTTAGACGCAGAGAAAGTCAGGATATTCCCAGTTGGGCGGTCGGCCAGGAAACTCGAAAATCTCATAAGGGTACTCCGTTCGTCGCTAGGTGACTCTGCAAAAAACTTTTGTACGGCCCATTTCTGCCGAGGCACAGCCCGATAAGCCAAACGAGCTTAAGACCACCCTGCGAATCCGTTTCAATATCAAGAAACAACTCAGGAGAAGGCGGCAGAGCCAGAGAGCGAAATAGGATGGGCTTATTTCCTGCTAGCGATAGTGCTCTAGCCTTGAGCATTTCAATGGGCCTCGGTGGCGGGTGTGAAAGTATTTTAGCCAAGGCCGATATATCTGCGCCTGCGAATTCCTGAACGGTTCTTATGCCAGCGGCCCGCAACCTTTCTGTTGAACGCTCTTTTATGCCAGCTATGCAAGACACCTCTACTATCTCCCGCCACTCCACCTTAACGTCGTTCTTCAAACCGAGTGTTAAAAGGGCGAAACGACCTACATTTCCGAGTCGGTCGTGACTGGCAACATTCACAACGAGTGACCGCCCCAATCGCTCGTGCTTGCCCCCGTAACGGTGCACGTGGCCGCAAACAACAAGGGCAACCGTCTTGTTGTTTCGAACAAACTGTGCTAGGGCTTTTGACCCTATCGAACGAGGCCGACCATCCCGCGAAAATCTCAGTGCTTTGTCTAAAGCTCCGAAAGGCGGCGCGTGGCTCAAAATTATAATTCTATTTTTCTTAGCGACGCGCTTTTGGAAAGCTAGGTGCCTCTCAATTTCTTTCTCGGAATAACAAAAACCCACCATAAAGCCGTCCGCGGGAGGCGCAGCCTCCAGGCCAATAAATGTGTATTCGCCCAGCGTCACGGGGGTCTTGTGAACATTGAACACGGTGTTGCCCGATATCAAAGTTCGCACTGAAGGCGAGTCATCGTTTCCGATGACGGCGCAAATTCCATAGCGGGAACAGCGGGCCAAGTCTTCAAACAAGTTGTTACCCGCTTCTCTGAATCTGGGAATATCGTCTCCGCCGTAAAGAATAAGGTCGGGTTTGGTGGGAAACTGTGAAATTTCTTCGACCAACAAACTGATGTCCTGGATTCTCCAATCAGAAAACACAATGAGATGAAGAGGGCCTGAATGTGCTCCGAGCTCTACCGAGCCGACCTGAGTTCGCGCAGCCATAAGTGTTAGGTTAACCGGAATTTCCATTATGGACTCCGGCCCGACCGACAACGTACACCTCGCGGCCCCCGAAGGCAATGGCCGGCCGAGTTTTCAGAGTTCGGAGCCTCCAGCGCTTCGTAAATCTCCGGCTTGGCAAAGGCGGCGTCGGCCCGAAAGACGACTTCCTTTCCCATCTCCTGCTGCCGCTCGATCTCGGGCGGCAGAATCTCTTCCCAGCCGTCAGCGCTGTGGACATTGCCAGGCCGGAGCTTCGCCGCCAGGCAGTCGCCTTCCCGGTCGAACAGCAGCAGTGGGTGATAGCAGACGGACTCAAAATGCCCGTTGTAATCGCTCCCCTCCTGCTCCCCGTACACCGGGATCTCGGTCGAATCCAGGTCCAAAACCGTCCTCGAACCCGAATCCATCGCTTCCACTCTCCCGATCAATGCCCGACTCAGCCTGGCGAGTCCCGCAAAATTTCCCTCTTCGGCCAGCATCTCGGTCTCGAAGGACTGCAACCGGGACGTCAGAGCGACACCCCGATCCCAACCCTTTTCGGAACCAATGAGCCGGAAGGTCGGGTCCTGGCAGAGCCTCCGGGCGTCGTTGAGGTCTTCATAGCCAGCCAGCCGACTGTAGACCGACTGCCGCAGCAGGTTGGCGAACCGAAACTGAGTGTTTCTTCCACGGCGGGAGTCCGTCAGATGTTCTTCGATCAATTCTCCGAACCCGAGACGTTCGTCGAGTTCCCGCACCAGGATCAAGCCGCCGTCCGAGGTGACGCGCGAACCTTGGAAATCGACCCTCAGAGAGGCGTTGAAAGAGAGTTGAAACGAACCATTTTCTGTTTCACCCATGGGGGTATTAACCTCCGGAGCGCCTTCATCGCATTCAGACCCGCATGAATATTGATGATGGCGAACATCGGACGATTCATTCTTAGGGTTCAAATCGGAAATGTGAGCTCAAGCGATGGTGGCGATGATTGGGTACGGGCCAGGCCGTCGTAATGACGGACAGGTACGCCAGCATTTCGGACCTTACTAAGAGACACGCTCCGGAGCGGGACTTCCGCGTGCGCGTGCGTGTGTGCCCTGGCACTACGGCCATCGTCGCGCCTCATGGGGGTGGAATAGAGCCGGGCACGTCGGAAGTCGCCGAGGCCGTTGCGGGAGACGATTTCTCGTTTTATGCGTTCGAGGGGATGATGCGGAGAGGCAACAGGGTTCTTCACATCGCGAGCACCCGATTCGATGAACCGCAGTGCGTGCGCCTAGTCGAGGCGTCGCCGCGGGCCATCAGCATACACGGTGAACGCAGCCGGAGGAGGGTTGTATTTTTCGGGGGTCTGGACAAGGTAACCGTGGCTCGTCTTCGCAGATCACTCGCGGATTGCTGCTTCAGAGTCGAGGAGCCGCAGAGCACAGGTCTGCAGGGCCTCTGCGGTGCAAATATTTGCAATCGTTGTCAGGGCGGCGTGGGCGTTCAACTTGAGTTGAGCCTCGGGTTGCGTCAGTCGTTCTTCCGATCACTCTCGTCGAGGGATGGCCGTCGAATCAGGACCGAACGCTTTGAACGATTTGTCGCCGCCGTGAGACACGCCATCCGATGATTTGGAGAGCCCCGGCCGGAAGATGGCCCCGTCTACCTCGCATGCGACCCCCTGTGGGTCGTTCGAGGCCCGGGTGCCGCAGGGGTGGGGGTGGTTCGCCGGACTATCCCTGCGCGGCTGCTAAAGGGCGGCGAGGCGGTCCAGGCGCTGGAGTGTGTCGGGATAGTTGCGGCCGAGCAGGACGAGCGCGGCGGCTTGCGGATTCGGCTTCGCGCGGCACTGCTCCCACTTTTCGAGGGTCCGCTCGTTGATCCGCAGCTTCCTGGCAAAAACGGCACGCGAACAGTGCAGCCTTTTGCGCATGTTCGCCGAATTTGCCTACCGCACTCGGTCGAGTTGGTCGCGGCCGCGGCGGGTAGTAGCCAAGGCCGAGTATCTGGAGAAGGGCGAGAATCCGCGTTTCGTCGTGACCTCGCTCGGCCCGCACGACTGGCCGGCACAGAAACTCTATGAGCAGCTCTACTGCGCCCGTGGCGAGATGGAGAACCGAATCAAGGAACAACTCGGCCTGTTCGCCGACCGGCTCAGCACCGAGACGATGCGAGCCAATCAGCTTCGGCTCTATTTCTCCTCGCTGGCCTACGTGCTGGTTTACGCCCTGCGCCGGCTGGCATTGGCGGGAACCGCATGGGCTTCGGTGCAAGTCGACACGATCCGGCTACGGCTTCTGATGATCGCCGCCCAGGTCCGCGTCACCGCCCGGCGAATCTGGGTTGGCTACAGCAGTGCCTATCCGTGGAAGCCGTCGTTCGCCGCGGCTTGGTCGACCCTGCGCCGCTGACAAAGGCCGTCTCCTCCCCTAAAACCCTATCGCGCACCCCGGACGCCGGTCGAAGTTCGCCCAGGATCGCTCTCTTCGTGCCCGCAACTCACTGTCGCACAGTGTCGGGCTCGCTCGGCGCTCGGCCACCTGCTTTGTCGGAGCGCACCACCCCTCAGAATTTCGTCACCCGACGCCACGAAACGCACAACTTGTGAGACATCCCGGTTAAACCCCGCCCGATTCAATCTTGCGGATCAATTTTCGATTTTGCGGATCAGTGCGGTCAGGCGGCCGCGAGCCAGCCTCACGGCAATCTCGTCGCCGGTGGAAACCTGGCCGGCATCGCGCAGCAGATGGCCCGCGGCGTCGTAGCAGAGGGAATAGCCGCGATCGAGCAGCCGGAGCGGGCTGCGCTCGTCGAGCTGCACGGCGAGGGAGGCCAGGCGCTGGCGGCGCGCGGTGAAGAAGCGCTCGGCGGCGGTGCCGAGATCCCTGCGGCGCTGCTCGATGGCGAGGCGCAGGGCGCCCAGGCGAACGCGCAAATCGATTCGTGAAAAACGCCTCTCGACGCCGACCAGACGGTCTTGCGCGGAGCGCAAACGGCCGCGGAGAAGCTCGGCGAGCGCCAGAGCCGATTCGTCGATCTGCTGGCGGCGCTGGCGCACCAGATCGGGCAGGCGGCCAAAGGCGCGGTCGGAGGAAAGTTCGCCGAGCCGGTGGCGGCGTTCGAGCAAGAGATAGCGGAGGCGCTCGGCCATGCGGCGGCTGAGCTCGGCGATGTGGCGATCGAATTCCTGGCGCGTCTGGACGACGATTTCGGCGGCGGCCGAGGGAGTGGGGGCGCGAACGTCGGCGGCGAAATCGGCGATGGTGAAATCGGTTTCGTGGCCGACGCCGGTAACGACCGGGACTAGCGACGCGGCAATCGCCCGGGCGACGATCTCCTCGTTGAAGCTCCAGAGGTCTTCGAGCGAGCCGCCGCCGCGCGCCAGGATCAGGACGTCGGCCAGGCGCTTGCGATTGAGGTAGCGGATCGCCTCGACAATCTCCTTGGCCGAGCCTTCGCCCTGCACGCGGACCGGATAGAGTACGACGTGAGCGCCGGGGAAGCGGCGGCGTAGCACGCGGAGAACGTCGCGAACGGCGGCGCCGGCCGGCGAGGTCACCAGGCCAATGCGGCGGGGAAGCAGCGGCAAGGGCTTTTTGCGCGCGGCGTCGAACAGGCCTTCCGATTCCAGGCGCTGGCGGAGCTGTTCGAAGGCCAGTTGCAGGGCGCCCAGGCCCATCGGCTCGATGTGCTGGACATAGACCTGATATTCGCCGCGGGCCTCGTAGAGGCTCATCGCGCCGCGAACGGTGACGTGAAGGCCGTCCTCGGGGCGGAACTTCAAGAGGCGCGCGTCATTGCGAAATGTGACGCAGCGAATCTGGGCGTGCTCGTCTTTGAGCGTGAAATAGAGGTGGCCGGACTGCGCCTGACGGAAATTGGAAATCTCGCCTTCGACCCAAAGCTCGCGGAATCCGGCTTCGAGCAGTTCCTTGATGCGGGCGGTGATCTCGCTGACCGACCAGATATGGCGGGTGGGTTGGAGGTTCAGCGGAATCTGGCTCATTTTCAGAATTCAACGCAAACGAACCGCAGCGGGGTCGAGGCCAGATTCTGGATTTCGTGCGGCCCCGTCCCGAGCCAGTGGAAGCGCCCGGCGGGCAGCCGGACCTGCAGGCTCTTGGGTTCGTGAGTAGTGTTGTCGAGAACGTCGAATGGCGTGACGGCGACGAGAAAACGCGTGGTGTCGGTGCTGTCGTTATCGTAGGTGGCGCCGGGCGCGAGCGTCACGCCTCGCAGGAAAACATGGCCGATGGTGAGCGACCAATCCGGCGGGAGGGGCGCGGCGCCGGGGCAGTTGCAAATGGCGTCGGTTGGGCCGCCGGTGCAGCGGCAGCCGCGGCCGGTGAGCGCGGTATTTAGAAAGGCAAGGGAAAGGGCGTGGTAGGGCTCGCTGCCGTAATTCGTGAGCGTGTAGGCCGAGCCGCCTACGTTGAAACTGACGGCGCCTTCGGGCAGGTCGAGCGAGAGGGGAGACTCGCCGGGTGAATCGACGCTCACCTTGCTCTTGGCCAGTGTGATGGAGATGTAGTCGATGTTCTGCGGATACATTAAGGCCGATTGCCCCGGCAGGATGAGCACGTCGTAGACCTGTATGTTGCTGGTTCCGTACATCAAATGATGGTGCGGCTCCTGGTCGACCGGAATCGGCTGAGCCGGTTGGGCAGGGCTCGGCGCCTGCGACTGCGCCCGCAGCGGCGCGCCAGCCAGCGTCAAGCCCAGCAAGACGAACGAAGCGATCGCGGCAAATTTCATCCTGCCGATTATAACCCGTTGCTTTTCCTTCGATAGCGCCGGAGGCGCCGCGCCGCAAGGTTACAATATCGGGGATGATTCGATTCTTGGCGCTGTCGCTGCTCCTGATGCTCGCGCCCGCCGGCGCCGCCGCCGCCGCCGCCGCGCAGCCCGCCATTGCGCCTTCCGGTTGCCAATTGCCCGCCGGGCTTTGGCAGAAACGGCAGCAGTGGCAGAAGCAGTTCGACCAGAGCGGGGGCAGCTCGACAAAAGCGCTCGAAGCGATCCAGGCGATCGACGCGCAGTATCGGCAGTTCGTTCTCGACGCGAGCTTGGCCTACGCCCAGGCACGGCAGGGGCGTGCGCAGGGGCCGGTCGATGCGTGCTGCGACGGTGCCGGGAGCGATCCCGAAGCGTCGATTTTTTGCGCTTTGATTCGCTACCGCCTGGGCGGGCGCAAGGACCCGGCGCGGTTTCTGGCCGCGCTGCCGGAAACGCCCGAAGCCGGGGCCGCGCTGGTCCATCTCGGGCAGGCGGCTTCTTCGCAGAACGGGGACGCGCCTGCCATCGCGACCTCGCCGGTGTACAGCGTTACCGACGAGATGTATCGGCTCATGCTCACCGGCTACCCGGGCGCGACGGCCAGCTATTTCTACCTATTTCGCCATTCCGGCGGCGCCTACGCCGACGACGTGGCCGACGAGCTCGAACATTACCTCACCGACCAGCCCGCCGCCCTGATTCGGAACTGGCCGGTCTTGCGGAAATACTGGAATCTCAGCGAGGGCATTACGTGGGATGTCGACGCGGGCTGGTGGCAGGGCGTGATTCAGGGCTTTCGCCGGTCTTGCGGCACGGGCGCGGGCGGCGCGGGCGGCATGCGCGGCACAAGCGGCGCTCGCTGCAAGGAGATCCTTGGCCTGCTCGAAAAGGCGGCTCGCGCCGCCGGCGCCTCCCAGTAGCCACGCAGGCATCGGATTTTCCGGGCGCGACGCGCGCCACCCTCCCCGCATCTCATCGCTATACCCAAGAATTTCCGTTTCATAAGGAGGGGAAGATGAAAATCGGGATTATCGGCGCCGGACAAATCGGCGGTACTCTCACGCGCCGGTTCCGGGCCCTGGGATACGAGGTTTTCGTCGCCAACTCACGCGGCCCCGCCTCGCTGGCCGCCCTGGCGGCGGAAACCGGAGCAAAAGCGGTGACGGCCAAGGAAGCGGCCCGGTCCGGCGAGGTGGTTGTGGTAACGATCCCCGAGGCGAAGATCCGCGATTTGCCCAAGGACCTGTTTGCGGGCGTTCCGCAAACTGTCGTCGTCGTGGATACGGGAAACTATTATCCGCGGCAGCGCGACGGCCGGATCGAGGAGATCGAATCGGGAATGACCGAGAGCCGGTGGGTTTCGCGGCAATTGGGCCGGCCGGTCGTCAAAGCATTCAATAACATCTACGCGCGTCATCTGATGGAACGCGGCCTGCCGGCGGGCTCGGCGGGACGCATCGCGCTTCCCGTGGCCGGGGATGACCCGGAAGCCAAGGCCATCGTGCTGGGGTTGATCGACGAACTCGGCTTTGACGGCGTGGATGCGGGCGGCCTCGATGAATCCTGGCGGCAGCAGCCGGCGACGCCGGTTTACGGCACCGATTTCGATGCCGAAGGCGTGCGTCAAGCCCTGGCCCAGGCAAGCCCGGAACGCAAGCCGGAGTGGAAAGCGACGGCCAAAAGCCCCGGAGACTTTGCGCGGCCTGCCTGACTCGGCCCCTCGATGAAACAGCAGATTCCTCGCCCCCCGGCTCCGCTCGGGGCTCGGAATGACCACCCTTGGCGGAGGGCTGCGCGTTAGAAGACCGCGTCACCGCCTTTGGTAACGCTCGCTACCCGAACGATTCCTCCGCGTGGGCCGCTGGCTTCTTTTCCTCGGGTATTTCGGTGAGTGTGGCTTCGGCGAGCAGCAGCACACTCGCCACCGAGACCGCGTTTTCGAGCGCGATCCTCACGACTTTTGTCGGATCGATGATTCCCGCTTCGGCCAGATCGACGTATTCGCAGCGGGCGGCGTCGAATCCGAAATTTCCTTTGCCCTGGCGCATGCGGTCGACCACGACGCCCTCGTCCACCGACGAGTTCTTCGCGATCTGGCGCGTCGGCGCTTCCAGGGCGCGGCGCAGGATCGTCAGGCCGGTTCTCTCGTCGCCCGAGGAGCCGGGTTCCCCGGCCGCGACGGCGTCGATGAGCCGGAGCAGGGCCAGGCCGCCGCCGGGAACGATGCCCTCGGCAATGGCCGCTTTAGTCGCGCTGATGGCGTCGTCGAACGCTTCCTTGCGGTTCTTCATCTCGGGTTCCGACGGCGCGCCCACGCGAATCACCGCGACGCCGCCGGCCAGCTTGGCGAGGCGTTCCTCCAGCTTTTCCTTGTCGTAATCGGAAGTGGTCTTCTCGATCTGGCGGCGCAGCTCGGCGCAGCGGCCCTGGATGGAGGCTTTCGATCCCGCGCCTTCGACGATCGTGGTCTTGTCCTTGTCGATCACGATGCGCTTGGCCCGGCCCAGATTGTCGATCGTCAGATTCTCGACTTTCAGCCCGAGTTCCTCGGCAATCACCTGGCCGCCGGTGAGAATCGCGATGTCCTGGAGCATCTCCTTCCTCCGGTCGCCGAATCCGGGCGCCTTCACGGCGGCCGAGGAGAGCGTTCCGCGCACCTTGTTCACGACCAGCGTGGCGAGCACTTCGCCCTCGACGTCCTCGGCGATCACCAGCAGCGGCCGGCCGCCCTTGGCCACCTGTTCGAGAAGAGGGAGCAGCTCCTTCATGTTCGCGAGACGTTTTTCGTGCAGCAGGATCACCGGGTCTTCGAGTACCACCTCCATCTTTTCGGCGTCGGTAATGAAATAGGGGGAAATGAACCCGCGGTCGAACTGCATGCCCTCGACCACCTCCAGCGCCGATTCGGTGGTTTTCGATTCCTCGACGGTGATAACGCCCTCCGGGCCCACCTTTTCGAAAGCGTCGGCGACCAGTTCACCGATGCTCGGGTCGTTGTGCGCGGAGATGGTGGCGACCTGGGCCTTTTCCTTCCGGCTGACCACGGGCCGCGAGAGCCCTTTTAGGGCCTTGACGGCGGCGGCCAGACCCAGGTCCAGACCGCGCTTCAGGTCGACGGCGCTGGCCCCGGCGGCGACGTTATGCAGTCCTTCGGCAAAAATCGCATGGGCGAGAATCGCCGAAGTGCTCGTTCCGTCGCCGACGGCTTCGCCGGTGCGCTCGGCGGCCTCGCGAATCATCTGCGCCCCGAGGTTCGCCTCGGGATCGTCGAGCTGGATTTCCTTGGCGATGGTGATGCCGTCGTTGCATACGATCGGGCGGCCCCATTTCTTCTCGATCAGGACGCACTTGGATTTCGGGCCGAGCGTGATTCGAACCGCATCGGCCAGCGCCGTCGCTCCCCTGAGGATTTTCTCCCGCGCCGTGGACCGGAAAAACAGACGTTTCGCTGCCATGTCAGCTCCCTTCCGCAAACGGGTGGCGCGGGCCGCGCGCTACCGCGCCCGCGCCGGAACCGGCCGAGCGATTCCGGCCTATTTCTTGAGCGGCTTGCCGACCTTGTTTTCCACGGACTTCACCATGGCGGCCAGGCGTCCCGTGCGTTCCGCGTAGTCGTCGATCTTGATCGTGGTCACCACGCGGGCGGTCTTTTTGCGTATCTCGTTGTGACATTTCCGGGCCAGGTCGATCAATTGTTCCCAGTTGCCTTCCACATTCGTTCCCGCCGCGGTGAGCTGGTAATCGAGGCCGCTGGCATCGATGATCTTCATCAGATCGGCGATGTCCGCGCCGACCGAAGGGCCTCGCCCCAGAGGAACCACGCTCAATTCCATCAGCATGTCCGCCTCCCCGTAAAAAGCGCCCCGTCATGCCGGGACGCTTTGACGCCGCATCGCGTCAGCGATGGGCGAAGCTGTTCCCTCGCGCCTGGGGCGAGGGGGCCAGATGTTTGTGAAACCACTCGGCGGCGACGCGCGCCACCTCCTCAAGCGCGCCCGGCTCCTCGAACAGATGCGTGGCCCCGGGAATAATCACCAATTTGCTTTCCCGGGAGGCCAGCCGTTCGAGCGCATCGCGATTCATGCCCAGGACGAGGGCGTCGTTTTCGCCAACGATGAAAAGCGTCGGCGCGCGCACCCGGCCCAGTGCGCTCCCGGCCAGATCGGGCCGGCCGCCTCGCGAGACAATCGTTTTCACCGCGCCGTTGGTGTCCGCCGCGGCAATCAGCGCGGCGGCGGCGCCGGTGCTGGCGCCGAAATAGCCTAGGGGAAGAGAACCGGTGTCGGGGTTGCGTTCGACCCATTGCGTCGCGCCGATCAGGCGGCGCGCGAGCATCGGGATGTCGAATCGAAGCTCGGCGGTGAGGAGGTCGAGAGACTCCTCTTCGGTGGTGAGCAGGTCGAAGAGCAGCGTGGCCATCCCGCGCGAATGCAGGACGCCGGCGACGTAAAGATTCCTCGGGCTGTGGCGGCTGCTGCCGCTACCGTGAGCGAAGAGGACAATGCCGGCCGAGCGCCGCGGAATGCTGAGGATTCCGCTCAGGGCGACCTCGCCGGCATCGACGGTGACTTCACATGACTCTATTTCCGGCGGAGAATTTGTTTCGTTGGTCATCGTGCGGCTCCTTTCCGGAACGGAATCGAGCGCCCTCAGCCATTCTCGATGACGGCGGGGGAATCCCGGGCGTTTGCCCGGGCAAGCAGTTCGGTGACCGCCTGGTCCGACACCGGCGCGAAATCCAGATAAAACTGTCCGATCGCGTAGAACGGTTCGGGCATCTCCAGCACGACCAGTTCGTCGACCAGGCCTTGCAGCCGCCGGCAGGTCGAGGGCGGCGCCACGGGCACGGCGAGCACGATCCGCTCCGGCTTCATTTCACGCAGCGCCGTGATCGCCGCGCGGGCGGTCGAGCCGGTCGCGATGCCATCGTCGACCAGAATCACGGTGCGCCCGCGCACGTCGAGAGCCGGCCGCCCGGCGCGATAGCTGTGCAGGCGCCGCTCGAGCTCCTGCCGCTCCTGCCGGGTGACGATTTCGATCTGCGCGGGGGAAATATCCAGCGTGCCGATAATCTCCTGATCGAGAATACGAACCCCGCCTTCCGCGATTGCGCCAAAGGCGAGCTCCTCCTGCCAGGGAACGCCCAGCTTCCGGATGACGAACAGATCGAGCGGTAACTTCAATTCCCGAGCCACCTCGAAAGCCACGGGAACCCCGCCGCGCGGCGCGCCCAGCACAATGGCGTCCTCCCCGCCGGCATAAGCCCTTAGCTCGTTTGCCAGCATCCGCCCTGCCTGTGTGCGGTCTTGAAATGTCATCGGCTCGCCTGGCCGGCCCCTCCGGCCCCGCGGAGGCTGCCGCGCTGACACAGGAGGGCGAAAGAGACCGGCTGTCGCTATGGTTCCTGGTGCACGCGCCGCGCCATAACGCAAGCCGCCTAGGTTGTTGACGCATAGGGGATTAGCGCGGCGGCCGGCTGAATGGTCGTCCCGTGAAATTCAGGAAATGGCGCACCAGCCAGCGTCAAAACTCCCGAATGTTTCCGGCGGTTGTTTCGGGTTTCCAGTGTGCGCTTGGGACGAAAATGCTTGGCTGTAGCCAGGCAAGCCGCGCCGGGGAACATCCGGGGGTGGTTATTGTAGTAGGTTATATAATGGCCAGCAGCTAAAAGCCGTCACGAGGAGCCGATTATGCCCGTAGAGCCCCGGACGAAGACCGTCACCTTCGATGCAGCGAAGTATGACGGGCTCGACCGAGACACGCTGGTCCGGATCTACCGAACGATGTTCCTGTCGCGACGAATCGACGACAGGGAAATCCAGCTCAAGCGGCAGAACAAGCTTTTCTTTCAGGTGAGCGGCGCCGGTCACGAGGCCGTGCTCGTGGCCGCGGGGCTGCTCCTGCGGCCGGGCTACGACTGGTTCTACCCCCATTATCGCGACCGCGCCTTGTGCCTCACGCTCGGGGCGACCCCGTACGAAATGTTGTTGCAGGGGTTTGGCGCCAAGGACGACCCCAGTTCCGGCGGGCGCCAGATGCCCAGCCACTGGGGCTATCAGGACTACAACATCATTTCCCGGTCTTCGGCCACGGGAACGCAGTGGAATCAGGCGGTCGGCTCGGCGGAGGCGTCTCTGTACTTCGACGAATTTTCCGGGGCGCTCGAGCGGGCCCGCCAGGCGCCGCTCGGCTACGCCGTCCGCCATCAGCGCGACGAGATCGTCTACGTGGCCGGCGGCGACGGGAGCACCTGCGAGGGGGAGTTTTGGGAGGCGATCAATACGGCGTCGCTGAAAAAACTTCCCGTGCTGTTCCTGGTGGAAGACAACGGCTATGCGATCTCCGTGCCGGCCGACGTGCACACCGCGGGCGGCAACGTCTCGCGCCTGTTGCGCAATGTCCCCAACTTCCATATCGCCGAATGCGACGGGACCGACCCGATCGAGAGCCACGCGGTCTTGCGCCGCGCCGTCGAATACTGCCGCCGGCGGCAGGGTCCGGCGCTGGTGCACGCCCACGTGACCCGGCCGTATTCGCATTCGATGTCCGACGAGGAAAAGTTCTACAAGCCGGCCGAAGAGCGCGAGGAGGAGGGCCGGCGCGATCCGCTCCCGAAATTCGGCCTGTTTCTCCTTCGCGAGGGCATCCTGAATGAAAACGAACTCGAGGCCATCGAAGCGGATGTCGATCGCGAGATTCGCGAATCGAGCGACCGCGCCAGCCTGGCCGATTTGCCCTCGGCCGATTCGGTGAAGCAGTGGATCTATTCGCCCGACGTCGATCCGACGGCCGATCGCTTCCAAAGCGAGCCGCAATTGACCGGCGGGACGAAGACCATGGTGGAGATGGTCGCGGCGACGCTGGACGACGAGATGGCCAGGGACGAGCGCATCGTCATCTTCGGCGAGGACGTGGCCGATCTGAGCCACGCGCAGTTCCTCGATACGATCAAGGGGAAGGGCGGCGTCTTCAAGGCCACGGCGGGACTGCAACGCCGCCATGGCGGGCGCCGCGTCTACAACTCCCAGCTGGCTGAGGCCAATATCGTCGGACGGGCGATCGGGATGGCCACGCGCGGGCTCAAGCCGGTGGTGGAAATTCAGTTCTTCGATTACATCTGGCCGGCGATGATGCAGCTTCGCGACGAACTGCCGCTCGTGCGGTGGCGCTCGGCGGGAAAATTCAAATGCCCGGTGGTGATCCGCGTGGCCACCGGGGGCTATCTGACCGGCGGAGCGATCTATCACAGCCAGTGCGGCGAGGTCGTCTTTACGCACGAGCCGGGGCTTCGCGTCGTGATGCCCTCGACGGCGCTCGATCTATGCGGCCTGCTGCGAACGGCGATTCGCTGCGACGATCCCGTGATGTTCCTCGAGCACAAGCATCTATACCGCCAGCCGTATAACCGCTCTCTCTATCCCGGTCCCGATTACACCGTGCCGTTTGGAAAGGCGCGCGTCGCGCGGGAGGGGAGCGACGCCAGCGTGATCACCTACGGCGCGCTCGTGCACCGGGCCGAGGTGGCCGCCGCGGAAATGGAGCGCCGCGGCATTTCGATCGAGATTATCGACCTGCGTTCGCTCAGCCCGTACGACTGGGACGCCATTGGCCGGACGGTCGCGAAAACGCACCGGGTCCTGGTGGCCTATGAGGACATGCTGTCCTGGGGCTACGGAGCGGAAATCGCGGCGCGGATCGGCGACGAGCTGTTCGACGAGCTGGATGCGCCCGCGCGCCGTCTGGGCGCGAAGGACACCTTTTGCGCCTACCAGCCCATTCTCGAAGATGCCATCCTTCCCCAAACGGCCGATGTGGTCCGGGCGCTCGAGGAACTTTTGAAATATTGAGCGATTTTCGGCTCCCCATCGTTTATCGTGTCCTATGAGGACCGGTGAGGTCCCGCCATCGCACCCAGTACCTCACGGACGTGGAGGTGAGCGATGAACTGTCTGTCCTGCCGTAGGGAAATCGCAGACTCTTCGAGTTTCTGCTGCTATTGCGGCGCCCACCAGGCACCCGGCGTTGCCGGGCAGCGCCTGATGCGCTCGATCATGGACAAAAAAATTGCGGGCGTGTGCAGCGGGTTCGCCGATTATTTTGGGGTCGATCCGACGGTGATGCGGATCATCTGGGCGTTCGTTACGCTGGCCACCGGGATCGTTCCCGGCCTCGCGGCCTATCTGGTGGCCTGGTTCCTGATGCCGCAAGCGCCGTTCGTCGCCGCCCGCGACGCCGCCTCGCACGCGCCGGGGCCGCAAGCGCGCTAGCCGGTTTTAATGATTGGACCCGAAGAGCAACCGGTCGACCGAAACCACCCCCGGGCCGATCACCATCAGCGTGAAAGCGGACACCAGCAGGATCAAGTCCAGTTGATAGTTGCCCACGGCCAGCAAGCCTTTGGCCACACAAACCTTCCAGATAACGACGCCCATCTCGACCGCCAGCAGCAAAGCCACCGGCCGCGTAAGCAATCCCAGCGCCAGCAGGCATCCGCCAAAAAATTCCAAACTCGCCGCGATGTAGCCGGCATACGAGGGAAAGCCCATCCTGGAAAACGAGGCGATAAAGTGGGCGCGCTCGGTGAACAGTTCCGGAAATCCGTGATAGATGAAAATGATCGCCAGGGTCCATCGCAGGGCGATCTGCGCCAGAGGTTTCAGTTTTTCCAGATGGTGCATGCGGCTACTCCTGGGCGTCGAGCGGAGTCGGGGAGGGGGATTGGCCATAAAGTAATGGCGGGATTCTAGCAGACGGCTGCCGGTTTGCATAACAAGCCGGGCAAATAGCCGCCGCCGGATGACGCGTTCGAGTAAAATCGATTCGTAGCGCACGGGGCTTTTCGTGAATCCTCCGGCTCATTGAATATGGTTCGTCGCGTTCTCATCGCGCTGGTCTTCGTATTGGTTGTTTCCGCAACGGTCGTGGCGTGGGTGTGGTGGCACGCCCAGCCGAAGCCGACGGGAGAGGCCTACGTTGGCATGGGCGACGTCGCCCTCTGGGATGGAACCGGGCCGGTGCGGCGCCAGCTGGAGGCCCTCTCGTATGGAGAAAAGATGGTCGTCCTCGACCGGTATAGCGATTGGGTCGAGGTTCGGGCGCCCAAGGGCGGCGTTGGCTGGGTCAGTCAAGACGATCTGATCGAGCCCGAGGTCTGGAAACGGCTCGGGAGTCTGGCTGAACAGGTTCGAGCGATGACGGTTCAGGCCCGGGGGCATACGGCCGTGCTGTCCAATATCCGCATCGAAGCCGGCCGCACGTCGCCGCGCATCGGCCAGTTGCGTGCAAAGACCCCGGTGGAAATCCTGGCGCGAGCCGTCGTCGCGCGCGCGGGCGGCGGCGATTCCGGCGGTAGCGGCGGCGCCGGGCCACGCAAGGAAGATTGGCTGCTGGTCCGCGCGCGAACTGAGCGGATGGGCGAAATCGCCGGATGGGTTCTCGGC
>Ga0307373_10007797_pt1 | contig 16543 bp, 12 predicted proteins | sample OX2MG_FD_202534 | JGI IMG/M metagenome (GOLD analysis project Ga0307373, IMG submission 202534) | Soil microbial communities from Risofladan, Vaasa, Finland - OX-2 | ecosystem: Environmental > Terrestrial > Soil > Coastal area > Acid sulfate soil | place: Finland: Risofladan, Vaasa | collected... | reverse complement strand
CGCTGCTGCTGCTGGCGCAGCGCCGCCTCGGCCAGCGCGTCCAGGTAGCGGCCCTGCTGCTGCTGCGCGCTCGCCAGCTCGACGTGCAATGCCTTGATGCGCGCGCCTACCGCGGCGACCCGCGCGGCAAACTGGCCGTTGTTGACCGCGACGCTCGCGCGGGCGCGCTGCACGCGCACCCAGCGATTCTGCAGCTCATCGAGGGCTCGATCGATCTGGCGCAGCGAGTGCTGCTCCTGGTAGCTGCGGGCCTTGAACGCCGCATCGAGCCGCCAGACCAGCACTCCCTTGATCAGCCTGAGTTTCTCGGCGGCGCTGTCGCGCGCCGTTCCGGGCGGCAGTTGCGAGATCTGATGCTGCAGCGTGGAGACCCGGTCCCACTGTGCGCGCTCCTTGGGCGTCGCCAGCGCGACCACGTCGTCGGCGGTCTCGATCCCGCGCAGCCGCGATTCGGCATCGGCCTGCATGGCGCGCAGATGCCTGGGCGCATCGGTGGCCAGTAGCGCATCGGCCTGCGGCACGCGCAGCGCGTACGCGCGCGCGCGCGCGTCGATCATGGCCGCGAACGCCTCCATGCTGCCGTCCCAGCGTGACAGGCTGCGCTGCATGAAGCCGAGGTCGCGATAATTCTCCAGCCCTTCCTGGAAATCGTTGTCCGCCAGCAGGTCGTACAGGTAGCGCGACTGCGGCGCATTCGGCAGCGCGCGCAGCTGCCAGAACCAGCCGTGGCGCGCATCCTGGTCGGATCCGAGCAGGTCCGCGAGCAGCCCGCCACTGTCCACGTGGGCGATCGCGGCGCTGATCTGGGTGGACTCGGCGCCAAAGGATTGCAGCGCGCCCTGGTAATACTGTGCCGCCTGCGCGTCCGCATCGAGCTGGCTGAAGGCGTAGGGGACGGCCAGATACGATTCCTGGACCGCGGCGTCCAGCAGGCTGCGTTGGTGCAGCTGCAGCCATGGCGTGAGCGCCGCGCGGTAATGACCGAGCGCCGCCTGTGCCCAGCCGTCGGCCAGCAGCGCGCGGCTCGAGTAGGGCCCGTCGAGCCGGACCCGCCGCAAGGCCTGCAGCGCCACCGACGGCTGATTGGCCTGCAGGTGTGCGAAGCCGAGCGCCAGATTGGCCCGGTCGCGCAGGCTCAACAGCTCGTCGCTATTGCTGCTGAGCGTGCCCACCGTGGTCAGGATGCCATCGGCTTGAGGCAGCCTGCCGGCACGCACCAGCGCGACGCCGAGATTGAAGCGCGCATATTGCTGCCAGTCGGCCGAGCCCTGCCAATGCTGCAGCAGCGCGATCGCCGCGCCGTAGCGCTTCTGGGTCATCAGCGCGTTCGCCAGCATGTTGGTGCGCTCGCCGGCGAGTTCCGGCGCAAGCGGGTCGTGGATGCGAGCGAGCGCCTGCTCGCTGCGCTGGTAGTAGCCGCGCTGGTACCAGATCTTGGCCAGATAGAACCAGGCCCGGTCGCGCACCGCGACGGGTACCTTGCCGTTCAGCAGCGCCGCGAAACGGGTCCCGGCCTCGTTGTGCATGCCCAGCTGCAGGTACAGCCCGGCGGCGAGCAGCTGCGCATCGGCACGGTGATGCGGCATCAGCCCCCAGTGCATATAGGCCTCGAGCCGCGTCAACGCCTCCAATCCGGAATCCTGGTCGGCCCAGTAATGGAACAGCACGTCGCCGTAGGCCAGGTCCTCTACCCGGACCGGGGCCAATGCGCTTTTGTCGATGCGACGCGCCGCCAGAGCCGGCGGCGCCGCTGCAACCAGCAGCGCGCAGGCCAGTGCCGGCGCGAGGCGCGCCACGGCAAGACGTATCCAGGAGCGGCGTGCGGCTCTCATGCGCGCATCATTCCCAATCCTTGATCTGGAATTCAGGCTGCTGGGCATGCTCGCTATCAGTGATCTTCAGCTCCAGGTATTTGGCGCCCACGCCCTTGTCGAACTTGACGCTGGCGGCGCGGCGGTAGTAGCGGTTGTTGGGCCCCTTGCCGTTGAAGAACGCCACCAGCTCGTGTTGCCCGGACTTCAGGTTGCCGACGTACAGCCGCTGCACCCCGCCCTTGAGCAGGGCCGTGTCTTCGCGCGGGGTATAGAGGTAATCGCTGACCTCGCGGTTGTCGATCTTGAGCGTGATCGAGTCGAGTGCGAAGAAATCCCCGACATCGACCGACACGAACACCGCCACCTGGGTATTGGCCGGAAACAGCAGCTCCTCTTCCAGGATGAACAGGTCACGGTTCAGATCCACCGTCTGCTTCTTCAGGTCCTGGATCTGCTCATCGAGCGAGCGCGTCCCGCTGGCAGGCGCGGCAGCCGCACGTTCGCCCGGCGCTGGCGCGGCGGTAACGCTGGCGGCGGGTGCGGGTGCGGTGGCTGTGGCTGTGGCTGTGGCAGCGGGCGCGGGTGCGGTGGCGGCGGGTGCGGTGGCGGCGCGTGCGGTGGCGGCAGCAGCCGCGGCGGCGTGCGCGCCCGCCGACACCGGGGCGGCGCCGGCCGCGAGTGCGCCGGTGCCGAGCGCCGGCAGAACCAGCAGCAACAGCAGCACGGCCCGTGTGGCCAGGGTCGATCCAAAGTGCCGTAGCAGATGATGTTGGGTTTTCATGGTCCCTCAATGGTCCGAGGAGCCGAGCGCAGACTGTGGCGCTTCGTCGGTGTCATCCAGCAGCGCTCGGATCTGCGTGATGTAGGAGCGGTCCTCGGCGCGGCCGTCGTGCACATAGCGCACCACCCCCGCGCGATCGATCAGCACCGTGGTGGGCAGGCGCTCGATCGCGTAGGCGCGGGCCACGGTCTCGGCCCGGTCCAGCAGTATCGGGAAATGCCCGGCGTGAGCACGGGCGTATCGCTGCGCGCGCACGAGATCGGAATCGACACTGACCGCGAGTACCATCAGACCCGAAGAGCGATAGGTGTCGTACAGGCGGTCGAGCCGCGAAAGCTGCGCGGCGCACACCGCGCAGCGGCTGCTCCAGAACAGCACGATCACCGGCTGGCCGAGGTATTCGGACAGACGCACGTTGTCGGCGTCGACCGCCGGCAACGCGAAATCCGGTGCCGCCTGGCCGATCAATCCTGGCGCTGCCGCCGACGCCACCGCTGCAGCCGACGCAGCGGCGACTCCCATCAGCGTCAGCGCCGCCAACCGCAGCAGCCCAGAAGACCAGCGTGCATGGAGTGGATTACGCGCCATCATTGCTCCCCAATTTGACATCAGTCCCCGGCAAACGGCGACTGCCGAAGCACAAATGCATGACGCCGCTCGCACTTGGGTCGGGAAGCGCAGCGCCGATCAGTTTGCGGTCGGCGGCACGATTGGGGAATAGCTGTTTACGTCTGTAATGAGCGACAAGGCGCGGATCGATGGGCGGAGACTGCGCAGCGACGCAGCACACATCGTGGCGGCAAGGCGGCAGCGTGCAGCGGCGCCGTGGCCACGGTCACATGCGCGCGCATGCTTGATGCGCGCGCATGGGCCTGCCGTCGATGGCGGCCTTTAGACTGGGGCTGGCGGCAGGATCTGCCCGCTGGCCACCGAGGGCAACTGCCCGAACGCGATCAGCTTCTGATAGGTGGATGAGGCGCCCAGTCCCTGATGCAGGCCGCCCGCCCATTGCATCGCTTCGAACGCGCCTTCGTCGCCGTGCAACGCCATGTAATTGAGCACCACGGTCTCGGCCAGCAGGTTGACGGCGTTGGCCGCCTGGCTCGAGTTGCCATTGACGGTGCCGTCGGCATTGTAACTGCCGATCTGCTGCGTGAGGGTGCTGGGCCGGCCGCGCGGGTCGAACACCAGCATCAGCGTGGCCGCGGTGGCGGTATTGTCGGCCGTCCACACCCCCTTGCCGCGGCCGTTCATCGAATTGTCGATCATGCCATTGGACGCCAGCGAGCCATCGCTCAGTACGTAGAGCATCAGCGGCACGCCCTTGCGGGCCGCGTATTCCAGGCAGGCGCCCATGCACTGGCCGGCCTTGTAGTCGCGCATCTCGCCGGTGGAGCGGTCACCGGTGTGGTAGTCGAAGCCGCCCATCTCGATGGTGCCGGCACCGGCGTAGCCGTCGATCACCATCTTCATGACCGACGCGGTCGCGAGGAAGTCCGAATCCATCAGGTCCGCAGGACTGAAGATGCTGGTGATATCGGTATCCTTGGTTGGATCGAGCGCGGACGGGTCGCTGTAATTGTTGACCAAGTAGGCAGCGTCGACATAGGTGCACCGCACTGCGGTCTTGATCGCCGTGTCCTGGGCCAGCCCGGTACTGACCTGCGGGAGTGCGAGCTTCATCGCACTGATGCGCTCGGCCGATTCCAGCACCTCGACCGCGTCGGCCTGGTTGAGCGCAGGGCCTACCAGCGCTCCGGTGCTGACGAGACCGGTCACGTCCGACGGCCGGCTCACCTTGGTCGGCATCGCGCTCGGGTCGATCATGTACGGCGGGGCCATCGAGTTGCCACCGGACACGGTGCTCTGGGTGCCAATCATCACCAGCAGGGCCCCAGCGGCCCCATAGGTGTGCACGCCGTACATCGGATTGTGCGGGTTCAGATCGGTGTCGGTCTGGCTGATCGCCGGGATCACCGCGCCATTGACCAGGGCGGTGGTGGTGGAGGCGGCCATGCTGGTAATGCCGCGCAGGTAGGCGCTGTCGCTGTGCATCGCCAGCCCCAGGGTGGTATCCACGAAGCTGCCCGGCCCCGTCGATGCATTGGGAATCATGTTGCCCGGGATGCCGAGCTTGTTGTAGCCGGCCGTGCTGAGGAAATCCAGCTGTCCACCCGCGCCGCCGACCAGCGCGTTGGAGCCGGCGATGTTGCCGCCGCCGGCCAGGTCGAACACGATGAACGGCACCTTGCCCGCGCCCGCGCGGATGTTGCAAAGCCCGGTCACCAGTGTCTGGATGTCAGACGCCAGCGGGGGCGCCGCCGCGTGCGCCGTGCGCGGATTGGCGAGCAGACTGAAAAACGAGGACATGCCGACCACGGTGGCGCTGGTGCCGAGCATGCCGCGGGCCATGAACTGCCGCCGTGTCACCGGGGCGCGATGATCCAGATTGCGCAGCTCGTACGGCAGAGGCGCTCGCCGGGGCGGAGATTTCTTTCTCATGGCGTGAAGTCCTAGTTGATCAGCGTGGTGGCGCTCGACAGCAGCGCGGTACAGGCCGCCATCGTGATACTCGACGTGGTCGCCATCGGGTCGGCCTCGAGGGTGGTGATCAGACTGTAGAGCTCCGAGCGCACGCTCGCATCCGAGGGCTGCGTCGCGATGGTCACCGCCGGGCTTCCGGCGCCCTGGCCGGTCAGGTTCTGAATCAGCGGCGTGACCACCAGGTCCATGGCGGCGCTGTTGGCGAACGCTGTCGCCGGCGGAGCGGTGAAATCGACTCCCGGGAAGAACGCAGGCGCCAGAACCGGGTCCGCCACCAGCGTCTGGCAGTACGCGACCGCCAGCTGCGCGCTGGCAATCTGGTTTGCGGATGTCACGCTGGTGATGTCCGGCACGGTCGGCAGCTGCTGTTGCACCGTCTGGTAGGTGCTGCTCGGCTGCGTCGACGCCTGCGACACCGTGGTGGCACTGGCCATTTGCGCATTGACCGCATCGAACAGCCGCACGCCGATGTCCGACGTCGGTGCCAGGTCCACCGGCGTGTTCGGCGTCGGCGTCGCATCGGTGTAGGTATGGGTGTGGGTACCGATCTGCGCGAAGGTCAGGAAGAACTGATCGTTGGCCGGCCCGTTCTGCAGCGGGATGACCGTACCGATCGGCGAGAGCAGCTGCCCGGTGCCGGGCGAGTAGTCCTTGCTGTTCACGCTGACATTGAGCGGGATATACGCCTGGTCGACCGGGGCTTCCTCCCCGTTCACGCCGATGCGGATTCCCTGGATCGCGATCGGCGCGGTCGGCGTAAACGACGGATCGAGGCTGATGAAGGTCGGCCGGTCGAACAGGTAACTGTAGTTATCGTACTGGCTCACCTGCATCATCACGTACGACTGCGGCGTACTGGTCAGCGCGCTCACATCGAACAGCAGGTAGTAGGAGGCGCCCACGCCGGCGGCGTAGTTCTGCTGTATCTGCTGCTGCGTGAGGGCCACATCGTGGATCGCGGCGAACTTGATCGTACCCTGCCAGGCATGGCTGCCGCCGGGCGCGCTGCCCAGCACCAGCGCCGACAGCGGATCCCAGTTGTTCAGCGTGCCTCCGGTCAGCTTGTCGACGTCCACGCCCGCGGCGCAGGGCATCGTCGCCGTGGCACAGCTGAGCTGGCCGTCCACGTACAGCTGCCGCCCGTGGGTCGGATCGTAAGTGAGCACGATGTGCTGCAAGGCCGCCTGCGCCAGCGAGCCATTGTTATCGTTGGCATTGGTCAGCAGCGAGGGTGCGCCGGTCAGGCCGGTGACGCTGCTGCGGTTGAAGGCCTCGTATTTGAATGCATCCTGCGCGAACGCAAAATTGTTGCTGGTAGCGCCATCCGCGTAGGCGACGATATCGGCGCCGGTCTGGGTGACATTGGCCGGATCGACCCACATCTCGATGCTGTACTGCCCGCTGGCGGCGATCTTCTGCTGCAGCTTCGAGCTGGTGGCCGTGCTCGCCTGCGCGCTTGCGCCGCCAGGCGCAAGCGTGATGCCCCAGCCGCCCGCCCAGCTGACATTACCCGATAGCGTCAGATTCATCGCCGGATCGACACCACTGGTATCGTAGGCCGTATTGCCAGTGCCTTCCTTGAACTCCCATTTGGCGATGTCGTGCGCGTCGTAGCGCCCCTCTCCGGACGCGATCGTGCCCTGTGTCAGGCTCAGTGCCTTGGAGACCACCAGGCTCGGATCGATCGGTGTCACCGTCACCTGGTTGGCGAATGCCTGGATCGCCGCCAGCATGGTCGCGGCACTGTCGGGGCAGCTCACCGGGTTGCCCCAGCAATTATGCGACTCCTGCGCCAGGCGGATATAGAGCATCGAGTTGGTGTTGGTGTTCAGATCGATCAGCGGGTGCACGGCCGCATAGGCGGTATCGAGCGTACCGCTGGCGAAGAACGGCGACTGCGGTGTGGCCGCGGTATCGGAGTGGCAGCGCGAGCACCACTTCTCCACCACCGGATAGACCGTCGAGGCGAACAGCGCCGAGTCGGACGGGAACGTCTTGGTCGAGCCGACGGTAATCTCCGGCGGCGGCTGCAGCTGGATCTGCGTGCCCTGCGAGGAACCGGATTTGCCGCCAGCCCAGTTGCTGATCCAGGTGGTGAGAATATCGGCACACGCCTGGGGGCTGGCGAGCCAACAGTTGTGGCCGCCCGCTACCTGCTTGACCAGCGTCGATCCGTCCGGTTGCGACAGGGTCACCACCGTCAGCGCGGCCTGGTAGGCCAGGTTGATGTCGTCGCTGCGGGCGAACATCGGAGTCTGACCGCCCTTCTGGCTGTGGCAGCTGCCGCAGCGGTTGGCGCCGGAGACGTTCGCCCAGAAGTTGGTCTCGAAGGCCTGCACGTCCGGGCTGGACGGAGGCGGGCCGGTGTAGATCGCCTGGGTGGCCGCGGCCGTCAGGTTCGGATTCGCCGTGGTGGCCGGGCCGCCGGAGCAGGCAGCCAGCAGCGCTGCCGATGCGACCACGACCAACAGCACCAATCCCTGGATGACCGGGGTACGCGTGTATTGCGGCCTCACGGCACTCTCCTACTGGCCCATGCAGTAGACCGCGCTCTCGGCGAATGCGGTCTTCATGTTGTAGTTGCTCGATACGAAGTCGGAGGTGATCTGCGCCACCTCGGAGCGGTCGGCCGCATTGCCCGGCGGGCGCAGGCACATCGCCTGAAAGGTCTTCTGCACCTGGCAGCTGGCGAACTGGGTGCTGTTCTCCATCTCCTGACCGAAGGACTTGGCGCCGTTGCCGCGTCCCGGCAGCGCGGGGCTCCAGCCCAGGGATGCATTCGGACCGCTGCGCCAGTAATTGATCCAGCTGTCGTCGGTGGTCACGTAGCCTTGGGGGAAATTACCGGTATTGATCGAATACTTGGGCTGCACCTGGCCCGGGGTGTAGATGATCTGCCCGGTGGTGGGGTCCTCGTTGTAGTAGGCAAACGCACCGGCGAGCGCATCCATACCGGAATGGCAGCCGATGCATTGAGTCAGGAACGTGCGGCTGTCGCCTCCGGGCGAGCGCGACGGGTCCTGCCGGATTCGGTCCGGCGGGCGTGTGACGTCCTCGATCGTGTTGAGGTCGTGGCACAGGTAATCCATCATCGTGAAGCGCACCATCGCCCGGTTGGTCCCAAGATAGAAGTAGGCCGAGGCGCCGGCGTAGGTCGTCAGTACACCGGCGGTCGCGGCGGAAGGCAGGCCTGACAGGCTCGACTGCGTCTCGGCTTCCAACACCTTGGACAGGTCGGCGCTGACACTGTCGAGATAGACGTAGTGATCGTCGTTGGCGGATGAATAGGCCGGCAGCGCCGCGCCCTCCGAGCCCGGCAGCTTCGAGCCATCGCCGACATAAACCAGGTCGGCGGACAGCACCGTGTTGAACGGCACGTCATCGCGCACCATGCCGATGATCGTCGCGGTGTAATCGTTTAACGGCACGAAGATGCTTTGGGCCTTGTTGCTCATCGGTGCGGCGAAGTTGCGCACCGTGACGTTGTAGAAGTTGGGATCCAAGAGCGCGACATCCGCGGCTTTGAGAGCGTTGCCACCGCTGATGTCCGCGGCCATCTGCGACAGCGCCGCGGCACTCGGGGCCGTGCCGGTGAGCCGCTGGTACAGCCGCGCCGCCTGCTCATTCGGTCCGGCCAGCGCCGGCATCAACGGCTGCAGCACCAATACCGCGGCCAGTACGGCCGCCAGCGATTTGCGCGCCTTCGAGTCTGTTAGCCTGTCGAACATTGCCTTCGCTCCCTGAACGTCTACTCGAGTGCAATTCGGCCAGTGCATGATAGGCACGATTGCGCCGTTGCGTAATGTCGCCGGCCGCAGACGGTCGGTGTCATTACGTCAATCGGGTTATGCTCGATGGGCACGGTAGATGCGGCCACGGGAGGCGCAGCGGATGAGCCGAATACGACCTAACGCACGGTTTGCGGACTGTGCGTCTGTTCTCATACCGATCCGAACCGCAAGGGAGTGACGGCATTGAACCGCAGTTGGGTGGTGATGGCAGCGACAACGCTGGCCGCGGCAGCGCTGGCCGGCTGCAGCAGCGGCGGCACGGTCACCATTGCCGACTCCCAGGCGGCCGATTCACAAACCGCCGATTTCCAGATCGCCTACGTCAAGCGCACGGTGCCGGTCACCACCGGCGGCGCGATGGCACAGGATGATCTGCGGCTGCAGACCGCGTATTTCCTCCGCGCCGACCTGTACCTGCTCGATCCCACCGCCGCCGGCGGCACCGAGAAGAACGTCACCGCGCGCGTGACCCAGGGCGGCAATTACGACATCAGCGACGTGGACGTCTCCAGCGATGGCAGCCGCATCATCTTCGCGATGCGCGGTCCGCTCAAGGCGAATCAGAAGAACAACGTCGCGCCGTTCTGGAGCCTGTGGGAGTACGTGGTCGCGAGCGACGATCTGCACCAGCTCTGCCCGGTCGTCGATCCGACCTGCAGCAGTGCGCAGTACCGCTGGCCTCACTATCTGCCGGACGGACGCATCCTGTTTTCCAGCACCCGGCAGTTCAATTCCGGCGCCGTGCTGCTGGATGAGGGCAAGCCGGAATTCCAGGGCCAGACCGAGGACCTGAACGAGTCGGCATTCGTGCTGCACGTGATGAATGCGGACGGCACCGGGCTGCACCAGATCACCTTCAACCAGAGTCACGATATCGGCGCCACGGTGCTCGCCGACGGCCGCATCCTGTTCAGCCGCTGGGATCATGCCGACGGCACCAGTGGCTTCAACCTCTACACCGCCAACCCGGACGGCACCAACGTGCAGCTGGCGTATGGCTTCGGCAGCCATGTGACCGCCAGCACCAATCCGGGCTCGGCGGCCAGTTGCCCGGCCGGCCAGGACTGCACGGTGCAGTTCGTGCAGGCGCGAGAGATGCAGGACGGGCGGGTGCTGGCGCTGGTGCGCCCGTTTACCGACGCCGACTTCGGCGGCAACGTCGAGATCCTCGACACTCAACACTTCGTCGAGAACAACCAGGCCAACCCCGACATGCCCAATAACGCCGGCTACTCCACCACCAGCGTGGCCGAGCAATCGGCGACCCAGAACGAGGTGCTCACGCAGATCAACAGCGCGGCCGCCCTGCCGATGATTTCCCCGGGTGGACGCTTCTCCTCGGCATTCCCGCTGTGGGACGGCAGCGGGCGGATCCTGGTGACCTGGAGCCAGTGTCGCCTGCAGGACAAGTCCGGGACCATCCTGCCGTGCACCACCGCGAATCTCGCCGATACGACATTGACGGCCGCGCCGGTACTCTACAGCGCCTGGATGTTCGATCCGGCCAGCAACACCTTCCTGCCGCTGACCACGCCGACCGAGGGACAGTTCATCGATGACATCGTCGCGTTGCAGCCGCGCGCGGCACCGGTGGCCTACATCCCCGACAGTTACAGTTCTACTACGCCGCCGGATGGCGTCATCGACATCCGCAGCGTCTACGACTGGGACGGAGCGGCCTGCAACGGCGCCAACGGCGAGTCGTGCAACGTCAGCACGATGGGCGGCATCGCCGGCACGGCGCAGACCCCGGCCGACCAGCGCCCCACGCGTTTCCTGCGGATCGTCAAGGCGGTGTCGATTCCGGACAAGACCACGCTGAAATTCGACCAGAAGAGCGCCTTTGGCTCGGCCGGCAACTACATGCGCGAGATCCTCGGCTACGTGCCGATCGAGCCCGACGGCTCGGTGCGCGTCACCATACCGGCGTACGTCGCGTTCCAGCTCGACGTGGTCGACGCCCAGGTGAATTCGACCACCGGGAAGCCCACCGGCTACATCTGGCGCGCCTTTCCACTGCACAAGTCCTGGCTGCAGCTGCTGCCGGGCGAGGAGCTGGACTGCAATGGCTGCCACCTGCCGACCTCGCAGCAGCGTCCCTCCGCCGGCGCCAGCTTCTACTCGCACAGCGCCAACCCGGCCGACGGCAGCCCCGGCCTGTTCGCCTCCGCGTGGGCGGGAGCGGCCTCGACCAGTCCATTCCCAGGCACGACCGCGGGGCCCGCTCCCTGCCGGGTCGGGCAGACGATGGCCGAGGCGCTGTGGGATTGCGGTGCCACCCCGACCGCTGCGGCCACCCTGGACGTCAATGTGGACTTTACCGATTCCTGGTTCGGTGGCGGACCGGGCAATGAGCCGTTCGGCACGCTCCTGTCCTACGACAACGTGAACTTCACCACGCCGCTGCCGACCTCGCAGGCGTGCGCGCAGCCGGGCGGCTGGAATGACAACTGCCGCATCGTGATCAATTACCCGAGCGCGCCGCCGGCAACGGCGACCGTGTCCGTCGCCGGGAACATCGAGCCGCTGTGGGACAAGGACCGGCCCGTTGGCGGCGTGGACGGCGACGGCACTTGCTCGGGCTGCCACAACGCCAACACCATCACCACCGGCTACCTCGACCTGGCCGACGGCGCCTCGGCGAACGATGCCAACCAGGAGAATTCCTACCAGCAACTGATGAATGCGTTCAGCGTCACGAGCACCGATCCGAACACCGGCCTGACCACCACCACGCAGGTGCGCGGGGCCGAGTTCATATCCGGCGATGCGCGCGACTCGCATTTTTTCCAGGTTTTCACCAATCCGGCCAATCCGGATTACGCCACACATGCCGGGCTGCTCTCGCCCGCGGAATTGCGGCTGCTGTCAGAATGGGTAGACATTGGCGCTCAGTATTTCAACAATCCGTTCAACGCTCCGAAGAACTGAGCTGGCGTTGCTGGTTGCGCTCGCACTGGTTGCGGCATCGCTCGCGCCGGCGCCGGCGCGCGCTGCGCGCGCGTTGCTGCAGCTGTTCGTGACCGAGCCCTACCTGAACCTGCACACCGGGCCGGGGCGCGGCTACCCGGTCACGCAGGTCGTGGCGCGGGGCGAGTCGGTCGACGTGCTCTATCGCCGCACCGACTGGCTCAAAGTGCGCACCGAGCGCGGCATCCTCGGGTGGGCCTCGGTGGCCGACCTGTCGCATGCGGTGCTGGCGGACGGCACACCGTTTCACCTGAGCCTGGGAGATCGCAACGGCTTTCGTTCGCATCGCTGGGAGAGCGGCGTGTTCGCCGGCGCCTATGCCGGGGCCACGCTGGTCTCGGCCTACACGGCGCTGTCGTTCACCGACAACCTGCAGCTCGAGGTCGACCTGTCGCAATATCTGGGCAATGCCTCCGACGGCTACCTGGCCGATGTCGGACTGGCGCACGTGTTCCGACCCGACTGGCGCGTATCACCGTTCATCACGCTCGGCGCCGGCATGGAGCGCGTCGAGCCCAAGGCGACTTTCACCCAGCCGGTCGAGCGCCAGGACCAGCTGGCCTACGTCGGCGGCGGAGCCCGCATCTACCTGACACGACGCTTCTTTCTGCGCGGCGAATACCGCACCGACGTAGTGCTCACGCGGACCAACAGCAACGAGGTCAACCCGGAATGGAGACTCGGATTCGCCTTCTTCTACTGAGCGTGGCCGCCGCCGTGGTCTGCGGCGGCTGCGCAGCGCGCGCGCCGGCCCGTGCCACCGCGACCCGTGGCACGCCGGTCGCCGCCACCCACGCCGGGACCGATGCTGCCGGCGCCGATGCCGGCACCGATGCGGGTACCGACCAGGCGGATGCCGCCCCGCCGGTGGTCATCCAGCCGCAGGTACAGCGACGCACCATCACGGTGCCGAAGATTCACTCAAGCAACGTGGAGCTCGGCGCCTATTACGGCGAGCTGTCCATCCAGGACTTCGGCACCGAGCCGGTGGTGGGGGTGCGGCTGGACTATCACGTCACCGAGGGCTTCTTCTTCGAGGCCAGCGCCGGCCGCGCCAACGGCGGCAAGACCAGCTACGAGCTGCTCAGCGGGGGGGTGCAGCTTCTTTCCAATGCTGAGAGGCACTTCACGTACTACAACCTGTCACTGGGTTACAACCTGCTGCCGGGCGAGATCTTCATCGGCCGCAAGCACGCGATGACCAGCGCGCTGTACGCGATCGGCGGAATCGGCAGTGTGAAATTTGCAGGTCAACAGAACTTCACCGTGAACTTCGGGGCAGGCTTTCGCGTGCTGCCGACCGACTGGTTGGCATTGCACCTGGATGTGCAGGACCTGGTGTTCCGGTCGAACGTCTTCAGCACCTACCGGCTGACCAACAACCTGCAGGCAACGCTCGGCGCGAGCGTGTTTTTCTAGGCACCGCCGCTTCGGCGGGGCGCATCGATACGCAGATACGGAGGCAGTCATGCATACCAGCACCCCAGTCAAACTATTCGCCGTGCTCCTGGCCGCGATACTGCCGGCATTGCCGGCGGCGGGCCTGGCCGGGCCTTCCAGCCAGTCGGCCGACATCGCCCCGGGTGTCAGCGCCCCGGCCTTCCAGCTGATGTCCTCGAGCGGCAAGCCGATCGCGCTGTCGGACCTTAAGGGCCAGGTGGTGCTGATCAACTTCTGGGCCAGCTGGTGCGGCCCGTGCCGGCAGGAGATGCCGATCCTCGATCAGCTGTATCGCTCGTACAAGGCGGCCGGCTTCACGCTGATCGGCATCAACGTCGAGCCGAACGCGCGCGACGCGGACCGGTTCCTGAAGGGCACACCTGTCTCCTTTCCGATACTGTTCGACCCGCACAGCCAGGTCAGTAAGCTCTACCAGATATCGGGCATGCCCAGCACGGTCATCATCGACCGTAGCGGCACCGTGCGTTACGTGCACCATGGCTATCAGCCCGGCGATGAGGGCGAGTACCTGAACCAGATCCGTGCGCTGACGCAGGATGCACCCTGACGGGGCGGCGGACTCCGAGCACGCGGGAGGCTTGATGCGCAGGATCAACTGGAGGACTTGGGCGGCACTGGCCGCGGCGAGCACGCTGCTGGCCGGATGCGGGCCGCTGCAACCGTGGGTCAAGCCCTATCAGCGCGAGCACCTGGCCGATCCGATCATGTCGTTCGATCCCAATCCCATCGCCAGCAGCTACCTCGAGCATGTATTCGAAGTCCGTGAAGGGGCCCGCGGCGCCAGCGGCAGCGTCGGCGGCGGCTGCGGCTGCAACTAGGCGCGCCGGCCCGCGCCGCGACAGGTCGATGCCACTATGCTGCAGTTAACCCGCCGGGCGCACTGGCTCGCCGCGATCGCGTTCGCGCTGGCCGCCGTGGGCCGCGCCGACGTGCTGCCGGATGATCGCACCGACCTGTTGTACCATCACTTCGAGGGCGGGGGCGTGGAGGTCCAGGGCCCGTCGGTCCTGGTCCGCAAGAAGATCGGCGACTCGGTATCCCTGTCCTACCAGTACTACCTGGACATGATCTCCAGCGCCTCGATCGACGTGGTGACGCAGGCCAGCAAGTACAAGGAACAGCGCACGCAACAGAATTTCGGCGTGGATTACCTGCACAACAATACGCTCTACAGCGTCGGCTACATCAGCAGCATCGAGCCCGACTACAACTCCAAGACCGCGTTCTTCAACATCAGCCAGAGCCTGTTCGGCGACCTGACCACCATCAACTTCGGCTATACCGGCGGTTGGGACATCGTCGGCAAGGCTGACAAGGGCATCGTGCAGCCGTTCCGGGCGGACGCTGACCGGCGCAACTACCAGGTGGGCCTGTCGCAGGTGCTCACACGCAACCTGCTGCTGGGGCTCAATTTCGAGACCGACGAGAGCGAGGGCTATCTGCACAGCCCGTATCGCTCGGTACGCTACATCGACCCGACCGTGCAGCGCGGCTACAGCTACGAGCCGGAGCGCTACCCCGGCACCCGCACCAGCAATGCCGCCTCGGCGCAGCTCAAGTACTACCTGCCGTATCACGCGGCGCTGGACGGCACCTATCGTTTCTACAGCGATACCTGGGGCATCCAGGCCAACACGGTCGAGCTGGGCTACACCCAGCCGGCCTTCTACAGCTGGACCTTTGATGGCAGCCTGCGTTACTACGACCAGAGCCACGCGAGCTTCTACAGCGATCTGTTCCCGTACGCCAATGCGCAGAATTTTCTGGGGCGCGACCGCGAGTTGGCGCAGTTCCACAGCATGACGGTGGATCTGGGGGCAAGCTGGCAATTTCAGCCCCGCTGGGCCCGTTGGATCCAGAAAGGCACCGTCAATCTGGACGTGCAGCGCATGCTGATGAACTACCAGGACTTCCACAACGTGCTCGACCCTGCGGTCATACCGGGCACCGAGCCGCTGTACACCCTCGATGCCACCGTCATGGAGTTCTTTATTTCCTTCTGGTACTGACGGATCATGCGCCCTACCAGGCCCGCCGGCCGGAGGCGACCCATGAATCGAAGAGTGTTGCTGTCGACGCTGCTGTGCATGACGGCATCGATGCTGCCCATCAGCGGCGCGTTGGCGCAGAACAATGGACCGACCCGCGAGGATGCCCGGCTCATCACCGCCACCGAAGTGCTCGATGAACTGCGCGCCACGCCGGACCAGAACGTGCCCGCGTGGCTGATGCAGCGCGCCTACGGAGTGGCCGTCATTCCCGATGTGCTCAAGGGTGCATTCCTGTTCGGCGGCCGCTACGGCAACGGCGTGCTCACCGTGCGCAACGCCGCGGGGCGCTTCAGCGACCCGATCTTCATCACACTGGCTGGGGGCAGTATCGGCTGGCAGATCGGCGCCACGTCCACCGACGTGGTGCTGGTGTTCGTCACCCCTCGCAGCGTACAGAACTTCGCCCGCGGCAAGTTCACCCTCGGCGTGGACGCCTCCGTGGCCGCCGGTCCGGTCGGCCGTCAGGGCGAGGCCGACGCCGGCGTCAACGCGGAAATCTATTCCTATTCGCGCGCCCGGGGGCTGTTCGCCGGCGTCGCTCTCAACGGTACGGTGCTGGCGTTCGACCGCGGTGCCAATCGTGCCTACTATGACCGGGACCAGATCACCACCCACATGATCACCAGCGGCCAGGTTCGCAGCAATGCTCCCTCGACGCGGCGCTTCCTGGCCGCGGTGCTCGCCAGCGCCAACGGTACCGCCGTTTCTCCTGCGACAGCCAGCCCGGCGGCCGCCACCGCTGCGCCCGGCGTAGCCGGCACTTCCAGCGCGCCGGGAGCGACCGGCACATCCGCGACGGCCCGAGGGCCTGCGGCAGCACCAGCGCCGGCCGCCGGCGGCGCCCGCAGCTACCCACTGCCCGACACGCACCCGGGCAGCGAGCCGCGGGCGCAATAGCGCCGGGGCTAGAGCGCGGCGCCCGGCGTGCGCGGTGCCGACCCTTCAGCGCCGGCTTGCCCCCCCGCCGCCAGGATGCGGCCGAGCTGGTCCAGGTCGACCGGTTTGACCAGGTGATGGTCGAAGCCAGCAGCGCGGGCGCGAGCACGGTCCTCATCCTGGCCCCAGCCCGTCAGCGCAATCAGCAGATAGTGGCGCTGCGGCTGCTCGCGCAGCCGCCGGGCGACCTCGTAG
>Ga0307373_10007796_pt1 | contig 16545 bp, 18 predicted proteins | sample OX2MG_FD_202534 | JGI IMG/M metagenome (GOLD analysis project Ga0307373, IMG submission 202534) | Soil microbial communities from Risofladan, Vaasa, Finland - OX-2 | ecosystem: Environmental > Terrestrial > Soil > Coastal area > Acid sulfate soil | place: Finland: Risofladan, Vaasa | collected... | reverse complement strand
CTACCAGGACTTCATGAGCACCCATCCCCTTACCGACGCCGACATCGACCGGCTGGCGGCTGCACGCGGCGTCGACGTGGCGGCCCTCGGCGCGCCCGCTGTCCGCGCCAAGGCCGAGGCGAGGCTCACCGACGTCGCGGATCTCGCGAACAAGCTCGCCATCGACGGGACGCCGGGGTTCGTCGTCGGCGACCAGATCATCGAAGGCGAGGATTATCCGGCCATCCTCGCCGCCATCGCCAAGGCCGAGAAGCGCGCCTGAGACGCGGCCGTATCAGCGGGGCGCGGTCTTCTCGATCCAGGCGGCGAAGGCCGCCATGAGCTTGCGCAGGAATTCGCGCGAGCCGTCGCTGGTCACTTGGCCGTCCTCAGTGAAGAGCTGCGCGGCCTGGCCGATATAGGCTTCGGGCTGCTGCAGCACCGGCATGTCGAGGAACACCAGCGACTGGCGCAGGTGATGGTTCGCCCCAAAGCCGCCGATCGCGCCCGGCGAGACGCTGACCACGGCGGCCGGCTTGCCCGACCAGACGCTCTTGCCATAGGGGCGCGAGCCTACGTCGATGGCGTTCTTCAAAAGGCCGGGTACAGAGCGATTGTATTCGGGCGTGGCGAAGAGCACCGCATCCATAGGGCGCACCTGATCGCGGAAGGCCATCCAGGCAGGCGGCGGACTGGACTCCAGATCCTCGTCGTAGAGGGCCAAGGCGCCGATCGCGACTTCGGTCAGGCGCAGCCCCTCGGGCGCCAACGCCTCCAGCGCCTTGGCCGCGCGCCGCGTGAACGAGCCCTTGCGCAGGCTCCCGACCAGGACCGCGACGTTCCTCGAAGAAGCCATGTTCGTCCCTGCGTCTGACGCGGCGCGGCAAATCGCGCGCCATGGGCGGAATAGATGGCGCGCAGCGGGCGGCGTTCAAGGATGCCGCCGGCAGGCTGCATCGTCCGTCCCAGCGCCCGCGAACCTGTCGGTCGCGGCGACCAGCAGGTCCATGACTTCGGGGTGGCCCGCCCCGTGGCCGGCGTCGTCGACCAGGGTTAGCTCGGCGCCCGGCAATGCCTGCGCCAGCCGCCACGCGTCTTGCGGCGGACTGCTCACGTCGAGCCGCCCGTGAACGAGGACGCCCGGCACGCCGGCCAGGCCCGCCGCTCCGGCGATGAGCGCCCCATCCTCGAGCCAGGCGGCGTGACTCCAGTAGTGGGTGACGAGCCGTGCGAACGCCATCCGGAAGCGGGGGTCCCGGTAGCGCGGATCGCGGGCGCGGCCGGGATGGATCGCGACGTGGCTGTCCTCCCAGTCGCACCAGTCCTTGGCCGCCTTTTCGCGCACTGCACCTTCGGGATCGGCGAGAAGGCGGGCATAGGCCTGCGCCAGGTCGCCGTCGCGGTCCGCCGGCGGAACGCCTTCCCGAAAGCGCGCCCAGGCTTCGGGGAAGAAACGTCCGACGCCGCGGGTGATCCAGTCCACCCCTTGCGCGCTGGTCGTGCCGACGCTGAAGAGGACCATTTCGCTGACGCGCTCGCGGTGCGCCTGCGCATAGGCCAGACCGAGCGTCGTTCCCCACGAGCCGCCAAAGACGAGCCAGCGCTCGATTCCCAGGCGCCTGCGCAGGCGCTCGATATCGGCGACCAGGTGGTGGGTGGTGTTGGCGCCGAGGTCGGTCGCCGGATCGGCGGCATGTGGCAGGCTGCGACCGCAGCCGCGCTGGTCGAAGAGCACCACCTTGTAGGCGCGTGGATCGAAATAGCGACGCCAGCCCGGCGTGCAGCCCGAGCCGGGGCCGCCGTGCAGCACCACGGCCGGCCTGCCCTCGGGGGCGCCGCACGTCTCGCAATAAAGGCGATGGCCCTCGCCGACGTCGAGCAGCCCATTCTCGTATGGGTCGATGGGCGGATAGAGCGTCACCCTCGCACATCCCTTGGCGCGGCCCAACTCGCGGCGCGACCGCACTTTAGGCCGAGCGGCGTGAAGCCGCTACGATTGGCCAGCAGCGCAGACTGGGCCTATGTGGCGTCGCCGCAGACCCGAAGGATCTCCCCGCTTGCTTGGACACGTCGCCGGACCTGCGGCAATCGCGCTTCTCGTCGTGGCGGGGCTCTGGGCCGGAACGCAGAACGCCCTCGCCGGCGGAGGCTCGTTCGTCACCCTGCCGGCGCTGATGCTGACCGGACTGGACGCGCGTTCGGCCAACATCACCTCCACCGTCGCCCTCTTCCCAGGCCAGGTGGCCACCGGCTGGCGCGGCGGCTCGATGGCGATGGGCGCCGAAGGACTCTCGTTCCGCACCCTGGCCGTCATCAGCCTGGCCGGCGGGGCGCTGGGGGCGATGCTGCTGCTGGTCACGCCGTCCAGCATCTTCGCCCGCATGGTGCCATGGCTGGTGCTCTTCGCCACCACGGCCTTCGCCTGGGGCTCGTTCGGCCGCCGGGCCAAAGCGCGTAAGGGACGGCTGTCGCCGCGCATCGCCGCAGCGCTGCAGTTCGCCGTCGCCATCTATGGCGGCTATTTCGGCGGCGGCATCGGGTTCCTGATGCTGGCGGTCCTCACCATGGCGGCCCTGCCGGTGCGCAACGCCGGCGCCACCAAGAACGTCCTGGCCGCGGCGATGAACCTCACCGCGGCAATCGTGTTCCTGTTCGCCGGCCATGTGCGCTGGGTCGCGGCGCTGATCCTGGGCGCAGGCGCGATCGCCGGCGGCCTCTTCGGCGCGTGGATGCTGAAGCGGGTGAACGAGAACATCCTGCGCCTGATGGTGATCGCCATCGGCGTCGCCCTGACCATCGGGCTCTTCATCGTCGAGCGCTGAGCCGCCGCGGTCAGCCAGGTTTGCCGAGACTCGCCCCGCCCCCGGCGCGCGCCGGCGCCGCCTCGATGAAGCGGCGCAGCAGCGCGGCCAGTTCGGCGGGGCGGTCGAGGTTGGGGGAGTGGCCGACGCCGTGCCAGACGTGCAGCCCCGTCCCCGGCGGACACTTCGCCCAGGTGGCGAGCATCGCGGAGAGCGGGATCAACTCATCGGCATCGCCGCAGGCCAGCAGAACCGGCATGGGCAACGCCTTCACCCTTTCGCCGAGCCGCAGGCTGAACATCGAGCGCATCGAGCCGCGCAGCCGCCGTTCAGGAGCCGCGCGCATGTCGGCGGCGAGCTGGCGCATCAGCTCGGCGGGCGCGCCGGCGCCGGAGGCGTCGATGCCGTCGCTAGGCGCGTCGCCGCTCTGACGCCGCCGGCGCGCCTCCATCATCCGGTCGAGCAGCTCCTCCGGTGCGTGCCCCCCGCTGGTCGGGCTGGCGCCGCGCCCGTCCGGATCGGCCGGATCGAGCAGCACCAGGCCCCTCACCGGTTCGGGATGGTCGACGGCGAACTGGGCGACCGTCGCACCGCCCAGCGAATGACCCACCAGGGTGTAGTCCGACCAGCCGAGCCCAGCCAACAGCTCGAATGCGTCGGAGGCGAAGATCGGAATGCTGAAATCGGCTTCCTGCGGCGGGGACTGCGATGCGCCGGCGCCGCGGTTGTTGATGGCGATCGAGACATACCGATCCTCCGGCAAGGCCTGCTGCACCATCCGCCAGATCGCCGCCGACGCCTGGAAGCCGTGGATGAACACCACCCGCTCTTGCCCATGGCCGTGCTTGAAGTACTCGAGCCGCACCTTGGAAAGCTGAGCGAAAGCCATTTCGTCCCCCTGCCCCCGCCCGGATCAGATCAGCCCCGCCAGCGGCGAGGACGGCTCGGCGTACATCCGCTTGGCCATGCGTCCGGCCAGATAAGCCTCGCGGCCGGCGATCACGGCGTGTTTCATCGCCCTGGCCATGCGCACCGGGTCCCTGGCCTCCGCGATCGCGGTGTTCATCAGCACTGCGTCGCAGCCGAGCTCCATAGCCACCGTCGCGTCCGAGGCCGTGCCGACGCCGGCGTCCACCAGCACCGGAACGCGAGACTGCTCGACGATGAGCGCGATGTTCACCCGGTTCTGCACGCCGAGCCCCGAGCCGATGGGCGCGCCCGCCGGCATGATCGCGACCGCGCCGAGATCCTCGGCCTTCTTGCACGCCACCGGATCGTCGGTGGCGTAGACCATCACCGAAAATCCATCGTCGATCAGCAGCTTCAGCGCCCGCAGCGTCTCCTCCATGTCGGGGTAGAGGTGTGCGGTGCGGCTGAGCACTTCCAGCTTGACCAAATCCCAGCCGCCGGCTTCGCGGGCCAGGCGCAGGGTGCGCACGGCCTCCTCGCCGGTGAAGCAGCCGGCGGTGTTGGGCACATAGGTGAACCGGTCCGGCCGCACGAAGTCGGAGAGCATCGGCTGGGCGGGATCGGAAAGGTTGACGCGTCGCAGCGCCACCGTGACCATCTCGGCGCCTGCGGCCTCGGCCGCGGCGGCGTTCACGGCATAGTCCTTGTATTTGCCGGTGCCGACGACGAGGCGCGAGCGGAAGCTGCGGCCCGCGACGCTCCAGCCGTCCTCGGGGGCGATGCGAGAGCCGTCCATCTTCGTCTCCTTTCAGCCGCCGCCCACGAAGGCGACGATCTCGATGCGGTCACCCTCGGCCAGCGGCGTCGCCGCATAGGCCGAGCGCGGCACGATCTCGAGGTTGCGTTCGATGGCGAGCTTGCGCCCGTCGAGACCGAGCCGGCCGATCAGATCAGCGATGCTCAGGGCGGCCACCTCGGTCGCTTCGCCATTGATGGTCAAACGCACGGCACGGCTCCAGCGCGGCCGGACGGCGGCTGAAGGAAGGCCGAGGAGTCTCGCATCCACGCCCTCTCTCCCTTCGCCGGCATGACCCGGATCAGGTTCAGCGGGTCACCGCGCGGCGCAGCGGTTTCTCAGTCCCCTGGCGGGACTCCCCGGAGAAGGCGGCACTCTACGCGCGGCCGGCCGGGCGTCAACCGCGCGCCGGGGCTGATGCGTCGCCGAGGCGTCGATCTGGCCTCGACCTGGCGTGGGGGCTGGCGGGCGCGCCCATCGGTGCGCTCTCGATCGAGGCAGCCCTGCCGCGCAACTTCAAGGCTCGGCGCGGGTTTGCCCGAAACCAGCCGCAGCCAGGAGTTCGAGCCCCCGATGCTTCCCCCTGCGCTCCGCAAGGCGATGGCCCAGGTAGTGCTCGCCTCGCTCGTGCTGCTGTTGATCGGACTGCTGTCGGTGTGGAGTGGCCAGGCCTGGCTTGCGCCGAGCCTGGCTTCGGCCGCGTTCATTCAGATACTGACGCCGGAGACGCCGAGCGCCCGCGCCTGGCCCATGGTGGCCGGCCAAGCGTGCGGGATCGCAGGCGGCTACGCGGGTGTCTATGGGGCGCTGGCGATCGCTGCGCCGGTGTGCGCCCCCCTGCCTTCACCGCCGCAGCCGCGCACGTGACCGCGCCTCCGACCCCAACTTGTGACCCCGACCGCCGCCGGTTACAAGCAGCGCATGCGGGCGGGGACGAATGCCAAAACCCATCTATGTCTTGAGCGGCCCGAACCTCAACCTGCTTGGCGAGCGCGAGCCGCACATCTATGGCCGGGCGAGCCTGGACGACATCAGGGTGCTTTGCGAGCAGCGCGCGGCCGCGCGGGGCCGCGCCGTCGTCTTCCGCCAGACCAACCAGGAAGGCGAACTCATCGACTGGGTGCAGGAGGCGAGGCTCGCGGCGGCGGCTCTGGTGATCAACGCGGCCGGCTACGGCCACACCTCGGTCGCGCTGCACGACGCCCTGAAGATGCTGGCCGTGCCCGTGATCGATTGCCACCTTTCCAATCCGGCCGCGCGGGAGCCGTTCCGCCATGGATCCTTTGTGGCCATGGCGGCCGCTGGCGTGGTGTCGGGCTTTGGCCCGATGAGTTATGAGCTTGCGGTCGAGGCCGCGTGCGGCCTCGCCGTCGACTGACCATATCCCGGCGCGGCAACCCGAGGTTCGAACGACCGAATGGCTGACAGCAAGGCTTCCGCCGATCCGATCGACGCGCGCCTGGTGCGCCGGCTCGCGGCCATCCTGAACGACACCGGCCTGACCGAGATCGAGGTGGAGCGGGGCGATCTTCGCATCAAGGTCGCCAGGGCGCCCGCTCCCGCCGCCTCGCTCCCGGCGGTGCTGGCCGCGCCCGCCGTGCTCGCGGGCGCCGCGTCCTCGCCGCCCGCGACCGCCCACGCTCCCCCGACGGCGCAGGGCGAGGTGATCACATCGCCGATGGTGGGCACCGTCTATCTGCAGCCGGAACCGGGTTCGGCGCCGTTCGTGCGCGTCGGCGATCAGGTGAGCGAGGGTCAGACGCTCTTCATCGTCGAAGCGATGAAGACCATGAATCCGATCCCCGCCCCGCGCGCCGGACGGATCGTCGAACTGCTGGTGGGCGACTCCCAGCCGGTAGAGTTCGGCGAGCCGCTGGCGGTGATCGAGTAGAGTTCGTGTTCGACAAGATACTCATCGCCAACCGTGGCGAGATCGCCTTGCGCATTCACCGCGCCTGCAAGGAAATGGGCATCGCCACCGTCGCCGTGCATTCCGAGGCCGACACCAGCGCGATGCACGTGCGTCTGGCCGACGAGAGCGTCTGCATCGGCCCGGCGCCCCTGGCCAAGAGCTACCTCAACATTCCCAACATCATCGCCGCCTGCGAGATCACCGGCGCCCAGGCCGTGCATCCGGGCTATGGGTTCCTGTCGGAGAATGCCCGCTTCGCCGAGATCGTCGAGGCTCACGGCTTCACCTTCATCGGCCCCAAGCCGAACCACATCCGCATGATGGGCGACAAGATCGCCGCCAAGGTCGCGGTCAGATCGGCGGGCATTCCCGTGGTGCCGGGTTCGGACGGAGCGCTGACGTCGGAGGCCGAGGCGATGCAAGCGGCCGGCGAGATCGGCTTTCCGGTGCTGATCAAGGCGGCCGCGGGCGGAGGCGGACGCGGCATGAAGGTGGCGCGAGGGCCCGACGACCTGCCCGAAGCCCTGGCGATGGCGCGCGCGGAGGCCAGAGCCGCATTCGGCGACGACGCGGTCTATCTGGAACGCTATCTCGCCCGGCCGCGTCACGTCGAGGTGCAGGTGGTCGCCGACAGCTTCGGCGCAGTGTGTCATCTGGGCGAGCGCGACTGCTCGCTGCAGCGGCGTCACCAGAAGCTCATGGAAGAAGCCCCATCGCCCGCCGTGCCGCCCGCGGTTCGCGCCGCGATCGGCCAGACGGTCACCCGCGCCATCGCCGCGCTCGGCTACCTCGGCGTGGGCACCGTGGAGTTCCTCTACGAAGACGGCGAGTTCTTCTTCATCGAGATGAACACGCGTCTGCAGGTGGAGCATCCGGTCACCGAGGCGATCACCGGCATCGACCTGGTGCGCGAGCAGATACGGATCGCCGCCGGGCTGCCGCTCTCGTTCACCCAGGCCGAGGTGACGTTCGAAGGCCACGCCATCGAATGCCGCATCAATGCCGAGAACCCGCGCACCTTCCTGCCCTCGCCTGGCCTGGTGACCGATTTCCATGCGCCGGGCGGTCTTGGGGTGAGGCTCGATTCGGCCCTTTACGCCGGCTATTCGATCTCGCCCTATTACGACAGCCTGGCGGGCAAGCTGATCGTCCACGGCCGGGACCGCACCGAGTGCATCGCGCGGCTGAGGCGTTGCCTCGGCGAGATGGTGGTGGGCGGCGTCGAGACCACCATTCCGCTGTTCCAGGAACTGCTGACCCAGCCCGACATCCTCGAGGGCCGCTATCATATCCATTGGCTGGAGGAGTGGCTGAGAGGCGCCGGCGTCAGTTGATCGAGATCGGGCTTTAGACGCCTAGCCTCCTGGAAGGTCTCCTTGGAGCGATTTTCCACCGACGATCTCATCGCCTGCTACCGGCGCGGCGTCTTTCCCATGGCCGACGCAAGGCACGACGCCAGAGTGTTCCTCGTGGATCCGGCCCGGCGCGGCGTGCTGCCGCTGGAGCGGTTCCATGTTCCCCGACGGCTCGCGCGCACCATCCGATCCGACCGGTTCGCCATCCGCATCGACTGCGCCTTCGCCGCCGTGGTGGAAGGCTGCGCCGCGCCCAGGGCCGGCCGGCTGGAAACCTGGATCAATGCGCCGATCCAGCACCTCTGCGAGGAACTCTTCGCCCGCGGCCTTGCCCACAGCGTCGAGGCGTGGCTCGGACAGCATCTCGTCGGCGGCCTCTACGGGGTCGCCATAGGAGGCGCATTTTTCGGCGAGAGCATGTTCTCGATCGAACGCGACGCCAGCAAGGTCGCCCTCGCGCATCTGGTCGGGCGGCTGCGCGTCGGCGGCTATCGGCTCCTCGACACGCAGTTCATCACCGAGCATCTGTCGCTGTTCGGCGCCGAGGAGATCTCGCGCGCCGAGTACGTCGACCGTCTGGCCCAGGCGATGAAGGCGCGGGCCGACTTTGGCCGGATGAGCGCTCAGGCCGGCGGCGCCGAGGCCATGCAGGCGATCAGCCAGGCGTCGTAGACCGGATGCTGCAGCGGGTTCAGGCTGGGCGAATCCGAGAACATCCAGCCGCGGAACACCCGCTTGGCCGGCACTCGCCCGAGGGTGGCGAGTGGTTCGGACTCGATGACGACATAGGCCGAGGCGCGCGGCGCCGGTCCGTCCAGGCCGCTGGTCTCGCAGGCCTTCACCGTGAAGACGAGATTCTTGTAGCGGATGCGCTGGCCCACGGGCGCGGCGAAGCGCAGCGTCCCGGCGGTCACCTTGTCGAGCGCCTGCAGAATCGCCGCGGGGCTGCGGACCGGGAGCACCGGCCCGGGCGGCGGCGCCGGCGCCTGACGCCGCGGCGGCGCAGGCGCGCTGGTCACGCTCGCCTCGTCCGCGCTCGCCGCCGCATTGGCCGGTGGAACCGCCAAGAGGCTCGGCGCCGTCTGGGGCGGCAGGATGATGGGCGGGGCGGCTGACTTTGCCGACGCCGAGGCGGCGTTGGAGAGGAGAGGAGGCGCGGCCGACTTGGCGAACACCATCAATCCAGCCGCGAGCGCCAGGGCGGTCCCGGTCGCAACGGCCGCGAAGGCGCGCCGCCTCTTCATCACTCAGGCTTCCAGGCCTCGTAATCCCCGGTGGCCTTGGCGCGCTCGCCGCCGCGGGCGATCGCGCCCTTCGGCCGCCATGCCCAGGTAGTCCCCGAAAGGTTCGGCTGATGATCCTTCTCCCAGACCCTGCGCGCCAGCGGCGCCGTCGTCGGCGGATCCTGGAAGGTGTGGTGCAGCCAGCCGTGCCATTCGGCCGGCACCTTGGACGCCTCGGCGTAGCCCTTGAAGATCACCCAGCGGCGCAAGCGCCCGTCGTAACTGTCGCGGGCGTCCTTGGCTTCGTAGTAGCGGTTCGCGTAATCGTCCTCTCCGACGAAAATGCCGCGTCGCGCTACGGTGAAGCGCGTGCCCAGGGTGGCCGAGTGCCACCAGGTGAAGATCGACTTGAGCAAGCGCCCGCGCTCTGAATGGGTCCAACCCTCGCCTTATAGGTCCGGGCTCCACCACCGTCCAGCCGCGGCCGTCGCCGTCCGCCTGCGATCGCCGCGCAGATATTGTGGATAGCCGGAACTTCGACCCCAACATCTGTTGGCGCCGAGCTGCGACGCGCCCTAGCCTGCCGCCCATTCCGGGTTCGCCCCTCCGCCGGGTCCTGCATGCGCCACGACCGCCCTTCGCCCTCCCCCACGCCGCCCTGCGCGGCCGAGCTTCGCTGGATCGAGCGACCGGGCGGCCTCGCCGAGGTGCTGGCGCCGAGCTCCTGGACCACCACCCGGGTCGAGGCCTGGCTCGACTGGGCCGACGGCTCGCCGCGGGATCTTCCCACCGACGCGCCGCCAGCTTTCGGCGATGCGGTCGCGCCGGACCCTCTGCTCTTCGGCGGCCCGGATCGCCACGCCCGGCGACTTGCGGCCTGGGGCCTAGCGCTCGGCGTCTTCGGCTCGCAGGAAGAGGCGCAGGGCTTCCGGGGCGAGCTGTTCGCGGCGCTGGCGCGCGGCCACATCGCCCCTGGCCCTCAGCTTGCCTTCGGCGCCCGGGTCCATCCCCTGGCTGGCGACACGGCTGAGGCGCCGCCGCTGAACATTGCCGAACTGGGGTCGCGCGCTTTCGAGACCGCCGCCGACGCCCTGCGCGCCGTGCGCGGTCCTTTCGCCGGTCTGTCCCAGGTCCAGGCCGCGTGGCTCGTCGCCGTGGGCGACGCCGTGGCGCGCTGCGAAGGCGAGGCGGCCGATTGCGCCAGCTTCGTCGTCAATCAGGCCCTGGGCCGCGCCGCGGCGGCGGCGCGCGACGCCGGGATCGCCGACAGCGCCATCGCCGACGCCCTCGCCCTGGCGCGCTGCGGACGCGGGCCGGCGGCGCCCGCGGCGCAGGGACAAGGGCCGCCGCGCACGCCCGCGACCGGTCTCGTGGCGCTCGCCGATCGGGGCGAACTGGCGCAAAGCGGGGCAGCGGCGATGCGCGCCGCCGATGTCGGCTGGGAGACGTCGGGGCTTACGCTGACCTTCGCGGCCCCGGACGCCGAAGCGCTGCACCTCGGCGCGGTCGCGCCACGGGCGGCGCTGAACCTGCTGGCCCTGGAGACCGCGGACGGATTCGATTTCGACGGCCTGGAGGCGACGGTTCGGCTGGCGATTCTGGCTTTGCATATCGAAGGCGCCGCGGGCTTCTGCGCCGAACCCGCCGCGGCCTACCGGCGTCACGCGGCCCGGCCGCTGGCGCTGGGCCTCGCCGGCCTCGCGGAACTGATCGTGGCGCGGGGCCTCGTCTTCGGCGAGCCGCCGGCCAGAGACCTGGCGCGCGAGCTCTACGGTCGAACCGCCGCCGCGGCTGGCGCCATGTCGGAGAAGCTCGGCGCCCCGGGCCGTATGGCGGTGGCGGCCATCGTCGATCCGGAGATGACGCTGCGCCTGGGCGGCCTGACCCTCGCCGCCGAGCCCTGGAGCGGACCGGTGACGCTCGCCGAGACCGCGGATGGCGCGCTGGTGCGCACGCTGGCCGAGCCGGCGCTGGGCGCCCTGCTGCGATCCGGCGTCGACCTCGACGAGGCGCGGGCGGCCCTGCTCGGGCGCCGGACGCTCCAGGGCGCGCCGCAGGTGAACCCGCAAGCGCTCGAGGCCAGGGGTTTCACCAGCTTCGAGATCGCCGCCGCCGAACAGGCGCTGCAGCGTTCGGAGCGGCTGCGCGAGGCCTTTGCGCCGGCGGTGATCGGTCCGGGCTTCCTGCGCGACGTGCTCGGCGTCCCGGGCGAGGCCCTCGCCGACCCGGATTTCGATACGCTGGCCTTCGCCGGCTTCGCCGCCGAGCAGATCGCCGAGGCCGAGGCCTACGCCCTGGGCGCAACGAACCCAGGACGCCTGCCCACGCCGGTCGAGGCGGTGCTGAGGCCGGGCTCGACCATCGGCGCGGCCGCGAGGCTGGCCATGGCCGCTGCGATCGAAACGCCGGGCGGCGCGCCGGTCACGGCGGTCCTCGCCTTGCCCTTCGAGGCTTCGCCCGACGAGGCGCTGGCCCTGCAGAGCGCGGCGGTCCGCGCCGGAGCGAGGGCTCTGAGGCTCGAACGGGCCGCGCCCGCCAAGGACTTCGCCCTCGCCCTGCCGCCGCACCGGGGCGAACGGACGCCATCGTCGCCGCCAGCGACGGAGCGCGTCATCGAACGTTTCGTCGAGGTCGAGCGCTCGCGCCGCAAGCTGCCCGACCGCCGCAAGGGCTACATCCAGAAGGCCTCCGTCGGCGGGCACAAGGTCTATCTGCACACGGGAGAATACGACGAGGGCGAACTCGGCGAGATCTTCCTGGACATGCACAAGGAAGGCGCCGCCTTCAGATCGCTGATGAACAATTTCGCCGTCGCCGTCTCCATCGGCCTCCAGTATGGCGTGCCCCTGGAGGAGTTCGTCGACGCCTTCGTCTTCACCCGCTTCGAACCGGCCGGCGAGGTGGAGGGCAACGAGGCGATCCGGTCGGCGACCTCGATCCTCGACTACGTGTTCCGCGAACTCGGCGTCAGCTATCTGGGACGAAGCGATCTGGCCAGCATCGATCCCCAGGCTCTCGACGCCGACGGACTGGGACGGGGCAAGGCCGATGGTTCACCCGAACCGCAGCCGGCGTCCCGCCTCATCTCCAAGGGTTTCTCGCGCGGCGGCGCACCGGACAATCTCGTCTTCCTGCCGATCGGCGGGCGCGACGGCGGCCCCGCGCCCGGGCGCGGGGCGCAGATCTGCGCGGCCTGCGGCGATCTTGCGCTCGTCCGCAAGGGCCAGGCCCTGATCTGCGCCACCTGCGGGGCGCGCTCGCCGCGAGCCGGAGAACGCGACTCCTGACATGGCCCGATGCTTGCCAGGGCGGCCACGTCCGGCTTGCAACTCAAGGGGTCCGTGCCGAAATGAAACCGCTCACCGCGATCGCTGCAGCCATCGTCCTGGCGATGACGCTGGGATTCGTCGCCTTCTCCGCTCGGCCAGCCGAAGCGCAGAACATGCGGGAGATCGACCGCGCCCGCGACGGCGCCAGCTGCCCGCATTGCAATCTCTTCCAGGCCGACTTCTCCGACCTGAACCTGAAGAGCCGCGACTTCGCCGGGGCTCGGCTGCGCCAGGCGGACCTCTCCGCCTCGGTGATGAACCGCACCGACTTCGCCGGCGCGGATCTGCGCGACGTCAACGCCTATGGCGCAGTGTTCTCGGACGCCAGCTTCGCCGGCGCCAACCTCACCAACGCATCGTTCGTCGGCGCCTATCTGGAGGGCGCGGATTTCCGCGGCGCCCGCCTGGCCGGCGTCAACTTCTCCGGCGCCGAGATGCAGCGCGCGCGGGGGCTGCGCCAGGCGCAGCTCGAGCGCGCCTGCGGCGATGGATCGACACGGCTGCCGCCGGGCCTGCGCCTGCGTCGCTGCGATTAGATCATGTGTTACCGCGATTTAAGTAGCGCCCCCGGGCGCCGCGGGAGAGAAACGCAAGATTGGTGGGCGCCGTCCGCGCCTTGAGGAACCCTGGTCTATTGGCCAAGTCCGCCGTCGCGCTTTCTGCTCGGGCCGCGGCCGCCCTGATCCTGGCGAGCTTCGTCGCCATACTGGCCGCGCCTCCCACCTACGCCCGGGACGAGGGCCTCGATACGCCCCGGCTGTTCTCGTTCGGCGGCATGTGCCTCAATTGCGAACTCTCGGGACGCAAGCTTCCGGCCGCCAGGTTCATCGGCGCCAACTTCTCCGGCGCGGCCCTGGTGGGCGCCGATCTGCGCGGGGCCTCGTTCTTCGGCTCCGATTTCGCCGGCGCCGACCTCGCCCACTCCGACCTGACCGGCGCCAGCCTGTTCGGCTCGAACTTCGCCGGCGCCAATTTCACCCTCGCCAACCTCTCCGGCATCCAGGGCCACGGCGTCACCTTCACCGGCGCGACCGCCCTGCGGGCCAGCTTCGTCAGGGCCAACCTCCTGGGCGCGGACCTGATCAGGGTCGATGCGCGCGATGCGCAGTTCACCGGCGCGGAGATGGTGGGGGTGGCGCTGACCGGCGGCCGCTTCGACGGCGCCAGCTTCGCCAGGGCCAATCTCGACGCAGCCACGCTCTCGGGCGCGAGCTTTGCCGGCGCGGACTTCACCGGCGCGACCCTCATCCACGCCAACATCGGCGGCGCCGACCTCGTCGGCGCCCGCGGCCTCACCCAGGAGCAGCTAGACCAGGCCTGCGGCGCCTCGACGACCCGCCTGCCTCCCGGGCTGATCGCCAGGACCTGCAAGGCCGGCGCCCACGTGATCATCATGAGCCACGGCGTCTCGCCGCGATACGTCGTACGCTATTAGGCGTTCGCCTACGGCCTGGACGGCGCCGCCAGCCGGATGTGGAGTTCCTCGAGCTGCCGCTCGCTCACCGGCGCGGGCGCGTTCATCATCAGATCCTCGGCCTGCTGGTTGAGCGGAAAGGCGATCACTTCACGGATGTTCTGCGCTCCCGCCAGCAACATGACGATGCGGTCGATGCCCGGCGCCATGCCGGCATGCGGCGGCGCGCCATAGCGGAACGCGTTCAGCATGCCACCGAACTGCCGCTCGACCTCCGAGGCCGAATAGCCGGCGATCTCGAACGCCTCGAGCATGATCTCCGGCTTGTGGTTGCGCACCGCGCCCGAGCACAGCTCCACGCCGTTGACGACGATGTCGTACTGGTAGGCGAGCACGTCCAGCGGATCCTGATTCTGCAGCGCCGCCAGTTCGCCCTGGGGCATGGAGAAGGGGTTGTGCGAGAAATCCAGGTGATTGGCGTCCTCATTGAACTCGAACATCGGGAAGTCGACGATCCAGCAGAAATCGAACCGGCCCTCCGCGATGAGGCCAAGTTCGGCGCCCGCCTTCATGCGGGCCAGACCGGCGAAGCGGAAGAACGCCTTCGGGTCGCCGGCGATGAAGAAGGCGGCGTCGCCGGGCGAAAGGCCGAGCTGGGCGCGGATCGCCTCGGCGCGCTCGGGGCCGATGTTGCGCGCGATCGGGCCGGCGGCGCCGGCCTCGCCTGCCGCGTCCTCCTCGGCGGCCCGCCAGAAGATGTAGCCGAGGCCGGGCTGGCCCTCGCCCTGCGCCCAGCCGTTCATCCGGTCGCAGAAGGCGCGCGCGCCGCCGCCCGGCGCCGGCAGCGCCCAGACGGCGTTCTTCGCGTCCTCCAGCATCCGCGCGAACAGGCCGAAGCCGCCGCCGCGGAAGTGTTCGGAGACGTCCTGGAGGACGAGCGGGTTGCGCAGGTCCGGCTTGTCCGTCCCATAGCGGGCGATCGCGTCGCGGTAGCCGATGCGCGGGAACGGGAACGGCGTCACCTCTCTGCCCGCGGCGAATTCCTCGAAGAGGCCATGCAGGATCGGCTCCATGACGGCGAAGACGTCGTCCTGGGTCGCGAAGCTCATCTCGAGATCGAGCTGGTAGAACTCCCCCGGCGAGCGGTCGGCCCTCGCATCCTCGTCGCGAAAGCAGGGCGCGATCTGGAAGTAGCGATCAAAGCCTGCGACCATCAGCAGCTGCTTGAACTGCTGCGGCGCCTGCGGCAGGGCATAGAAGGTTCCCGGATGCAGTCGCGACGGCACCAGATAGTCGCGCGCGCCTTCCGGCGACGAGGCCGTCAGCACCGGGGTCTGGAACTCGGTGAAGCCGGCGCCCACCATCCGCCGGCGGATCGAATCGATGACGGCCGACCGAAGCACGATGTTGCGATGCAGCGTCTCGCGGCGAAGGTCCAGATAGCGGTACTTCAGCCGGATCTCCTCTGGATAGTCCGGCTCGCCGAAGACGGGCAGCGGCAGCTCGGCGGCTTCGGAGAGCACCTGCGCGTCCCGGACCCGGATCTCCACTGCGCCGGTCGCGAGGTTGGGATTGACGGTCTCGGGCGTGCGCGCCACCACCTCGCCCTCGATGCGCACGACGCTCTCGGCGCGCAGCCGATCCAGCACCGCGAACGCCGGCGAGGCTGGCCCCGCCACCAGCTGGGTCAGGCCGTGGTGGTCGCGCAGGTCGACGAAGAGCAGGCCGCCGTGATCGCGCTTGCGATGCATCCAGCCCGACAGACGCACATCGGCCCCCACGTCCTCGGCCCGCAGAGCGCCGCAGGTGTGGGTGCGATAGGGGTGCATCGGAAGGTCTCTGAAGCGCGGTTTCGCGAAAGGCGCGGAAGGGCGCATGCGCCCCCGCCGATGTCAAGGAACACCAGCGCCGCTTTCGCATCGCGCCGGCCCGAGACCCGGACGAACTCACCGCCGCCGCGGCGCGGCGGCGTCTGATGCGCCGGCCGCGCGATCCGAACGCCGCCTCCCCGCCGAGGCGCCCGGACTACTCCAAGGAGGTTCTCGACGAGATCGCGATCACGCTTGGCGCGACGCCACCCGGAGAGTGGGCGGAGCTGGCGCTTTGCCCCGGACCGTTCGGATGTCCGTACGCCACCGCCGAGGAAGCCGTCGCCGCCGGCGTCGAGGACCACTTCTGCCCTGGCTGCCGCGTCATCCACCTCTACCGGCCCGCGTAAAGGCCCGAGGATGGAGGCCCTGGCGGCCCACGCGGTCCCGGGCTACGAACCTGACCCGGAAGGATGTCGCCATGCCGTTCGCACCTGAAGACGCCGCCCGCCTCGGCAACGCCGCCAGCAAGGCGTTGAAGGCGCTCGAGCCCGCCGGCTTTGCGGTGGGAGTGGTCGAGGGCGCGGACCTGGTGTTCGCCGAGGGCTTCGGCTTCGCCGACATCGAGAGTGGCCGCCCGCAGCATCCCGAGCTTCGCCAGCGCATCGGCTCGATCACCAAGACCATGGTGGGGCTTTGCACGATGGCGCTGGTGGACGAAGGCCGTCTCGGCCTCGACGACCGGCTGGTCGACCACATTCCCGAATTGACCATCGACGGCGACTCCGAGGCGGTGACGCTACGCCACCTCCTCACCCACACCGCCGGCATCGGCGAGGTTCCCACCGCCGCCGATGCGCGGCGCGCCGACGACAGCCTCTGGTCGGATCAGCCTCGCCATCGACGACGGCCAGCATGCGCACGCCCGAATCGGCGGTGTCGCCCCAGGGAAAGCCATGGCCCAGGCTCAGCGAGAGCACGCCGTCCCGGCCCTCCTGCGCCTTCATCTCGGCCACGAA
>Ga0307373_10007794_pt1 | contig 16547 bp, 16 predicted proteins | sample OX2MG_FD_202534 | JGI IMG/M metagenome (GOLD analysis project Ga0307373, IMG submission 202534) | Soil microbial communities from Risofladan, Vaasa, Finland - OX-2 | ecosystem: Environmental > Terrestrial > Soil > Coastal area > Acid sulfate soil | place: Finland: Risofladan, Vaasa | collected... | reverse complement strand
TCTAGTTATACAGGCAGTATAGGTGTGGCCATTACCCCTCTGTCCAACTACTATAGCTTCTACAGCCGTAGGTATCCTCGCTTTCGCGGGTAGTGCCGTGAATAGAAAGTAAAACACAATTACAAAAGTGTAAAATAGTGCATATATACAATTAGGAGATAAATATTAAGCCAAGTAGAATCACAGTAGCTTCTGAAAAGAAGATTCCTGTTATTCTATATTCAAAAGGTGCTAAACACAAAGCACATTATCCTGATATCATGGTACAGAAAGGAAAGAAACAATATATTATCGAAGTGAAAGGATTTTACACGTTTGCCAGTAAAGCTCATACTTTCAACAACAATAAACGAAAATATCTCGCTGCCTCCAAACAAGGTTACGCTTACCGAATCTGGGTTTTTGATGAAGAAGGAAAGAGAATGAAGTTGCCTAAGCAATGGTACAACATGAGTTATAATGGATTTATGGAACAATTTAGAATTAAAGAATATCTTGTTGCATAATTGAAGGAGATACTTATGAAAATTCTTCTTATTTGTCTATCGTTGTTATTAATTTCTTGCGCAGCTTATCCATATACTGGTGAAGTATATTTTGAAAATGGATATTGTGGTTATAATTATTGTGCAGATTACCCTTATTATTACCCATATTATGATGGATATTATTATCATGGTGAAAATGAAGAGTATGAGTATCATAGTAGAGATAATAGAGAAAGAGAGGGAGATAGAGATGGAGAATATGAACATGAAAGGCAGGATAATCGTAGGCCACCAGCTTGAAATATAGGAACTAATCTAATGATTGGAAAATGGTTCGATAAGTTGGTATTCATGGTATTAGAAAATCATGGTTGGTCACAGGTACAGACATGCAAGTTTATAAATTATTTTCAACAGAATGGGACTATTTTTACAAATTGGGAAGGGGCTACTCATCCTAGTGGTCCTAACTATCGAGCATTGCTTTCAGGGCAGACTTGGAGCACCAACGAATTTGATAATGTGCAAAGACCAAATGTTGCTGCGCAAGTTCCATATACAGTTTATTCCTATGCGAATGATCCAGCGCAAAGACATAATCCTTTTTTAGATATGAATCCAGGTACCTTTCCTGGGTGTATTGCACCTACTGCAACGGGATACACACTTGAAGAGAATTTAATATATCTGGGAATGGATGACCAAAATGATGCCCATAGTGGGCCACTGGAAGTAGCGGATCAACATGTGATTGATGCTTGCAATCAATTTCAACAACTTTGTCATAATTCAATCTATGCACCTTTAAGAATGCTGATGTTTGTAACTTTTGATGAAGCCTTTGGTATAGAATATTTAACTAACCATGTTTTTACAGGTATACTTACTCACAACTTAGGCATTTTGCCAAAACAGATAAACCAAAAACTATCACATTACAATTTTGCGGCTACACTTGCTGAAAATTGGAACATAGACCTACCTGAAATGAATCCGCTGGGAAACAGTGCATCTAAACCCTTTTATCTAAATATTTGAGGAGATAATTATGGCACATGTTCAAGTTAATGGAAGTGAGAAAAAATTACTACTTGGGGCTCGCGAAATCAAAGCGGCTGATCCCAATGAACGTGTAGAAGTAACTTTATTGCTTCGTCGCCAAAATCCAGATCTATTAAAAGACCATTTAACTAGATTAAGGAATGGTGAACGGTTTGCCAGCCACCTAGGTCGTAATGATGTTGCCTATCATTTTAGTGCAACCCCCTCTGATGTTGAGGCAGTAGAAAAGTTCGCAGAAAATCATGGACTAATAGTTTCTCATATCGATAGAGCACGTAGAACAGTGATGTTAATAGGGACAGTAGCAAATCTCAGTGAAGCTTTTAAAGTCAGTCTAAAATATTTTGAGTATGAAGGTGGAACTTTTCGTGGACGTGAAGGACCTGTGCATATACCAGAAGAGTTAAAAAATATTGTAGAAGCAGTATTAGGGCTTGATAATCGTCCACAAGCAAAACCGCATTTTCGCAGGCTCAAGCCGCATACTGGAATAGAAGTCAATGCAACTCCTAAATTTAGCGGGGGAACATTTACACCTTTGCAACTTGCACAGTTATATAAATTTCCAGATGGTGATGGAACAGATCAATGTATTGCAATCATTGAACTTGGTGGAGGATTTTCACCTGTAGATTTGTCTACTTATTTTAATGAACTTGGAATGTCTAAGCAACCACAGGTCACAGCTGTTTCAGTAGATGGTGGTTCAAATGCACCTACTGGAAACCCTGATGGACCAGATGGTGAAGTAATGCTAGATATTGAAGTTGCTGGAGCAATTGCTCCGGGTGCTCATATCGTAGTTTATTTTGCAGGCAATACAGATGCAGGATTTGTAAATGCAATTACTCAAGCAGCTCATGATACAGTAAATAAGCCCTCGGTAATTTCTATTAGTTGGGGCAGTTCTGAAAGTAATTGGACCGCGCAAGCTATGACAGCAATGGATGAGGCTATTGCCATTGCAAATAGCATGGGTATAACGGTGTGCGTTGCTTCAGGCGATAATGGTTCTAGTGATGGCCAACAAGATGGACAAGATCATGTTGATTTTCCAGCTTCTAGCCCTAATGCACTTGGATGTGGTGGCACAAGTGTTCAATCTTCTGGTATTGCAATCACATCTGAAAGCGTCTGGAACGATGGTGCATATGGTGGTGCAGGTGGCGGTGGGATGAGCACCAATTTTTTAGTCCCTCTTTGGCAGAATGGAATTAAAGCTCATAAGGATGGTGCAGAGGTAGTTCTCTCTGGGCGTGGTGTTCCAGATGTTTGTGGTGATGCAGATCCACAAACTGGATATAATGTTCGTGTAGATGGTCAAGATACTGTTGTTGGTGGAACAAGTGCAGTAGCTCCTTTGTGGGCAGGTCTACTTGCTCGTATCAATGCTATCTATGGTAAAAGCGTAGGGTTCATTAATCCATTGCTCTATAAAAACACTACAGTTCTAAATGATATTACACAAGGCAACAACGGTGATTTTGATGCTGCTCCTGGTTGGGACGCAGCAAGTGGATTAGGTTCACCAAATGGAGCTGCTATATCTGCGTATCTTACGAATCCTTCTGGGGCAAAGTAATGGGCATCAGATGTTTTTATGTAGAACCTACAAATAAAATTCAAATACATTTACGACGTTATAAATACGGAGAAGCAAAGGTACCAGAGCATCTTTATCAATCTGGGCATTATGGATATCATAATGTAAGATGGCTATTAGAAACAAAAGATATTGACCCAAACAAAGAATCTGATTTATATCCATCATTGTTACCTCAAGATGATCTGCGCTGGAATAATGTAGCTAAGTGTGAAGATTGTGGATATCTATTTCAACTAGAAGATGAATGGCAGATGTTTATCCTCAATGTTTATATAGATAAATCTACTGGTAAAGAATATACTTTGCACGATAAAATTCCTGGTATGATGTGGGATGCAACATGGTGGTCAGATACTGACAAAGTAGGTGGACAATATCTTGTTGTTATTTGTCCTGATAGTTTTGAGTGGCGTATTGATGGAAGAGCAAATAATTGTGATATGCGAGATGATTATCCAAATCACCATTGTTGGATAAGACAAGGGATACCACCTAATATCACAGTAGGGAAAAACGGTAAAACGTGTCATGCTGGTGCAGGATCTATATTATCTCGCAATGGATATCACGGATTCTTAACGAATGGAGAATTTAACCCTTAAAGGTGAAGAATAAAATGCATCAATTACAAGTTTTATCTGCATCCTTTAAAACAATAGAAACTGGGAAACCCACTATCATTATTGGCTATCATTATGCGTCCGATAAAAAAGCAAAGGAAAAACTGATTAAGTCAGTAAACAATAAACATATTCTGTATTTTGATGATAATCCTAAAGGATGGGCGAGTAAATGGTTGCCTAAAGATCAAAGACCGGTATTGATAAAATTTAAGGCACGATTAAAAAATCCTTTAGTGATTAAATCGAAGGAAATGTATGAAATTTCGATTTATCGTAAATTATCAAAAATAAAACAACAAGGATACGATAGTTTAGTATATCTTTCTAGAGAAAGACAAGGTGTTTTATTCTATCCTAAAGATCAAATCATAAAATTTTTGTAACTACTTAAAATGTAAAATAATGCAAATTGGTTGGTAAAAGTGCCTAATTGTTGATAGCTGGTGCATGACAATTAAGATAGGTTACTAGAACTGCAGAATTCGCTAAGGGTTCAGTGAAAGAAGAAGTCTCGAAAGAGACAGTTCACAGATGACACCATCAAGGCAGTAGAAGAGCTAGTGTAAAACAGGCGCAGTTTGGGTGAGGTGTCGGGGCGTGGCCTATCAGGATTACTTTGCCAACCAATTTGCATTATTTTAATAATTTGGGGCCATAGAGCTTCCCTAACACAATCAGCCATGTTTACGGTATAAACATTAATCTAATAGAGGAAATTGAAATGACTACTAAATATCTTGATATTAACGATGTGGCACAGAAACTGGAAGCTCGCGTTGGCGATCTTCCTATTGCACAGGTGAATGAATATGAAGTGATTGGAAATACAAATATTGCTCGTGTTATCGTAACTGTCAATCCTGATAAAGGGGCTACTAAGAACTTTGATGCACTCGCATCTCTTTTCAACGGTAACGCTACCCCAATTGCCAAGAGCTTTCGGCGTACCAATGGTACTTATGAAACACGCTGCACGGCAGTAGGTTTTGTTGCTCCTAATCGCATTGTCGAAAAACTTGACGATGAAAGAAAGAGCAAAATGAAAGTAATTAGCAAGAACATCCTGATGGATACTGTTGATCAGTCCTTGTGGGATGTGAAAGAAACTGCTTCTGATGGTGCCTTCATCATCCGCAAAGGTGAGGAAGATCTGAGTGAGTTGCTTGCCAGTGTCTATACTCCGCGTAGTGACATTCATGGAATGGCGGTTATTGCTACTGCGTTTGTTGAACCTGATCAGTATGCTTATTGGGTTAATCCAAAACTACAGGAAATCAACTGTGGCTTTGTTGTTACAGCTAATGATGGAACTACTGAAGTGGTATGCCGTCAGTCAGGCGAGAAAGAAACTATTGATAATCGTTTGATTGTTGAGGTTGTCTCTCATTTAAATTTAGGTGTAACACGAAAACAGACTACGGCAGGAGAAGCTGCTGAAGATGTGAAAGAATATTATGCGAAAGTATTTTCATATGATCCTGAATATTTGAATGAGCTGAACAAAATTATAGACGGCCATGCATCTGCTTAAGATATAGAAAAGCCGGTAGGTTAATTAGCCTACCGGCTCTTTACAAGGAAATAACGTGGATCAAGATCTGTATGTTGGAATTTACCCAGATGCATCTACTGCAAGATGGTTAAAAAATCTTGTTGTTGATGCTCCCTTTACGATTACAGATCAAAAATTTCATGTTACACTCATGTTCTGCCGCAAATTACATGCAGGAATAACTTTTGATACAATGGCAGAAATGTCAGAACCAGATAAGGAATATATTGCGTTCGCAGATTCTGTTAAGATATGGAAAGACCATAAGAAGCGTGATATTGTTGTATTGACAATTAGATCAACCAGTTTGTTGCTTCGTGCAAAATTCTGGTCTAAACAAGGTGCTACTCATAATTTTTCCACTTGGACTCCTCATATTACATTATCCAATGTGCTTTCTCCAGATGAAGTTTCTAGTCTTGACACACAGAAATGGCTAGATAATATGAATCGACTATTCAACCACAAACATTTTTCTATGCTCTTTACTGCTGAACATGTAAATAGAATTAAGCCTTCAAGTTTAGAATCTTCTTTGGAAGAGGCACTTGCCGAAATGAAAAATCCTCTTAGAAAGAAAAACAAAAAGAGAAAGCATTTTGCACCACCCATGAAACGTGCGCATCTGGCCCCTTTGAAGCGTGTAGGACCAGTTCCAAAGGAAATGAAAGAAATGAAAATGCCTCGCCTTACAATCAAAAGACCTTATATGAAAAAACAACGTAAGATAGATAAAGAACGGCATGAACAGGCGCAAGAGCGTGATGAAGCTCTGATGGATATTTAAGGATAAAATTGTTCATGAAATCATTTAACGTTGATAGCTCGCGTAGACGAAAAAAGAAGAGAACCAGAGGGTTTCGTAAGCGAACTGAATTGATGCTTGTCAATGGATTGAGAAAAGCAGCCTTAGCTGAGATGGTGGAGGCAGATGTTCCTCGTTCTGTTGCAAAATTGCCTGAACGTAGAAAAGCACGTCTCTATAAGCGGCTAAAACGTTTCAAATCTATTTTCAAAAGTGATGCATTCCGTATTCAAGAATATTTACGCGAAAACAAAACTGATAATGCTATTCAAGCGGCTCAGAAACAACTGCTAAAAATGATGATAGAGTTGATTCCAATAGCGGAATCAAATTTTCGTAAATATGGAAATGAACGTGGTGCCTATGCTATCAATGCTATCATTTCTCAAACGCGCGAACTAATGGCAGATATACGCGCAGAAAAAGATAGTCGTGAGATAGCTTATAAAATTGTTAATGAAGTTGTCCATCCACAATTTATGTTGATAGCCCATAACTACGTCGATAACTTATATCGACTCCGCAAGAACATAGAAGTTTATACAGATCCAAAACTGCATGGCGCGCAAGAAGCTATTAACACTAGAGTATCTGAGTGCGCGAAAGAATGCAACTTGTTTCTACAAGAGTCCTACAAATCTTTGAGAGACCAAGTGCTCGAGAGTTTTGGTGAGTAAAGGAAAACCAAGGCGGAAACCGATTTTCTTACGTGGTAAGAACCATGTAACAAAGATTATAAGAGCGAGCTATATGGGTGGTAGATTCAAGGAGGGTTGGCAGGAACTTTGTCGCAAGGTAGCTATTAGGGATAATTTTACTTGCAGGAAATGCAATCGGCATAGGGATACCTGTAAGGCTCTTGGTATAGGCATGGAAGTAGATCACATTGTACCAATCTCTAGAGGTGGTTCTGATAGTATTTTAAATTTACAATATCTATGTAAAAATTGTCATGCTAAACGCCCACGTCATCACCATTTATTGCATTTGAGAAGGAAATAAAATGGAAAATTTTTTTGAATTTCAAGAATTCATGCACAGATTAAAAGCAACAGGTACTTTCAAATGCTATTTTTCTGACACACCAATTAAGAAGGAAGGGCATGAAATTATTTATGGACTTAATTATAGGCCACACATTACCCATAACTCGACAACCAATAATTTTTGTATTAAGAAAATTCATGAAGTGCTTAATCAAGAATGGCCGAAACAGTTCAGTGTTGCTGTCGCTGGTGCAGGATTTGATTTGTGCTATATTGTTCCAACTGGGAAAAACAGGAATCCTGAAAAAGATTGGGTAGCATTTTTGAAGTTCTTTAAACATGAAGCTATCTTCAAACCGAAATATGTAGTGGAGACTAAGATGAAAGAAACGGCCAAAAAACGTAGGTTGCGTCCTAAATTGGATTTGACTTTGTTAGGAGTACCAGCGGTGCTCCATAGTCAGAAGCCAACAGCCTCTACCTTCCCCTCAGCCTTCAATGCCCATAGTAGAAACATCTGGAACAGCATACTTAATGACCAAGATTTAATGAAATATACTGCCCGATTGGAGCCACTCGAACAATGGGAATTTGTCATTAAAGAATATATAGCCCAATGTAGGAAAGTAAGTCTACCAATATTTTCTGAACGTTATTGTGAAGAACTTAACACACGTCTGAGTTCTGATTTTGATAGATTGAGACGGAAGCTAGTTAATTTTATTCAGAAGCAGCAATTTACTGATGGCATTAAGATGTATGCTGTCAAGCATGATGTTCAAAAACTTCCTACGGGTGGATTTGATCTGTATGTTAGTGCCAAACTGCGTAAAGTAGATGGTGCTAGGATAGAAAGACATATTGCTTGTTTAGGGAATAGAGAACTATGGACAGAAAGTAATGAGGATGAAGCAATACACGAATTTGATCCACTTGGTAGATTTCATATTAGCAATGATTTAAATAAAAACGGACGCATGTGCTATAAGATTAGAGCTCCTCACTCTCCCTTTGTTTCAGCTAGATCATTAAGAGATTTGACAGAAAATAAATACTTTGCAAAAGCAAAAGCATTATGGGCATCAGAGATTGAGAAAATACCTCTTGTTTATGCCAAAGTGAAAGGCAGACGCAAAAAGAAACTGGTACTATTCTGAGATGCCCATGGAAAACAGGTTGCAATCACCAGAAGTTGATGATGAAATAGATTTTCTTAATGATATTGCTGATGAACTTATTTTAAAGGTGAATGAGAATTTTCCTTTATCTAAAAAGGATTATATGCGTTTACGAAAACAGTTTAAAACCGTTTTGGAAAATTTGGAGTTTATGGCATGATACAACTAAAAGTTTTATCAACGATTTCTCAAATCACTGCGCAAGCCTCAGAGCTGGAAACTAAACTTATTGATTTGAAAGCAGAACAGGCTATAGAGCTTGTGCATGAGCTACGTCTGCAACTTAAAGCTTTAGAGGCACAAATAAATGAACAGAATAGAATAAGCCCGTTGGAAAGACGGCTTGCTATTCATTCTATCATAACTGGCTTGAAAGAGGAAGGGAAAGAGAATGGATTCAATAATGCTCAGATGTACTACACCAAACAATTTCTATATGATATACAGGATAAGGAATTCGCTTTAGAATTTGCTAAAGCTCTCAATGAACTTTATGCAGATAAGAAAAATCCACAATGGTTGGAATTTATTTATAGTAGAACGCTTGCTCCTCTCATACAGGAAATTCATCAATGAGCATCGAATTAGAAGATGAAAATAGATTTTCAGTAGAAGCTGCTTCAGTAGCCAGCACTCTTTTGTCACCACTTGTTAAAGAACCTAAGAACTACGACCAACAATTTTATACTCCTGTTGTAGAGCATTTTGAAGATTTCTTTTTACTTGGATATATCGGTATAAGAAATTATATATTAGAGCGTTTCTCCAAATATATTCCAGTGAAGTATCCTGAAGAATCAAGTTATGGAGAACCTATAGCTCCTTCAGAGGAACAGCAACTTAAACGTAAAGCCTTCTTAGTTCCTGAGAAAAAGAAATTCAAAGCATTTCTGATGGGATTCTGTGATGATGCAAAGCGGATTGGTTCATCGCACGTTAAACATTTGAAGAATGGTTTCCAAATTTCTATACCTATAGATACCACAGGAATAGGTATCAATGATATAATGGAGATTGCCAATAACCACAATTTCATGGAAGAAAATGATAAGCGTGAAGTATTGAAGTTGCTTCATGAACTTGTCAAGGGCACAGGATTCCTTGACCTTAGCAAAAAGGTTGATGTAATTATTCCAACCAAGACTCTGCTTGCTCCGCATGATTGGTTTAATGTCAATGCAGTTCCCGGAGTAAGCGATAAAACAGTTAAGGCTTTTGAGCAGTTTATAACTGGTGTAAGAATGATAAGTGCGCCAGAACCTAAATCTTCTGCATTTTCTGGCGAATTCAATAAACAAATCCTACAGAAACTGAAAAAAGAAAGTGGCAAGGAAGACTTAGAACTACCGCCTATTTATCGAGTAGCAGAAGCTGAAGACAAGATAAAGTTTCTGGAGCATACTTTGGATTCAAGACGTGTGCATCTTTTCTTGAATCTAATTATTCCTATAGATTATGCTAAATACATCACGCAAACTACTAATGAGAAAGCCATCAATCCAGCATGGATAGCTCTCTGGTTGATGAGTATCTATAAGGGAAACTTAGATCCGATTGCTTCTTCTTCTGCAAGAGCTGCAAAAGCCTTTACCCCTTTATCATCTATTCGTACGGCTAACAAAAATGTTATAGGTACACCTACACCTGTACGGAACAAGGACTTCTTGTCCTTAGATACAGAAGGAAAATTGCTTGTCATTCCTGATGCAGATTCTGTAGATGATTATGAGAAGACATTTACAGCTTTTGGATCAAATGAAAAGACCGGAGAATTTACACTGGCTGATCCTGGTAAATTAAGTGGTAACGTATTTACCTTTGAAGAAACGCGAGAAGAAAAACAAGAAGCTGCCAAACCTTTACCGAGTGATAAACTTATTTATGTAGACTGGATCAATAGAAAACTGGCTTACAGTAATTCTCAAGGACTGATGCGAATAGAAGATATTGAAGGATATACTGTTCCTACTACTTTTGCTGTCATTAAAAATCTTGATAGAGAAGTAATGGGTGATGAAGCTAAAGAACTGCAGAGCCATGTTGCATTTGCTCTGAATCATGTAGGTACAAATTTTGCTTTGGAACTAGAACCTGCAGAAATAGATTCATTTGTAAAAGATTTTAAGGTTACAGAATATGGCAAACGAACTTTAATGACTGCTCTAGAATCGACTGGCAATCCGGTACCTTTATTGAATGCTGTATCAGAATTGTTGCGTTATGCAGATATGAAGGATGCTACAGAGATAAAGGATAAATTATCGGAAATAGATGCGCCACTCGGAACGTTGAAATTAAAGCATCTGGCAGAAAATAGCCCTATCTATCCGCTGCGAGCCATAGGAAGATTGCTAAAGAAAGCCTATACAATGTTTAGGAAGGATCCGGAAGCATATCTACAGAGTCACGCTGTATTACCACAGCTCTATGAACTTGCTATTGTAATTCTGGTAGCAAAATATGCGCCTGATTATATCAAATGGAAAGAGGTTGATCTGAAAGAAAGAAATACGTATCTAGATCCTAAGATAGAAGCTAATCACAAACCGATGGCAACTTCTTATGTGAAGGACGGTCTGTATATGTTTCCGCATCAAGCCAAAGTAGATAATCTACTGGTAAATAACGAACCGGATAAGGCTATTCTCGCTATCGATGCAGGTGGAGGCAAAACCTTTCTTATTCTCAAATATATTTTGAATATGTTAGAAAAAGGGAAGTGGCACCGTCCCCTGATTATCTGCCCCGGAACATTGTTACGCAACTATGTGGAAGAGGGCGCAGATCTTTTTGATGGCAAACTAAATATCATAACAGTGACCTCTTTAATCTATGGATATCATTTTGAAAGACTTAATAGAGCAGTAAAGAATGCTCCACCGAATACAGTGGTGGTCGTAAGTTTTGATTTCTTACGTGGTGGTCGAGTTGATATTCCTTATGGAACAAGCGTAGTAAAAGTAAGTGGAAACGCTGAGTGGTTGCGTCAATGGGGCTTCGACGCCGCTATGATAGATGAGAGTCATTTCTTGCGCAATGAGAGTGCGAGAACTTTTAGTACTCAACGTGTTCTTTCTGATATTCCACACACTACTTTGGCAACAGGAACATTCATAACTAATAAACTGTCTGATGTTGTAAATCAGATGCGGGTAATAGATCCAAGTGTATTCGAAAATGAAGATAAGTTTAGGAAACGATTTGTTGCAGTTGATGCTACGGGCAAAGCTCTCAAGTGGAGAACAGGTGCCGAAGAAGAAGTTGCTCAAGAGATAGGAAAACATAGTACCTATATTAAAATTTCTAAAAAGGAATGGGCTTGCTTATTGCCTCACGCTATAGAGAATTTCTATTTCACTGATATGAATGATATACAACGTGGTCTATACCAAACAATATTAAATAAGACATTGGAAGATATAAAAATTGCTATGCAGAAGCATAAGACTCTTCGTAAAGTTCTGTCAGGCAATGAAGATGAGGATGAAGAAGATTCTGAAATGGATGATGAAGCTATTGAAGGAATGTTGCAACCATATTTAGCTAGATTGGAAAGATTCCTTACGGCTCCCGGTTTGGATCCAGTTGGTGCTCAAATCCTAAAAGGAAAGGATCGTGCTGGACCAAAGGTGGATATGACTATCAAGATTCTTGAACGTCATATCTTTGGTGAGCATGAAGATGATGATGAATTCAAAACTTTTCCAAAAGGGAAAATTAAAGGCAAGGTACTTATCTATACAAGCTATCATAACAGCGCTGATATGATCTATGAATCGTTGCCAGAACGATTGAAGAAAATGACTATTCGTTATCATGCTGAGAATAAAGAACAAGATCTGGCAAGATTCAAACGTGATGATAATATTCGTATTTTAGTAGGTGTGGAAAACAGTATCAATACTGGACAGAACTTGCAAGTTTCTACACGTATTATTCGCATAGAAAGTGTATGGACTCCTGGGGTTTTGGAACAAGGTAAGAGTCGTGTTGAACGGCCAGACCCAAAGAATTTGGCCGGTGGAGAACGTAAGAATATCTATATGGATTGGGTATGCGTGGATAGATCATTAGATGTGACTAAGACGGCTCGCTTGACTAGCAAGCTATTGTCAAAAGCCAAATTTGATGAACAGAAAAATGCAGTTTATTCCGAATTGAAATCGCTGCCAGTTATTTCTATGACTTTGGATAACCTACGTAATGTAAATGATTTCCAAACTTCTCTATTGGAATATCTACAAGAATATAGCAAACTGAAAGGTATTGATAAACAAGAAATGGATGAATATAGAGAGAAGCAGGGAAAAGATTTCAAGCTTCAGCCAGTTCCGCGTAATGAAAAAGGGATACCTGGACAGGCGCATATTCTAGGCGTACCCTATATTCCAGATATGAAATTGCCACATATGGAAGAACTGCATCTTCAAACCTTTTTTGATTATGTACGTGAAAATACCGATCTAGAACCAGTAGAGTTTAGTGGAGAAGGTCTGCATGTACATTCTCAATTTGGTGATGGAATTATTGTAAAGTCTCTTGGAAAAGTTGGAAATAAAGTATATATTAAACGCTTTATAGATGGACGTATAGTTAAGGACAGTAAAAAATATTTATTTGTAATTCTAAAACCCATAAAAACTCCTATCACTCAACAGCTTGTGGAAAAACTTGGTCAAGATATTATTAAAACAACAGTCGGAGGAGAGACGGTTAGAATTCCATTTGTAAAAATAAAACCAAAGGATCTACTTCCTGATGATAAAGAAATATCTAAAAAAGATAAAGAAGATGAAGAAATAGAAGAAAAGCCTACAAGACACCAAGAGAAAGTACGAGAAGTAGAAGAAGAGAATGAAGAAATTGCTCCCAATGAAGATATTATTGAAACACCAAACCAGCATCGTCCAGTTCCAATAGTTAAACTGAAAGAGGGACAAGTAGCTGTCTATCCACTTGTAGTAGATGGGATGCCTGCACTTGCACTTGATGATAGCCAAATAACTATCTCAATAGGCATACTTAAAAAATTAGGATTCCAGAATCCGGGCAAATTTATTTATGGAGAAATAAGAACCAAACAGCAACTTCAAATACTTACAACTAAACTCTTGAAAACTTTTAAAATTAAAGACATAAGAAAGGCAATGTTATTAAAATTATTACGTGCTTATAATGCTGGGAAGAGTAAGATGTTTAATGCACAGATAGCAAAGACTATGTCAATATGGTCTTTCTATTTTGATATTCATAAACAATACCCAGAAGGGAAGGTTCAGCCATTTTTTATGAATTATAATGGAACCCCTTATATTTGCTTTAAAACACAGGGACAGCCTTCCGCCCGGAAAGTTCCTTCTAAAATTAAAGTTCCGGGTGTTGTTTGGAAATTGGCTTCCCATGGTGATTGGATTAGATTTGGTAGGACTACTAAAGAGTTGTTGAAGACTTTGAATAAAATGAAAGTATATATGAAGATAGCAAATTACAAAGAAGCAGTGCAAGATTTGAAGAAAATTAAGATGACATCCCCGGTAGTGTTACCCAAACAGAAAGGAAAAGGTATTTATAGAGATGTAATTCCTCAATAAAGGAGAAATGTTATGGCGATGTTCAAAAATGATGTTATCCGTATGAAACTTGCTTTAGTAAAGATGGGATTTCTTTCTAAATCCTGTAAGACTAAGTTGGTAGATGAATGGGACAATGAATCGAAAGAATCTTATAGGGCTTATCAAATTGCTAATGGTGTTTATCCACGGCAAGCAGAAAATGCTCCAACCAGCATGAATGGTTTACCCACAAAATTAATGGCTGTCCTAAAGGAAGTGGAGGTTGAACTAAAGAAAATCTTGGCTAGTGCAGCAACTGAAGTGGAAGCAGTTAAAACCAATGTAGAGATAGAAATTAAAAAAGGGGAGACTTTGGTAGAAACGCTTGTAACTGGAGGCCAAGTTTCAGCAAGTGCATCTGTTCCCGCAGTTCCTTCTTCATCTATTGATGAAGATATCAAAGACCTAGAAGAACCTACTAAAAAGAGTGTTTTTAGTATCTTTTAACTGCAATTTTTGATTTTAATAGGGCTCCTTTATTGGAGCCCTTTTTTATTTTGTCTGTGATTTTGCGGTGCAAGAATTGTAAATAATGGATAGTCTAATTAACAATATAGGGCGCAGTAAAGGAGAAATCATGAATTGGCAAAATAGATTTTTTGCTATTGAAGGTATAGATGGAGCAGGAAAAACTACGCTTCTTAAGCAAATCAAAGAAATGGTAAACAATGAAAAATACAAGGATTTTCAATTTGAATTTGTTGCAAATCAGCCATTAGGCAAAGTTTCAAATTTAAGTAGACATATTCGTTCCATCTTAGTAGAAGAAGGAATGAATTTGGGTGTACATGCCCAATGTGCTATATTGTTTGCGGCGCGTTATGAGAATATTGCCAAAGTTATTATCCCGGCCTTAGAGCAAGGGAAAATAGTGCTGACCGATAGATGGACTCCAAGCACAGATGCTTATCAGGGTATTGCACTAGGACACAGTGATGATTCTGTGCATGAGTTTATTAGACTATTAGAATATGCAATCGAAGATGCTTTTCCAAATACTGATTATGATACTCTACAATATCCGCGTACCTATATATTAGATATTCCTGTAGAAGTGGCGTTAGAACGAATTAGAAAATATCGCCTTTTAGATAATTTTGAAGAAGGTATGTTAGATAAACTTGATATACTTAGAAAGTCTTATTTGGATTATAGTAAGAGAGGAGTAAGGAGAGACTATCGAATTGTTTTGAATGGGGAAATTCCGACAGTACAATTAGCGGAAACAGTATTGACCAGGATAATAGAATTACAAACAGCAAGGTAAAATCGTGCCCAAATATCGAACACTAGATAAAGGTATTCCGCCCTCTCTGAAAAATCGTGACTGCCAAGATTTTAAACTTGAGTTTCCAGGTTTTTCTGAAAAAGGGAAAGAGAGAATACTTTTTATTTGTACTCATATATCGAAGCAAGACTTAGAACAAGGAAGATTGCTTGGTGGAGAGAATGTAGCAGAAGCATTTTATAATCTATTGCATTTATCCCACGATAGATCAGTTATCTATGCGCGTCATCGTGAGATGGAAGATATCAGATCGCTTGAAGATTATGATATAGCTTTCATAAATTTCTATTTTTTCAAAACGTATCATTTACAAGATAAAAATAATGAAGCCTTGAAACTAGCTAATAAAATATCTGCTGCCAGAATAAAGAGCTATATTAGAAAGACAAGGCCAGATAAGATATTTGTATTTGGTGATAAAACGGCTAAGGTGCTTCTTAATAAAGATAAAGTATACCATGGATGGAAATATAATTATGTAGTCAATGGTAGGGATTATCCATTGTATTGTACTTTGGATATGGGAAGATTAATACCCGAAGAGGGTAAGGACAATGAATATATATTGTCTTCCAATTTAATTGGTTATATTTCAAAAACCATAATGCCTTTATGGCTCAATAGGGAACCTTATAGTGTAAGAAGTGTTAAGCCTCATTATATCTATATAGACACAATTAAAAAGTTTCGTCGGATGATGGTAAAACTTAATGCCACAAATAATCCTATTGCACTAGATACAGAAACTAAAGATCTAACAGTCATATCAAATAAAATTTTAACTTTGCAATTCGCTTTGACCCACAAGGAAGGTTATATACTTCCATACTTAGCTAAGTTCAGCCCTTTTAAGGCCTCGGAATTTAAAGAGATTACACAAACACTTCATGATTTTTTCTGTCGAACTGATCAAACAAAGAACCAATATCTAATTATACATGGAGCAAAATTTGATATTCCTCTTATCAGACATACATTTAAAGTTCCATATTTGAACTGGCGTGTTTGGGACACTATAGCAGGGGAAGTAGGCTTAGATGAGAACCTTGTACTTCTCTATAAATTATTTTCAATTTCGGCTTGGGGATTAGATGCAGTATTCTGCCGTTACTATAATGATTTCTACTATACAGCATCTTTTAGCAAAGCTAATCGTGCTAATATGGAAAATGCTGAACCAACTAAAGATCTTTTTAGATATGAGAGTATGGACGTACAATCGTTGCAAGCCATCCATCAGATGCAATTAAAAAGGGCAGCGGACATTCCTTATAGGGGAGAATATTATTTAGAACATTACAAGCGGTTTATATTAAATCAAATGAGCGCGATGGTAAAAGTCATTTC